>Ga0209501_10002456_pt1 | contig 19393 bp, 20 predicted proteins | sample ArcticOcean_MG_C_4_FD_187434 | JGI IMG/M metagenome (GOLD analysis project Ga0209501, IMG submission 187434) | Marine microbial communities from western Arctic Ocean - ArcticOcean_MG_CB4_134 (SPAdes) (version 2) | ecosystem: Environmental > Aquatic > Marine > Oceanic | place: Arctic Ocean...
ATTTCAACGGGATTAACTAGGGTTTTACCGTCAAGATGGCCGCAACGTTTTGGGAGAGACTGATCCTCGATCTGAATTGCCGACGCACCTGCGCGTTCTAGTAGTTTTACGGTACGCTGAACATTTAAGGCGTTACCAAACCCGGTATCAGCATCGACAATGATAGGCAACGCTGTTCTCTCACAAACGTTGCCAACCACCGTCTCCAACTCGTTTAAAGTAACAAGGCCGATATCTGGGCTGCCAAGCTTTGTATAGGCAATTGATGCGCCCGATAAGTAAAGTGCTTCAAATCCTGCGCGCTCAGCCATTATGGAGCCAAAAGCGTCATAAATGCCCGGGACTACAAGGATCTCTTTTTTGTTGAGTCGATTTTTCAACTTTGATTGCGGTGACATGCTGTCCCCCAAGTCTTAGTCATTAAGCATTTTTTCGAGATGTGGTATTAGACCTCCAACGTCGATCAGACCCAACAGGTGACTGGGAATAGGCTCACCATTCATTTTTTTAGCAGTATCCAGATTAACGATCGTTCCGTTTTCGAGGTTCACCTCAAGCCGATGTCCGTTTTCAATGCCCTCGACTGAGGTGCAAGTAATGGCAGGCAGTCCCCAATTGAAGGCGTTGCGGTAAAATATGCCTCCGAAGGATGACGCTACTACCGCAGCCACGCCCAGATGTTTCAAGACCTGGGCTGCTTGTTCGCGGCTGGATCCCAATCCAAAGTTTCTACCTGCAACAATGAAATCGGTAGTTTTCACCGATCCAGCAAAAAAAGGATCAACCGATTCCAGGCAATGGCTAGCTAATTCTTCCAACGAGCCCTTCATATAAACACCAGGAGCAAGTAAATCGGTGTTAATGTCATCACCAAACTTCCAAGCGCGCCCGGTTAATATCTCGATCACAACTTGTCTCCGAGCATTTCACGGGGGTCAGTGACGCGTCCGTTGATGGCACTGGCCGCTACGGTGTAGGGTGAGGCTAAATAAACCTTTGATGAGTTGGCCCCCATGCGACCCTGAAAATTGCGCGCTGTAGAGGCGAGACACACTTCATTCTCGGCAAGAACTCCAACGCCGTAACCAGCGCAAGCCCCACAGCCTGTTGGTAAAAGGTTGGCGCCCGCATCGAGAAGGATTTGCATGATGCCTTCTCGTGTGGCATCTGCCATGACGCGCGCTGAGGCAGGTGCTACAGTCAGTCGCTTTCCCGGCGCAACTTTATTTCCTTTCAGCACAGATGCTACCATCCTGAGATCGCTCAGCTTGGCACCGGTGCAGGCACCAATATAGAACTGGTCGATCTCTACGTTGTCCGCATCGCTCACGTTGGAAACATTTGAAGGGCTATTTGGAGCGGCGATCTGAGGCTCTAACTTATCTGCATTAAATTCATGAACGTGCAAAAATTCAGCATTCGCGTCACTCTCAAAACTCTGCCATTCACCAGGTACAACACCCGCTTCCACGAGATAGTGAGTGGTAACCTCATCAGGTTCGATAATACCGGTTTGTGCGCCGAGTTCCGCAGCCATATTGCAAAGCGTCATACGTTCCATCATGTCGAGGCTTTTGACAGCTTGCCCAGTATATTGTATCGCCTGATAACCCCCTCCATCCATACCCATTACTGCACACATCTTGAGGGCCATATCCTTGGCCGAGACACCTATACTGATTGCCCCCGCCCAATTGATTCGAATTGTATGAGGCACCTTGATCCAAGTTTCCCCGGTGGCAAGAACACCCGCCATGTCGGTAGCGCCAATGCCAAACATGTAAGCGCCAAAGGCGCCGCCAGTGGGCGAGTGACTGTCGCCGCCAACCGCAAACATGCCGGGGCGCAAGTGCCCCCTTTCAGGCATCACGACGTGGCATATGCCTTGTTGGTCATAAAAGTTTATAATTCCGTGTTCTTCCGCCCATTCACGGGTTAGTTTTAGGATGGCTGCACTTTCCGCGTCCACGCAAGGTGCGTAATGGTCAGAGATTAAAACGATTTTAGAAGCGTCCCACACGCCAACCTTCAATCTATCTAGGACAGGTTTTACTCTACGTGGCCCCCCGCTATCGTGAATCATAGCTAAATCGACTACGCAGGTAACAATCTCTCCCGGACTGACAGTGTCCCGATTTGCAGCCTTAGCAATAATCTTTTCGGCAATTGTTTGTGGCATCAACTAATCCGCCGCGTTGGTTAACCGTTGTTGGAAAATTTTGCTAATGGAGCGATAGCGCTCCCTCTTACGTGCGCGAATGAATGAATTGGATTTTTGTAATCATCAGGCCCGATAGTGTTTCCTGGAAAATTCCACCGACCGACCCTCCATCGGTTGCGATGCACTGCACCTTCCAGGACCTTACACTTTTTTTCTCCAGTGTCGCAATGTCTACATCGGCCACGGTAATTAAGCCCCGTGGGTCCCAGTATCACCAACTGGTGATATTTCATTAACCTAAAATTATTCCGTACGTTGATTGTTCAAAATTTCCCCGCGGCAGGCTGATCAGAACCGTAAACGCATGACAGAGAAAAATCCCACGAAACGGCGTAAGGCACTGGCCGAAATGCGGGCCATTACAGAAAATCCTGTGAAGTGTAAATCTTTCCTTATGAAATCTTCGATGATAGAAGGCTTGCGGGAAGCAAGCTTGATAAACTGAGGTCTATTTATCAGAGTTATGGACATTTACCGGTAGATATAGACCCGTCTCCGACCTATCTAAAAATTTTAGGATACTTAATCTATGGGGACACTAAATTCCGCAACGAAGTGGTGCCCAGGGAGGGAACTCGCCTATACCAGCAATTCCCGCCACTCAAGGTAATGGTCTGAAATTCCAAATAGTTAGGCGATGGCCGACAACAGCCCCGTACTACGGCCGCTATGCCTGGCCGGCTCAAAACCTGGAACTTCGGCCAAAACCAAAGGCAGTAGGTTCAAATCGGGGGCACGCAACCGACGTAACTTGCACCTGGATTTTGCCCCCATATGCCAGCTAATCAGTTAGCTCGAAACAGAATTATAGTTCGGGAAAATTGATAAGGGCAGCCCCGCCTGTAATTTTCTGTTTGTGCGCAGAGAACTCACCCCCAATAACTAACTTCAATTCTTCATACCGAAATTGGCCAATGTTACCACCGTGGATCAGTGATGATTAAAGACATCGTTGGTTCTGGTAAGTTTCCACCAATTGTTCACACTCAGGCTCTTTGTCTTGATGCTAACAACATCAAAAAGCCTTCTGGCAAAACAAAAGATAAATCTAAACCTGAACCCAAAGGCTCTAAAATTTAAAAGCGAGGGCATTAATCGCTTTTAGTCCTTACACGGGTATACACACAGAGTGCAGTCAAAACAGCAAATACTATGGTTCCGCCAGTAATATTGGCCATTTGGGTAACTGTCATTAGTCCAAGGGTAATAAACATAACGGCAAAGCCATGGGCGCACCCCATAAGAACCAATTGCTGTGATTTTGTATCCTCTACCTTTCGTGCGAAAAAGGTAATGCAGGCTATTGCGAGCATCAGTGAACCGATACACCGATAGATATTGAATGCATCGCCCGAAGCGTTAGGAAATTCACGCCCTGCTACCACTTCGGTATTAATTTGAAAATTTAAGAAAATCGCCGCAAGGACTACGGCACAAATTGTTAAAGCAATTTTATAAGAAAAAATTTTATTCATCTTACGTCTCTCCTTTAAGCGAGGGCGTTAGCCCATTTATCGTCGTCTGGACTTGTGCTTACGTTTTGAACCCTTCTTTCGTTTCTTCCGGTCCAAAATACCAAGCCAGACTAAGCCGAGAACGACAGCAAGCGCTATCGGCAGAATTGCGCTGATCGAGTTACCGCTTCTTACAGTGTCTACGGTATCATGGTAGGCAACCGCCGAGGGGGCGACTAAGGCTACACTGGCCATGATGATGGCTTCAAGCATCCGCATTCGAAAATCTTAGCACATATCCAAGCGTTGCTGGTTCATATGAAGTGTATCGGCTGGGTTTCTAACCTACAAGCGAGGGCGTTAGCCTTGCCGCCAAGTACTCGTATTTTTGCAGTCTGGACATACCCGCTCGCCAATGTCCTTTGACTGAAAAGAGGTCGAACACATTAGGCATTTCCTTATAGCGGGTTGCAGATCTTCGGGTTGCGGTTTCTTGTTGTAGTAATTCATACCTATCTTCGCTATTTTGAGTATGCCCCTTTAGTCAAGCGAAGTGCTTTCAACCGCGCAACTTTTTCCAGTTCCGCTTGCTTCGCTTCCTCATTTTCTGACAGGTTCTGCTTAGTTTTTTGGGTTTGGAGAAACAGGTTCTCGGCCCTTGCAATTAGACTCATTTTTGCAGTCCCTCGGGTTTCACCCATGTAAGATATCCTCGTTGTCGGCAGAGCATTACCTCAATTCTTAAATTCCAACAAACATCTTCTTAGGAGAAATACCTTGCTCAGTTTAATTGGCTCTGCATTGGGCCTTTTTTCGTCCGCCATACCAAAAGTGATGGATATGTGGCAGGACAAAAATGATAAAATCCATGAGCTAGCCCTTCTCAAAGCTCAAGCGGAAATAACTCTCGACCAGACTGCTATCGATGCCAGTATTCGTGAAGTCGAAAGCATCCACGAACATGACAGCAATATCAAAGGATCGACTTGGGTTGAGAATACCCGCGCCTTGGTCAGACCCATCATGGCTTACTCTTCCATGGCCCTGTTCATTGCAGTCGAAATCACTGCCTTTGTAACCTTGGTAGACGCTGGATTAGGGGCAGGGGATGCCCTTAATAAAATTTGGGACGATAGGGTAATGGCTCTATGGGCCTGTATATTAACTTTCTACTTCGGCGGACGTCAGTTCAATAAGAAGTAAATATTTCTGGAACAACTCAACTCCCACCAACTAACTTCAATTCTTCCCCATTCTATGTCATCATCACGGAATAAAACGACTGTTTCAAGAATGTGAACAGGTGTGAACTTCCAGATGTAGGTCCCAGGCGTGTTGGGTGCTGTTAGTAGGCTTGCTCAGCGCTATTTTTTTTTGACTTTACAATATCCATCCTAATCTCGTTTGACGGTCGGCATAAACGAGCCCCAAAAGAAAACTAGATCGCGTAGAGTGTTACTGGTTTTCGTCGTCCTCGGATGGAAGTTGTCTCAACAGGACGGAAAGAAATTGCTTCGCCGATCTCAAGTACCGTCGCCTCGGCTACTAAAATATCCGTGCCTAAACGTTTATTTTCCTGCTCGATTCGAGCGGCGAGATTAACTGTGTCGCCATGTACAGTATAACCGATGCGCCCGTCCCCTCCGACTGTGCCAGCGATTACAGTACCGGTATTGATTCCGAAGCGTGTGTTGAGTTGAACGCCCCCGGCGAAAGTGTGACCGCTTAGCCTTTCGCGGATTGCAATAGCTGCAACAACCGCATCGGTGGCATGATTTGGATTTTCCAAGGGAAGATTGAATGTCGCAAGAACGCCATCTCCCTGAAATTGATGAATGATACCGCTCTGTGCTTCTATCAATTTAGTGATTACGCCAAAATAGTCATTCAGAAGTTCGATTACTGCCTTAGGCGACATGGTCTCGGCGAGAGAGCTAAAGCCCTGGATATCGGAAAATAATATCGTCGCCTCTCGAAGGTCAGGTTCAAGTGAGCCGCTATCGGCTAGCGCCTGATCAGCAATTTCCTTGGGGACGAACCTGCCAAATGTTTCACGAATTGCTTTACGTTGCTCCAAACCTGTGATCACCGCTTCCTGTGATTTTTGCAGAGCCCGCTCAGCTTCAACGCGAGCTGTAACATCGCGCTGCACCGCAACATAGTTTGTAATTTTCCGATCCGGGTTCAGTATCGGTGCAATAGACCATTCCATTACAAATTCCGATCCATCCTTGCGATAATTGACCGCTTGCCCCTCCCATACTTCACCTTTCCGCAATTGCTCCTTAAGCCCGATAAATATCGAAAGATCGGTGTTTTGATCCTGCAAAACACAGGGCGAACGGCCGATGATTTCATCTTTATTCCATCCGGTCATTGACTCGAATGCCGGATTGACGAAGAGCACCATTGGTCCAGGCGATTCCAAATTGGTATCCGTGACCAGTATGCTCTCAACCGCAGCGGCGATTAGTGCCCAAGGATCGAGACCAACAGGCGACCCCGAGTTCAAAAGCTGCCTGTGAATGAATATATCGTCCGACATGTACCCAAAGCCCCTTTATTCGGCGGCAATCTTACACGGATTGAACTTCCCTTGTCATAAGGGAAGTCTTGTAAGCCAATGGAAAGTCCTGCATCTCATAATGAAACATATAGAGGTGCGTACGTTGGCATAGTCAGATTTCATTGAATTAACGGAGCATAAATTTTTCCGCTAAATGGGAATGTCTGGCTACAACACAGTCATATTTTAAAAGATTGAAATCTGTTTAACATCCAATTGCACTTCATGCTCTTTGCCGAATGCAACAATGCCAATCGATCTAATATTTTTGGCGGTAATTTTTTTTGAAAGAAAGCCGCTCGATCTTTCAAACATAGAAAATGGCATCCTGACAATTGTCCAATCACTATTGCTAGATAAAGGAGCATGGTAATATTGCCACGGCAAGAATGTTCCAGTCGTTCTGATATGTACAAAATATTGTTGTTTATTACCCCTCAATTTTAATTTTAGACCTTGTTTAGATTTGTCAAAGTGACTGGTAAACCTCCGTCGGAATTGAATGAACCCGCCGTTATTTTTGAGACTTACGTTACCTGTCATCCGAGCATAGCTTGTGCCTTTTTCTGTCATGAACGAAACATTTCCGGTGGAAACCCCGCCCATGACTTGATCTGTGATAAATTCCCAGCGCTCTGCAGGATTATTCGAAAAATCGTCGAAAAGTATTGTCTGAGCCATGGCCGGAGTGGAAATAAAAACCGTTAATAATATAATGAAGCGAACCAATTCGTTCTCTTTCAATAATGGGTAAGAAAAACCCTTTTATTTATGTACGTTATTTATGTACTCTTGGATCTTCATCTAATTTAACTGCAATCCCTTTTAAGTCGGGCCCAACGGCAGGGTAACGGTCCATGACTAGTGGGTCGTGCCCGGGAATAATATGTTTTGGCGAGCTGGCGAGTAAAGCCACAATGAGAGGCCGTGTTAACAATAAGAACGGCTTTGCCAGAGAAAGAGGACAACGGCAGGTGTTCCCCCTCAATAGACTTAAAGTCGAAATCGTGAGCTGTTTTCGTTGCCGTTTCGGATGCCATAGCGCCCCCATGAATTTGTGCAAATAAAAATATGATTACAAATCGAAAGATCATCCTTTAGTCTCGCTAACTCGCGGATCGCTTCCGGGTTGCTTGAGTGTTTTTGGCATGCAGCGTTGCAGCAGAGGGCGACAGGGCAGAAATATTTTGTATCCCGATTCCAGAAACGAGGCGAGAAAATTGATGCGAAATAGCCGCCCGGCCCATCTGAACGCCGGCAACGACAACCACAAACTTGAAAAAGAATTACCTCCCGACACCAATTCTCCCTTGGCAGTTACCACGTGAAACCTAGCCAGAGCGTCTTCTCGGGTCAGACCGGAAGGTAGGTCGTCGAGACTGACCTTTGTCACATCGACCCAGTTGAAGTCTTCGGCTCCCCGCTACCGTCGGTAATATCCGACCTCCCGGGTGCAGAGTGGGCACTGGCCATCGAAAAAGACTGTGTCCGCGTCCGATCCTAAGTCGTTTCGTGTCATTTCAAGTGCCTTAAAAGATTATCATAATGCTCATAATTTTCCTTTGGATCACAGTACATGCGTAAGTCATTGGCAATGATGGTAGAATTTTTTCCATGGTTAAAGAGTAAGTTCGAACAATCATTTCCATTCCTCAAAATATAACGCTCACTTCTTGTTACGCAGTGACGTCCAAATCGGATCACCGGCATTAAAGCTTCCACGCCTGATTTTGGACCACCTCATATCTGATTCCGATGTTCATACCAATCGTGATCCATACTCCATATTTCGACGTAAAAACATGTAGTATTATATCGGCAAGGGGCTTTGAAATTGCGACACATAGCATTGGTGAAACTAGCTTTGTTGATTTCTCAACCAGCATATTCCGAACCTACATCAATTGACGTGTACGATAATAAGATTGGTTTCGATGTTGTTCGAGACGGAGAGCGGGTAGGTCAACACGTGACGACGTTTTCGCGCGAAGAGTCGGATCTGGTCGTCGTATCACAAATGAACATGAACATTACATTTCTTACAATTCCGGTGTATTCATTTGACTACAAGTCAATTGAAAAATGGTCAGATGGAGCGCTCTCTCATCTGGACGTCGCGGTTAAAGACGGTTCGGATCAAATAAAAATATCTTCCCTGCCGAATGCTGACAGGTTAACTATTAAAGCCCCGTCGGGCACCTATAGTATCGACAGCCCCATCATTTCGACCAATCACTGGAACGCCGATGTTGTCAGGCAAGGTCGCGTTCTTAATACACTCACCGGGAATATCAACCAGGTCAAAATCTGGAACAGGGGTGAAGAGTGGATTCCTGTTAATGGCGGCTCAATTCTTGCTACCCGTTACGATTACTCTGGTGAATTAAAGGATACGTCTGTCTGGTACGACGCTAAGGGGCGCTGGTCCAGATTGGAATTCAAAGCGCGAGATGGCTCTACGATCGAATACATTTGCAATACCTGTGAGCGCGAGCCGTGAGCACTGTATGGATCACGGGTGGCGGCAGCGGGATCGGTAAAGCCCTGGCCCTGTCATTCGCTACTGATGGTTGGGACGTGGTAATCTCTGGTCGGGATCAGAAGCGCTTACAAGAAGTCTGCGATTTGTCGCCACAAATTCGTGCCGTTGTTTGCAACATTTCAAACGAAGACGCAGTGCTGTCAGCCCAGCCCGAAATCGGAGCAATCGATCTCGCCGTTCTAAACGCGGGGGACTATCGGCCAGGGCCAACCCATGCCTGCTCCCCAAACGATCACCGTAAGACTTTCGAGGTGAATTATTTTGGTACATTAAACTGCATTCAGGCGGTATTGCCGGAGATGAGAAAACATGGTGGAAAAATGGCGATTGTTGGCTCGTTAGCAGGATATATAGGCCTGCCAAACGCGTCCACCTACGGGCCAAGCAAGGCTGCCCTGATATCGTTGTGTGAAAGCCTTCGTGCTGAATTACAAGATAGCCTGGTAACGCTTAAGTTGATCAGCCCGGGCTTTGTTAAAAGTACACTGACAGATAGAAATGATTTTGAGATGCCGTATCTGTTAAGTGCCGAACAGGCAGCAATTGAAATTCGCCGCGGCCTTGAAAGCGACAGCTTTGAAATCACGTTCCCGCGACCTTTTGTCCGTCGCATGAAGCTTCTTCAAATGATACCGTATCGTCTATATTTTTATCTGGCCCGAAAAATGACAAGGCAGAAATGACAAACGAAGACAGCTGCGCGCAATACATCCGGCTCTTCGAGGAGTTGTCGATGGAACGGCTTGAGGGTATTGAGAGCTTTGTCAGCGCGGACATTCAATTTAAAGACCCGTTCAATGACTTGTCAGGGCTTGACGCATTTCGCCGTTTGCTGGTTAAGACGCTCAATGATGTTAAAGATCCGAATTTCCAGTTTACTCACCGCGCCTGGGCGGATGATGTCCTGTTTTTGCGCTGGTCATTTCAAGGAGAGATTAAAGGGCTTAACCATTGGGGCCTGCAGGGGATGAGTGAAATTCATTTTGATGAGCGCGGACTGGTTTACCAGCATACCGATCACTGGGACGCTTCAGAGCAGTTTTATGCAAAGCTACCATTCATTGGGACCTTAATACGGCTTATCCGGCGGCGCCTGCAGGTTTCATAAAAAACAACGTCACTTCGCCAATATCAAATCCCCACTTGCTCAACCGCGCGCGATTGATCATCACGCCACCAGACTGCAAAAACATCCAGTCGTCAAAATGGACTTTGTACGAGCTATCGCCAACTTTGAGGTTGAGATCATATGTCCAGTTTAAGGCATTGCCCTGCACCTCACCTTTCGCAGTGCCGATCACATCATCCGCTTCACCTTCAAAAGTTTGATCGCCGGTTTTACGTATCCGCCAAATACGTTGGTCTTTCTCACCATCGTTATAGTGAAACCGTTCATCAAGGGTCATTTCATTACCGTTAATACGGCCTTCAATGTCGACTTGAAACTGACGACGAACGTTACCAAAACGATCTTCAAATATTCCCCATGCCGACGTCTTGCCTTTGAAGTAGTCGAACAGAGAAAGTTTTGGTTCGCTCTCTTTAAAGTCTTGCGATTTCATGCTGGTGCATCCGGTTAGTAACAGTGTGACTAATAACGATCCAAATAAGGTTTTCATGCCCTGATCTCCAAACGCCGATCAATGGCCAGGTGTTGTTTCGGTCCGATCGGGAAGTTCCGCATCAACATAATTGCCATCAGTTTTAATACGATTGGGATCACTGCGTAGATCACCACAAGTGCCATTTCTGATTGGTTTGAGGCCGTCTGTGTTTGATCATCCAAGCCAAGCCATGAAAGCGCGGGGAAAGCGAACCCGACAGCCAACCCCAACGCAAGCTTGGTTGACATGCTCCAATAAGCGAACAACGTTCCCGTACGTTCCTTGCGAAACCGGAAGCGATCCCAATCTGCGCAATCGGCCTGTATGGCAGGGGGTAAGGCAAGATCACTGCCCAATGTCAGGCCCGTAAGAGCGCAAATAACGCCGAACGCGACAATATCGCCGGTATTCAATAGGGGAACAGTCAAGAATACAGCGCAAGCCATGGTCATGGATAGACACCAGATTGAATGCTTAGTGTAGAGCCTTGACAGCCATACCCAGCCTTGAATGCCGACCACTGCGAATAGAAAGTAGATAAACAGTAATGCAGCCTGATCCGTATTTGATGCGCCTAAAATATGGGTCATAAACAAAGGCAGACACACGGCGGGCAGGCCATTTGCCAGTCCATTAAGAAACCAAGCTGTCAGAACCCGCAGGAAAAGTCTGTTGCGCCAGGGAAAAGACAGCGCTCGTGATTTATCGGACGGAACAAATCGTCCTTCAGGGACAAACCGCAAGGTCACATAAAATACACCGCATCCCAAAATGACTGTCGCCCATGCCAACACCTGAAAGCGGTCTTGTTCCGTTAACGTTACCAATACAACACCAGCGACGCCCGTCGCCATAATCCCCAACAGTCCTGCCCCTTCACGATAACCATTCAGTTGAGCCCGCGCTGCATAGTTATGTTCAAGTTCGACGGCCCAGGCCACATAGGGAATTTGTACTGCCGTCCACGCAATATAAAGCATTGCGCCCCAGCCAATCAGATACCCAGCGGATACGCCTGGCGCCGGGGAAAACACCATTATTAATGCGGGAGCACCGATCACGGCACCAATTGCCATCGGCAGTCTTCGTTTTCCGAAGCGCGATGGAATGTGATCGGAAACATAACCCAGTAGAGGGTCGCTGATCACATCCAGAAGCCGAAGACCCAGAAAAATTGCGCCGACAGTCGCCAAGCCGAGCCCCATCGTTTCGGCGTAAAAGCTCGGCAACAGGACAAATGCCGGGATCGTCGGCAGGGCTAATACAAATGCTGGGAGAGCGTAGAGGCCCTTATGTAACTTTCTTAATTTTGAATAACCCGACATCAACGCACCCCGCCTTAAACCCTGCTTCGCAATAGGACAAATAATATTCCCACATTCGTTTGAAGTTCTTTGAATATCCCAAAGCCTCTAATTCAGGCCACGCGTGCTGGAATTGTTTATTCCACAGCGCACATGTGCGCGCGTACGACGCGCCGAAAAAATGGGTTTCCTGCAAGGTGAATTCGCTCCTGTCTACGGCTGCCTGGAATGCTTCAGGACTTGGCAGAAATCCGCCGGGGAAAATGTAGCGTTGAATAAAATCCGTATGTTTTCTGTATGAGTGAAAGCGTTGATTATCGATTGTAATGATCTGCAGAACAGCTAAGCCCCCAGGGGCCAGTCGATCATGAATTGTCTGGAAATAGGTGTCCCAGTTTTCTTCTCCGACAGCTTCAAACATCTCGATTGATACGATCTTGTCATATTGACCCGTGCTGTCCCGGTAATCGGTATAGGACGCAGTGGCTTGTTTTTCGAGGCCCGCGTTTTGATAGCGGGTATTGGCGAACTCAAGCTGTTCTTTCGACAACGTCAGGCCGTCAATTTTTGCGCCCGTTGATTTCGCAATATATTCGGAGAAGCCACCCCAGCCACATCCAATTTCCAGAATCCGATCATTTTTGCTGACGTTCAGCAATTCCTCGATAGCTTGATATTTATTCAGCTGGGCCTGCTTCAAGGTGTCCGACGGGTCGTTAAACAGGGCGGACGAGTACGTCATGGTGTCATCCAACCAGAGTTTGTAAAAATTATTCCCCAAATCATAGTGATAGGCAATGTTCCGGCGGGACCCGCGTTTGGAGTTTCGGTTCAAAATATGGCGGATGCGGTTGAAGATTTTTAACACCATACTGTTGGCTGAACCAATCTTGAATTTATCTTCAATTGCCAGGCCAAATTCAAAGAGTGCCGTCAGGTCCGAGCTCTCCCATTCCCCTTGTATGTAACTTTCAGCAAAAGCCAGGTCTCCTTTAACGAACAGCTCAGACAAAGGTTTGTAGGAATTCAATCGAATGCAGGCTTGCGCATCTGCTGGATTTTTTTGACCCAGTGCAACGACGTCACCGTCTGGAAGAATAAGCGTCAAATGCCCCCCCTGGAAGCCATTAAATTTGGCCGCGAAGCGCTTTATCAACGGGTTACGAGCTGCTGCAAATTCACGTTTTATGCAGAGATCTGTTGCATTGTTGGTCATGTATTCTTCTCCAACGAACGGGTGTTAACATAGGTGATGGGGCTTTTAGGTGGCGCGGGTCGGGCAAATATTTTTAACCCTTTGCGCCATAATTTTAGCGCTTCCCAATGTATGCCGCCGATGACTTTCACACTCATCAACGGATATCTCAGTAACAGCGACATCAGGAATTTGTCGGACAACGCTTTTGAATGACCAGAAAAACTGGCCTTTAACAATGACCCCTCGCCATCATGCTGATCGATAAATACGGTCAGTCGGTCCGATGGTGGGGTGATGCAAAAATGATAGGTCGCATCCATGTTCATGAACGGAGACACGTAAAAATCTTTTTTGCAGGAATGGCGAACGGGTCGGTTTCCGTCCTGGTCAACCTTTATGAGGTAACTGTGGCGCTCACCAAAGGTATTGCTGACTTCGTATATTATTGCTTTCAGCGCACCATCCGGGTCATAGCAGTAATAGACACTGAGAGGATTGAACGCGTATCCGAACAAACGCGGATAGCACAAGAATTTTACCGAGCCGCCGGCTAAATCCAGACCGGCCTTGCTCAATGTGTTTCGCGCGTACTGGGCAAGCGAGGTTTCTCCCCCGCAGCCATAATCCTTATCCCAAAAAGAAAACAGATTGAACCGATTGTGGCTAAAAAATCTCAACTGTCTATTAAGAGAAGGTAATTCATCGAGATCAACAAGCATACTGAAGACACGATAGGAAAGGCGGTGCTTGCGCGGACGTAGCCTCTGATGGAACACCCGTCCCTCAAATACACTGGTTCGAAAGTTCTCCATTTCATGCTGCTTTCAAGATGTTAAGAGCGGGCCAGTTTTAAGAAAGGTGAATGCGACCACTTTCGTTTTCCACCGACCAGGGGCGCCTTGCGCCACCAAGCGCCTCTGCGACGGCCAAGCCGGACTGCAGGCCGTCTTCGTGGAACCCGTATCCAAAATAGCTGCCGCAGAACCAAAGGCGCTGTTTGCCTTGCAGGTTCCACAGCCTTTTTTGAGCCGCCATAGCGTGATGATCGAATACAGGATGATGATAAATAAAGCTGCGCAGTATGGTGTCCTCGTTCGGCAGTTTGGATGGATTGAGGGTTACAAAATAGTCCGTATCGACATTCAGGTTTTGCAGCTTATTCATCCAGTAGGTGACACAGACACTGTCTTGTCCGTTGTCGCGCGCGCTTAGATAATTCCAGCTTGACCAAACGCCTTTCCTCTTTGGCATCAGGGACGGGTCCGTGTGCAATATTGCCTTGTTGGGCTGATAGGCAAAAGTACCGAGCAGTTTTGTTTCATCGGCACTGGGAGATCTTAACATGTTGAGAGTCTGATCGGGGTGAGAGGCCATCACCACTTGATTGAAGCGGGAAACATCTCCGTTGCGATCCTTGATATAAGCGCCGCTGGCATCACTCCAGACCTGCTCGACGGCTCTATTGGTCTGAATTTCATGATGATAGTCTTTGGTAAGGCACTTAATGTATTCTCTACTACCGCCGACAACTGTTCTCCACTCAGGCCGATCTCTGATTTGCAAAAGGCCGTGGTTCTCGCAAAAACGTAAAAAAGACGACAATGGGTACTCGAGCATTGTGTCGACGGGCGTGGACCAGATTGCGGCTCCCATTGGTAACAAGTGATCTCGTTGAAATGTTTCGGAGTAACCCTGATAAATCAAGTACTCGCCGAGTGTGATTTTGTTATATGCGTCATCATTAAGCGTCAGCGGCGCTTCGCGATAAAATCGCAGGATGTCCTTTACCATTCTCCAGAACCGGGGGCGCAATACGTTTGATTTCTGGGCAAAGAGCCCAGCCAAATCGCCGCCTGAATATTCGAAGTCTCCTTGATCGATAGAAACACCGAAGGACATGTCCGTTGACTGAGTGGTCACGGCCAGATGGTCAAAAAGAGCAATCAGGTTGGGGTAATTTTTGACATTGTAAACAATGAAACCGGTGTCGACGCCCAAGCCGTTGAGATCCACGGTATTCGTGTGTCCACCAATGCGATCATCCTTTTCAAAAATCGTGACCTTATGATGTTTGGACAATAGCCAGGCAGCAGACATGCCGGCGATACCTGTTCCCACAATACCGATCTCTTGAGGTGTAATCGTTTGATTTTTATGCAATTGAGTGTCCTTAGTCATAAAATGTTACGGAGAAATATTATGATCAGATCACAATTGTGAAAAGAAAATGAAATGATTTTCCAGAAATAAGCAACACTAGTGCTATTTCTAATATATGTGCGATCCAATCCAAAAATTCTTCCGTATAGACCTACGAGTGGTGCCCGAAAGTAACTGACAGAGAAGCTAATATGAATAAGCAAGCTCAAATTAGCTTGGGATCCGGCGACAAGGAGCAGCCCAACTTTTCGCTGCTATTATTGAGCATTGGGCAAACTCAAGACAAAGCTGCTTTTGCCGATCTCTTTCAGCATTTCGCGCCGCGGGTTAAGTCGTACATGTTGAAACTTGGAAGTGCCGATGAGATGGCCGAAGAACTAGCACAACAGACTCTCTTACAGGTTTGGAGAAAAGCCCAATTGTTTGACCCGGACAAGGCCGCCGCCAGTACATGGATATTTCGTATTGCCCGGAATATTCGTATTGATGTTCTGCGCAAGAAAAAGCATTTTTTTGATGACGATTTTGACTTGGCAGAGATCAAAGACGAACAGGAAAATGCAGAGGTCAAGATTAACCGTGAGCAAAAAATCCGGCACGTTGCCCTTGCATTGGCCGAACTGCCGCAAAATCAGGCCAAGGTCATTCGCATGTCCTTTTACGATGGCTTGAGTCATGGCGAAATCGCCAAACAACTGGAATTACCATTAGGTACAGTTAAATCACGAATACGTCTGGCATTCGGACGCCTTAGGGAAAGCGTGTACCTGGAATCAGGAGAGATGGCATGAGTATCCATCATCACTTATCAGACGCCACTTTAGGCGCTTTCACGGCAGGAGCTTTGATTGAATCGATTTCGCTTGTGGTTGCAAGTCATATTTCGAATTGCCCGGATTGCCGCAAACGTCGAGATCAACTGGAAGATATTGGCGGTATTCAATTACAGCATACTGAGCCCGAGGACATGTCACCAGACGCCCTGCAGAAAGTCATGATCAAACTTGGCAAACAAAAATTACCGCTAGCATCTGATCCGCCCAATGATTCAATTTCCTCTTTTCCGAATGAGTCTGCACCACGACGGGGTAACCCTGAGATCCCCAAGCCCCTGCGTGCTTATGTACCGGATCGGTTGGAGGACGTGGACTGGAAATCAATGGCCCCCGGCATCAAATATTTTGCCATAGCAGGTCTTAATAAGGCTGATGGCACTTTGAGTCTGTTAAAGATTTCTCCTGGCGCAAACATCCCTGAACACAGGCATCAAGGGATAGAATTGACACAGGTGCTTAAAGGCTCTTTCAGTGATGAAATTGGACGCTTTGGTGTTGGCGACATTGCGGATTTGGACGACGATATCGAACATCAACCCATCGCGGATACCAACGAGGCATGCATTTGTCTGATAGCCACCGAGGCGCCGTTGAAATTCACTGGACTGATGCCGCGGCTGGTTCAATATTTTTCAGGAATGTGATTTTCACAGAATGTACGCGATAGGAGATAGGGCTATTGTAAATGACCGTATGCAACGGTCGTATGCATATCTTATATCAGAGCCCGTCGGGAAGAACTTTGATCCTGGCTTTATGCCCTATCTGAGCCCACACGAAATGCTACAAATGGGCGTATTTGAGGGCAAATACTGCAACGATTGCCGTGATGAACTGCCATCAGGGTGGTTTGAAAAGGCAAAGACAAGCCATACTCCAGACCCGAGCATAAATTACTTTGGTATTAAAAGCCGTCAATCGTTAACGGTGTGGCAAGACAAAGGATGGATTGTTGGGCCTGATCCGCGCGGATGGTTTCAATGGTATTGCCGTTACTATCTGGGCCGCAGACTTCCGGATATAGACCAACATCAGATCAAGAGATGGCGAGCATTCAAACGTCACGAAGCGCAAGTTCGTAAAAATTGCGAACCCGGCAACTGGTCCTGTCGACCCCGGCAACGCCAGGCTCTATTACAATGGGCCTACAATCCGAATATATAATTTTCAGTTTCAATCAATTACCGGCAAGGCAGATTTGTAGAATTCGAGTTTCCCAAGTGCTACATCGGCTTTAAATACGCGTCCAATGGCAATGAGGCCAATACAACGTAGACGTGGGGGCCGCTTTCATAATAACCAATTTTCAATGCGACTTTTTTGATTATTTCTAATGTAGGTTTTGCTATGGGCCAATTCCCCGTGCTCAATATTGTTATGGACGTATTTATATAGCCAGTGCGAAATTGCGGAAATTTTTTACATAACATATTGATTATAATGATTATTTAGTTGGTTGCGGGGGTTCGCACCCTACCTGGTTACACGAGCAACTGACTCATAATCTGAAGGTCGTAGGTCCAAATCTTGAAAAAACAGCTAAAAATATATATAAATCAATAGCTTATAAGACCCCACTGATAAGCCATTTTTTCTGGCAACCATATGGTAACCACCGTGACTGATTTCAGGACGCATGAGAGGTGGAACCCCAACGGGTAGCGCAGATAGAATTTGACCTCCCCTCAAGTACCATAATAGTTCCACTGCGCCGAAGAAGCGTTTCGGCTAGAAGGTGCCTGGCTAAATATTCTTGGATCCGGGTCCCTTTGGGGCCGATCTCGATTTAGTTAGCAAAGCTACCTGTTCGGGGCCCGCTGAGAGGGCCCGCCGTGCCATAGAATGCGGCTGAAGGGCAGAGCTTTGCTCGTATAACGGAGAGCGGCCACGTAGTTACTGCTTTCTCGCCTGAGCCGCACCTCGGTAGATCTCAATATCAGGCTTTAAGACTTATTAAAGTTCCCGATCCATCAGGCTTGTTTCTTTTGTAGGTTCGGTTTGGGGTATTAAAACATGGTACAGATGCACCATTAAAATAATCCCTATAATGGGGGCAATAAGATTGACAATAGGAATTAAAGTCAAAAATAAGACGACGGCACCGGCAGCAAAAATCGAGAGATGGACCGGCAATCCATAACCCTCTTTAGCATGTTCTTCACTATGTGGTGCAGAGGCAATGTGGAAAAACTCTGTTCCAAAAATAAAACTGTTTAATATGATGTACAAAATGGGTGCTGCTATGACAGCCACATCAAGTAAAATATTATCCATAATAAATGAAGGAATGAACTTCAAAAGTGGTCTAATGGTATCTAGAAATATTATTGGAATTATTAATAGGTTAAGAATCAGTCCGACAATAAATATTCGAAACGTTCTGATAAAACCACTTATCGACGAAATAGCTTGTCCCTCACTGTCTACAGGGTATTCGTCCTTTTGAATTAATGAAACTGTCTTCTCATCGAAAAAGCTTGCTACCAGCGGGATGAATATTGGGATTAAAACCCACCCAATCTTCATGGCAACCCAGAAAATAAAGTCGTCGATAGCGGTATCTATAAATTTTGGGACCCATTCGACGACTTCCGTGAAACCAAGATACAACTTCGCCCCCCCCAAAAGAACGCCTATAATTATTCCGGTATAAATTACACTTTGAATAATTAGCTTCGCTACCTCCTGCGTGGTCAGGGACTTTACGGTTTTCCCGGCCAGGAGAAAAATTGTTTGGGGTATGGCGCTTTTCATAGGGGCCTCTCAGACACGTTTTGAACGGAGCCGCACAAATGAATGGTCCGCAACAGATTGTCCTCGATCGTTATTCAGTTTTAGGGTTTTTCCAAATCAGGTTAGTTGCCTTTGGAAGAATAATCGACAGTATGAAGGGAATGGCCATTACGGCAAGGTACTTGACGACACCCAAGTAATTCATGTCCGTGATCAAACCCAAAACAACGGAAGCAAAAATAACACAAAAGTAGTTGAATTTTGGAAAGACCGCATTGATCTGGTTCATGAAGAATAACAGGACAAAAGAAATTAAGAGCAGAAGCAGGCACTGTATTCCCAGAAAACCAAGAGTACTGGCTAAAATCTCTATCAGGTTCCCCATACTTTTAGTAAATTCAACGATTTCCGTTAATGCTTCTGGCATCTCTCTAACTCCTTTAATTTAGCAAGATCGGTCCAATAACAAACAGTCCATCATACTATCGCTTTAGCAGTGTGTGGCTATCCCGTTACTGAGTACGGTGTCCGTCGGGCAAGCGGAGGATCACAATGCCGCGTTCTTTATTGAAAATGGAATTGAAGAATTAGACGGTGAAAATTTTCACGACTCAGAGGGAAATCTGCTTCCAAAGAAGCGGCCTCTCTCAAAAACTATACGAGTTCGGTAAAAGTGGTTGCGGGGGTAGGATTCGAACCTACGACCTTCAGGTTATGAGCCTGCCTTTTCCGAAAACTAACCTTTGCTAGAAGTCCTTGATTTACCAAGCTAAAT
>Ga0209501_10002465_pt1 | contig 19354 bp, 18 predicted proteins | sample ArcticOcean_MG_C_4_FD_187434 | JGI IMG/M metagenome (GOLD analysis project Ga0209501, IMG submission 187434) | Marine microbial communities from western Arctic Ocean - ArcticOcean_MG_CB4_134 (SPAdes) (version 2) | ecosystem: Environmental > Aquatic > Marine > Oceanic | place: Arctic Ocean...
AACCGGAAAGCAACATGAGCGCCCCAGCGAGCGAAAGCACAAGGGCACCTGTACTGGTGCTCAACCAGAACTACCAGCCGCTCAACATCTGCGATATTCGCAGGGCGGTGAAGCTCGTCGGTAAGGGCAAGGCAGAATCGGTCTCAGATACCGGCGAATATGTGCACACTGTCGATGATATTTTCGATCGACCAGACGTTATCCGACTCTTTTACATGGTGAGTCGGCCGGTTCAGCGCCGAAAGATATCGCGTAACGAAGTGTTCGCCCGCGACAATCACTCGTGCCAGTACTGCGGTGAGAAGCCGCGCTATATGACCATCGACCACGTCCAGCCTCGCTGTAAGGGCGGCGAATACGTGTGGACAAACGTTGTGAGCGCCTGCAAGGCGTGTAACCACCGTAAGGCGGGCCGAACGCCGCAGGAAGCGGGAATGAGGCTACGTAACAATCCCTACGAGCCTCGCCCAAACCCATACTCATTCCTGAAACTTGCAGCGCTCAAGCAGGCCTGGCTGCCGTTTGTGCCGTGGCTGGCACCGGCGTCGTACTCAGAGGACAACTTCGTGGCGGCTACCGCAGGTTACTAGGCGCACACTTGCTGGGTCTCATCTTGAGAGACATTGTAATTCTGAACTTGATTCAGAATCCTCTACCCACGCGATCCGTAATCGATTCTGCATCGAAGTCATCTCAAGAAGTGATTGTGTAGCCAGTCGACCGCGATACTGAATCAAGTTCAGCATGACAGTTGTAGCGTCCGGGTTTTTAGTCTTCTCCCAGCAGGAAAATGGACAGCACGAACCGGGCGAGTCCTAGCCCTCGGCGTCATCCTCGAAGTTGAGCGATGGAACTTTCGCTGGATCTGCCCAGGGCAGGTCGAGCATGAGCACTTCAAACGTTAGCTGTGGGACGGCGTTGGCTTCGAGTGCGGACTGGGCATCTTGTATCGATGTCACGGCCCCCGCGATTTGTGCTTCTTTTAGCTGACTCGCAATCTCGGAGAACAGGTCGCTCCACTCAACGTTTGTGACGTGGTCGTTTAGTTTGTGTCGCATCATCGCAACGTCACGCCACCACTCAAGCCAGCGCTCCATTTCGGCCATGACGGCTTCACGATCACGCCAGAACTGCCCACCGGTCTGGCGGGCGTACCTGAACCGCTCCTCGATGTTGCCTGTGACGATCTCGGCGAACCTGAGCACCGCCTGGTTGTGCGCATCGATGATCGTCGGGTCGTTGAGTGCGTCGAGTGCCCAACCGGGGCAGCCACGGGCGAGTCTCGCCAGCGAGCAGGCCTGTGATTCCTCAACCTCGAACCGCTCGATGAGTTCTGACTCGATCACTTTGGGATCGACAGGTCTCAGGTCGATACGCTGGCACCTTGAAACGACTGTTTCGGGGAGCGCCTGATCCGAAGGTGATGTCAGGATGATCAGCACGTCGTCAGCAGGTTCTTCGAGTGTTTTCAGCAACGTGTTCGACGCCTCGATAGTCATCCTGTGGGCATCATCGATGATGAAGACCTTGCTGAGGCCCTCAAACGGCTTGGTCGCTGAATCCCTGATTAGATCCCGGATGTGCTCGATCGAGATGTTCTTCCTGCCTCTTGCAGGAGCGTCGTCCTCACTCGCCTTCGTCTTGCGTGAGTCCTTTTCCACCTCTGTATCGATGTCGATTACCCGGACGTCCGAGTGAATGCCTTTTCGAATACGGTCTGCCTGATGAGATGACGCAATATCTATGTTCGGGGCCTCACCAAACATATCGACTACGGGTTCACTGTTGACCATGCATGCAATGTCGATAGCAAGTGTTCGCTTGCCAATCTTTTCGGGTCCCGTAATGAGGTAGGCGTGGGCGAGTCGTCCCGACTCAGAGGATTTCGACAGCAGACGCGTCGCACCCGGATGCCCAAAGGTTGTCCAGCCAACTACTGGCGGACGATGAACGGCGGGTGAAACGGGATCAGTCAAGATCTAGACTCGAAGCAAGAAGGTCGGCGTAGGTCTCGCGGCGTCGAATCAATCGGGCATGTCCATCGTTGACCATCACGACTGCCGGCCGGGTCTGCATGTTGTAGTTGCTTGCCATCATCAGACAGTAGGCACCTGAGGCGGGTAGCGCCAGTAGTTCACCGGTTTCCACGTCAGGCAAATTCACGTCGCGAGCGAGCACATCGCCTGATTCGCAGAATTTTCCGGCGACTGTTACGAGCGTTGGTCGATCTGCCGTAGGGCGATCTACCGGCACAACCGCATATTCCGATTCGTAAAGTGCAGGACGAATGTTGTCGCCCATTCCACCGTCGACGCTGACGTATGTACGCACGTTCGGGATGGTTTTGATGCCGCCAACGGTGTACACGGCTACTCCAGAGCGGCCCACAAGCGATCGACCGGGTTCTACGCTGAGTTCTGGCTCGTCGAGTCCGTACGCATCACAGCCCTTTCGAATCGCCGCGGAGATCTCCTTGGCGTACTCGCTCATTTTGGGAGGAAGCGTGTCGGCAACGTAGCCGATTGCGAATCCGCCGCCCGGGCTGAATCGTTTTAGATCAAGTTCGTACTTGTCGCGCATGTCTGCCGCGAACTTGAGCACGTAGTCGATAGCCTCGGAGTACGGTTCCAGTTCGAAAATTGGTGATCCAAGGTGGAAGTGAAGACCTTCCACTTCGAGGTTTTCTTTTCCTAGCGCCAGCTTGACCGCAACTTCAGCATCGCCGGTCTCGATGGAAAATCCGAACTTGGAATCGAGAATTCCTGTCGACGTGAGCAGATGCGTGTGCGGGTCGATACTCGGCGATAACCTGAGCATCACTTTCTGCCTCACACCAAGTTCACCAGCAACCTCGTTTAGAAGGTCGATTTCGGCGAATGAGTCGAGTGTGATGCAGGCGATGCCGTACTGAACCGCTTCAATAAGTTCCTCGCGTCCCTTGTTGTTGCCGTGAAAGTTCATTCGCTCGGCAGGGAAGTCGGTTGCCATCGCAACTGCCAGCTCGCCACCAGTAACCACGTCCATGTCGAGGCCTTCTTCTTCGACAATTCTCGACACGGCGGGATTGGCGAAGGCTTTCGACGAATACTCGATACGGGTATTTGGATACTCGTCCGTGAAACTACCGACAAAGTCACGGCACATCCCGCGAAGGGTCGCTTCGTCGTAGATGTACAGGGGACTTCCGTACTCAGCGACGAGATCACGTACGCCGCAACCCCCAATGGCCAAGCGGCCATCGTCGCTCAGGTCAGCGGTGATAGGTAGTAGATCAGCTTCTGGAATTTTGGACATTGGGAGAAATTTACGAACGAGTGTCTGATTTTACCTTGCAGATGCTAAATGAGTCGGGCGCCCATTGTAATGACGTAGTAGGAAGTGCCGGACGAAAAACCAATTGTCGGGCTCAGCAATTGATGCGTCAATTTGAATTGCCAGCTGTATTGCCAACTCGAAGGTTGCATCTCTTTTCCTGTCTGATGAATCGAATGTGTGATTCTGCACTTGGAGCCTTCAGAGTGGATCAACTAGTTCATCCTGATTCTAAGATGTCTTTTACCCCTTCGATATGACACGATCTAGTGACTATGAGCGATAAACCCGTACGACTAACCGAATTGGCAACCTGCACCGGTTGAGCTGGGAAGCTCAGCTCGAGCGAACTTGCCCAGGTCTTGGGCAGGCTGCCAACTCCGACCCTCACTGATCCAAACGTGCTGGTCGGAACCGAAACCGGAGATGACGCTGCTATCTACCGGATAAACGATGACGTCGCTCTCGTACTCACAAATGACTTCTTTGCACCGATTGTCGACGACCCGTTTGATTACGGGCGTATAGCTGCCGCAAACGCACTTTCTGATATTTACGCGGTGGGCGGCAGGCCGATCACAGCTTTGAACATCGCTGCGTTTCCTCGTGAGCTGGGACCGGATGTCATCGCAAAAATTCTTGAGGGCGGGCAGGTAAAGGCCGAAGAGGCAGGGATCCTGATCATTGGCGGTCACACTGTCGATGACAAGGAACCCAAGTACGGTCTTGCGGTCACTGGAATCGTGACTCCAGGTAAACAGATCACGAACGCCAACGCTCAACCGGGCGATGTTTTGATTCTGACGAAAGCGATCGGTTCAGGGATTATCACGACGGCTGGTAAGGCCAGAACTGCGCCTGAGGAGTCGATTCAGGCGGCTGTTGATTCGATGGCGACTCTTAATAAGGGTGCTGCAGACGCAATGATCGAAGTGGGCGTGAACGCCGCAACTGATGTCACTGGGTTTGGGCTACTGGGGCATCTTTCACAGATGATGAAGGCAAGTGGAACCTCGGCAGCGATCAACTGGTCGCAAGTTCCGCTACTTCCGGGTGTCCTTGAGTTGGCGAAGTCTGGATCGGTTTCTGGCGGGACATCTCGCAATACGGAGGCGCTCGAGGGCGCAGTGAACTTCGAAGACGGGGTTGGAGACATCGAGTTCACGATTCTTGCCGATGCCCAGACTTCCGGTGGGATGCTGATATCGGTACCGGAAGAGCGTGCTAATGTTCTTGTAAAGAATTTAGTTGCTAATCAAACACTTTACAGTGCGGTCATTGGTAAGGTTTTCGAAGGCGATCCGGGGATCATCACAGTCTGGCAATAGGCGTCTAGTGGCTCCGCGCAAGACTCGTTTTTTCCGACTGCAGCGTAGCCCCGATTTCCATCGGGATAAACTTCGCGGAGTGACCTCGGTGGAATTACCGTTTACTCAAGCGAGAGCCCGTACGCGACCCCACCAGATCCCTCGGCTCCGATGACTTCGCTCGGGAAATGAAGCGCCGGAAGCTGCATTGAGCGCCCACAAAGAACCCTTACGCCTCAGTCTCATCCCAAATCCTCGTGCGCTCGGCATCGTCCATCTCGGATAGCACATCATCCCCGGCAACCTCTTCTGCGCGCATCACGTGATCCCGTAGGCCGACAGTCGCCTTGCGCAACGCTGTTTCGGCGTCGATTCCGGCTGCGTGAACCTGCCGCGCAACTGCCATCAGATACTCACCCGCTCGCTCTTCGCCGTCTTCCAAAGACTCACCATCTATCGAGCCAAACGCCAGTGGCATCGAGTGTTTTTCCGGCCAGGGCAGTCCAGCTCGCATCACACGGCGTTGGACTGACGACGAATACGCCAGTGCAGGCATCGCAGTCGGCAGTGAAGCGACGATAGATCGACTTCCACCCGCTTCAGATCGTTTTAGGGCTTCCCAGCGATCGACAACTTCCTCTGAGTCATCGACTGCCTCATCATCCCCGAACACGTGTGGATGCCGATGAATCAGTTTCTCTCGAACGGCGTTGCAGATCGAGGCGGCGTCGAAATTGTCATCACGACGTGCCATATCGGCGTGAAACACGATCTGGGTGATGATGTCGCCGAGCTCCTCTTCGAGGTTTTTGGGATCACCTGAATCGATAGCTTCAAGCGCTTCGTATGTCTCCTCAAGCAGGTTCGGTCGAAGCGAAACATGAGTCTGTTCGGCGTCCCAGGGACAGCCTCCGGGATCTCTCAGTAACTCGATAGTCGCAGTCAGTTCCGCAAAGGCCTCTCCGGCCGCTCTGGCTTGTTCGCTTAGTGAACTCAATTGTTCTCCCGTTTATCTGGCTGGTATCTGGCTGGCGCATCCACTCATTCAACTTACGGCACGTATGCTAACTGTCATGCCGACCAAGTCGCAGCAAAACCCAAAAAAAAGAAGTTCCCACTCTGCTTCATCGGCGAGTGGGGCCGCCGGGCATCGCCTGGCACTGATTGGTGCAGCCATTTTTGCGCTACTGCTGCCCATATTCCTGATTCTGTTCAACACCAGCTACATAACGAACAGCGAATGGCTGTACGACTACGGCTGGTGGCGAAACGACATCGCTAATATTTCTGGTCTCACAACCGAGCAGTTGAACAGCGGTGCGGACCAGATCAAGGAATATTTCGATAACGACGCTGAGTTTCTCGATCTGCGGGTTACATCTGGCGGTCGAGAGATTTCTCTCTACAAAGAGCGAGAAGTGCTGCACATGGTCGATGTGAAAGCCCTGATGCAGGCGGTCTTTGCGATCACTCTTTGGACCGGAGTGGGCTTACTGTTCTTGCTGGCCATCGGCTTGATCGTTCTGAAGGAAGATGTGTTCGCACTTCTTTTGAGAAGCCTGAAGTGGTCGGCAATTGGAACCGCTGTGTTCCTGGTCGTTTTCGGAGGTACAGCTGCAATCGACTTTGGCTGGCTGTTCACGCAGTTCCATTTCCTGAGCTTCGCGAACGATCTGTGGCTGCTTGACCCTTACAACGACTACCTATTGATCATGTTCCCGCAGCAGTTCTTCTTTGAGGCAACGTTGTTCATCGGGCTGTTGACAGTGATCGATTTCGGGCTTGTGATGTGGGCAAGTCGAATTGTGCGCAAGCGTCTCGGTTAGCTCTCCAGCGTTTCGAGCCAGTCATCGACGATGGGTAGTAGCTCAAGCACAGTCTCAACGGTGTAATCGGGCTCGGCCGTTTTCTTGGGATCTGGAAGTGAGTCGCCAGCTGCCCACACGGTAGACATCCCAATGGCCGCAGCGCCGGCAATGTCGGAATACAGATTGTCGCCCACGTGCAAAGCGCGCTCGTGCACCACGCCGAGCGCCCTCAGCGTCGCATCGAACATCAGCCTGTTTGGCTTGGCGGTGCCCATTTCGTTGGAGTAGGCGATGTGGCTGAACCTTTTCAGTAAGCCAATATCAGCGAACCAATCTCGAAACGCCCCACCGCTTGTGAGTCCGGTGTTCGTGACCATTCCTATTCGCAATCCACGTTCGGCGATATCATCGAGCATCTCCAACGCCCCATCGAGAAGGGTTGGCGGGCTGTCGATGAACGACTTATCAATTGCGGCACCAACCGTGGTGATACCGAATACTCCGATCCGATCCGGAAGTTCTATGTCTATCCTAGAAAGACCCAGCCTGATCCATTCACCGAAGTGCGAATCTTGTTCGTCATCGTGACCAGCGGTTATGTCGTCAGAAAGATCGACAAAAACCTTATGAAAATCTGTCCGGTCAACCGACTTGCCCATTTCGGCAAGCGCCGCCACGCCGTAGTCAGCACGTAGCTCTCGGCGCTGGTCAGAGTTTTCTTTTTTGCCGGGCTCGAATATCAATGTTCGCCATAAATCGAACGTTACGGCTGTTGGTTTCGATGGGTGTGCCATAACTAGTACTTCACCACGCTGAACACATCTAAACCGGCTGGTAAGGTCTTCCTGCCGTTCAGAAATTCAAGTTCTACTAGGAAAGTGGCCGACACGACTTCCGCACCCAGCGATTTGACGAGTTGCACACCTGCGCCGGCCGATCCACCAGTCGCCAGCAGATCGTCGATGACCGCTACTTTTTGCCCTTCTTCAAATGCTTCCGTACTGATTTCAAGCCGAGCCTTGCCGTATTCAAGTGCATAGTCGACCCCGATAATCGGAGGCGGCAGCTTACCGGCCTTGCGAATGGGAATGAACGGAATATCGAGCATTGCTGCTACAGGAGCGCCGAAAATAAATCCACGGGAGTCGATAGCCGCAATCGCTCTTGTATCCAGCAACCGCAAATGATCTGAAAGCACGCCCGTGACGTATTGCATCGCTTTGGGATTCGCCATCAGGGGCGTTAAGTCCCTGAACAGGATTCCCTCTGAGGGATAATCAGGCACATCACGTATGAGCGATTTCAGATCCAAAAAACACCACCCGAACGTCTAGTAAACGGAATGCCAGATAGATTGTAGTTCGTGAATAGAGTTTATGAACTCGGATAGCGGCGGTACCTCTATCCCAAACCCCAGACATCTGTATCTGGATAGAAGTCGGTCCAGGCGAACCAGAAAGCGTTTACCGCATGTAGCCGTTCAAGGGTATTACCGATTAGTTCACCTTCGTAAGACTGACCAGTAAACGGTATCCACAGCGTGCCGGTTTGGTCGTCTTTTAGCCACTCCCGACCGCCCTTTTCGATTAGCTCGAAGCTGAGTTCCTGTCCACTTACAACAGCCCCAAAAGCCAGCGCCGTATCGGTAGCAGGATCGAAGTAGACGATTGCGGATGTACCCGCATGCGAGGTGTGGACGAGTTTTTCGGACCTGAGCTGAGAATGCGGGAAGGCAATTGGATCGGTATCGAACCCAAGACCAAGCACTAGTTCCTTGGTCGGAAGACGGTTGTCTTTGTTCGACTCGCCAATTACCCCGGCAGAACGCGAGAAGTAATAGCTGTCGTATGGATCGCCGCCGCGCCTGCTCTTTCTCAGGGCAACGGTCTCTGGTTGAGTCTCTTTCCACTTCTCCCAAGTTGTGAGAGTGAGCGGAATTGTCTCTAACTTTGTGCCAGTCAGTTCACCCTGAACTGCCCGCGAAAGGAACTGACTCCACAGCGACCTCGTCTCGCGGTCGTACATCACGAGCGCGTTCATGATCAGCTTTCCTGAGACTCCGAACTCGTGTATCTCGCCGTTTATCTCGACACCAAGCACGAGTTCATCTGGATCGTACGTGTCATCGGCAACATCAGACTCGACAAACTCAGGGTTTTCCATCGATGGAATTCCATCGAACCGAAGCAAAGTCACAATATTGAGTTTTACCTCGTTGGAAGAGCTAGCGTTACCACTTGAACCGCTTGAACTACTGGCACCATCCGAACTACTGGCGCTCCCAGAATTGATAACCACGGTTTCCCCTTTTCCGAACGGCGTTCCCGAAAACGCAAGCCACAACACATACCCCGCAACCAGCACTACCAACCCATACACGACAACCCTCTGCATATACGCCAAACTGTTATCTGTAAGCAGTAATACGTTAGATGCGACATGTTGGGATTTCGACGCCACACCGATGCTAAAATTTGCGCCCAGCAGATCTGAATCGCCAGTCTGGGCGATCAGCACCATCGGCTACCGGCTGAAAGACGAACGAAGGGCACTCCGATCTATTTATCGAGGCTTTCTTTAACTGGTTTTAGAAACCACACAAATACCGAGCTTGAATTGCGACCGGGGCTAACGCTATTTCAGGGTCATAACGGGCACGGGAAGAGCAACCTTCTTGAGGCTGCGTACATGCTGGCAATTGCAAAGTCGCCGCGGGCGTCGCATGAGCGCGAACTGGTCAACTGGTCGCTGGCTGAAACTGGCGGGCACATGCAGGTGCTTGGCGTTGGCCGTAATGGCGACAACACGATTCAAGCACAGATCGATGTGGATGTAACTGCACCAAGTTCAGCGAGGGGAGTGCCGGGATTTCGCAAGGGTTTACGCGTCAACGGAATCAAGCGATCAGCGATCGATTTCGTCGGAAACCTGAACATCGTGTTCTTCGAAGCTGAGGACCTCGAGATCGTCTATGGCTCACCGGGCAGGCGTCGTCGGTATCTCGATATATTGATCTCGCAATCGAATCCCACATACCTGAAATCGCTTCAGAGGTATGGGCAGGTGGTAACTCAGCGAAACCAGCTGCTTCGCCGAATCAGAGATGGCGTTTCAGAGGAAATGGAACTGACGTTCTGGGACGAGCGACTGGCATATGAGGGTTCACGGGTCACCGATTCTCGACGTCGTTCGGTTGATGGGCTGAACGATCACGCAGTTCCGGCTCACCGTGATTTAACAGATGGCGACCAGCTTGAGCTTGAGTATCGGCCTCGAATCACGGCGGCGTCAGACGATAGGCCGGATGTTGGATCTATGACCGCTGAGCAGATCGAGCACGAGATGAAAACAGCTATCGCCGGACTCCGCCGCAGGGAGATTGCGCAGGGTGTGACGGTGATGGGACCGCATCGTGACGATCTGGAAATACGCCTGAACGGGAACTCTGCGGGGCAGTTTGCATCACGTGGGCAGGCACGAACAATAGCGCTGTCGTTGAAGCTTGCCGAGGCCATTTTTGTCACGAACTCGACCGGTCGAACTCCAATTCTCGCACTCGATGATGTTCTTTCCGAACTTGACCCCGAACGACGAAGGCTCGTTCTCGAAGCTGCCACGAGGCATGAGCAAGTCCTGCTCACATCGACCGAGCCGGGCATTGTGCCCGAACAGTTCCTTGAATCTGCGGATATATACACCGTAATGAACGGTCGAGTGACACAGGACACAATTGCCAGCACAGGCTCTCATGACTAGACCGGCATCACAAACATCATCACGAGAAGAGTTGCGATCGCAGCTTGAGGAAATCGTGTCGATAGTGAGCGAGTCGAGTTATGTAGTCGGGATGACAGGTGCGGGCATGTCAGTCGAAAGCGGTATCCCGCCATTCAGGGGTGCCGATGGACTATGGACCAAGTACGGCACACCGCCGATGGACGGCTATTCGGACTTCAAAAAAGACCCCACAGGGTGGTGGAATCGCAGAACGAACGAAAAGATCGACGCTCACATTCTGGAACTGCGCGACGCACTGCAAAACGCTGAACCGCATGCCGGGCACTACGCTCTTGCAGGGCTAGAGCAGGAGGGTCATTTACAGTCGGTGATCACTCAGAATATTGACGCCCTCGATGAAAAAGCAGGCCTGAAAAACCTGGTTGAAATCCACGGCAACCGCACCAAACTTCGATGCATCGAATGCGGTGATCGCGTTTCTCTTGGCGATTTCGTTCCGCTGTTCGCGCCAGATCCCTGTGAAAAGTGCGAGGGTCTGGTTAAGTTCGACACCGTGATGTTCGGCGAGCCCATCCCTGACGATGTGATGGCCGCGTCGAGGGCCGAGATCGACAAAGCCGACTGCGTGCTGGCGATTGGCACATCGGCTACCGTTCGACCTGCGAGCGGGCTGCTTTGGATAGCTGAAGCCTCAGGAGCAACGATTATCGAGATCAACCCAGTCGAAACGAAACTAACCCCGCTGTGTGAGGTATCTTTGCGCACGACAGCAGGCGAGGCCCTACCGCTTCTCTTGACAATGCTAGAAAAATCGCCCGAATCTCCAGAATCTAAACACAACAACCAGACGCTCGAATAGAAGCCAGTCAATCCACAAGTAACAACTTCAAAATGACAACTCCCCTCGAACGAGAAATCGCCACTTACGCCGCAGCAAACCCGAAATCTGGAGCACTGCACGAGCGGGCGGTCGAATTCATGCCCGGTGGAGACACCCGAAATTCGATTTTCTGGGATCCGTTCCCGCTCTACGTAGTCGACGGTGACGGAACGATTCTCACCGATGCCGACGGCAACAAGAGGACCGACATGGTCAACAACATGACCACGTTGATTCTCGGGCACCGCCCGTCCGAGGTGACCGCTGCGCTCACCGAGCAGGTGAATCACGGGGTTTCATTTCCGGCACCAAATCCCTCAGTGGTTCGGTGGGCTGAGCTCATGTGTGAACGAGTTCCTTCACTCGACAAGGTCAGGTTCGTAAACACCGGTACTGAAGCAACTCTCAATGCCATTCGAGCCGCCAGAGCCTTCACCGGCAAGCAGAAACTCGTGAAGTGCGAGGGTGCCTACCACGGCAACCACGATGCTATTCAGATCAGCGTAGCGCCGCCTCTCGATCTGGCCGGCGACCCGAAATCACCCGAGGCCATTGCCGCATTCCCGGGTATCTCTGAAGCGGCGGTCGACGATATTTACATCACGCCGTACAACGACATTGTGTCGGCTGAAAAAATCATCAGCGAGCATGCAGACGAACTGGCCGCGGTGATAGTCGAACCGGTAAACGGTCAATGCGGAATGGTGCCCGGCACGCCCGAGTTCCTTGAGGGCCTGCGCCGTATTACCGATGAGCTTGGCATTTTGCTTATCTTCGACGAGGTGATCGCATTCCGAATCGCCTATGGCGGCGCGCAGGACTACTACGGTGTTACCCCCGATCTCACCTGCTATGGCAAGGTAGTCGGTGGAGGCATGCCCGTGGGGGCGTTTGGTGGACGGGACGACATCATGGCGATGTGGGATCCGTCAGATGGCGGTTCGACGGTTCAGCACGCCGGGACTTTCAACGGAAATCCCATGACGGCAGCTGCGGGAATAGCGACTCTGGAAGCGCTGACGCCAGATAGGTACGAGTATCTCGAAACTCTGGGCGAATCGATTCGAACCAAGCTGCGGGCGTTGTTTGCAGAACTTGAGGTCCCGATGGGTGTAACCGGGATCGCATCGTTGTTTGCGCTTCAGTTCACTTCGACCGAAGTAGTCGACTATCGAACATTCTCCACCAATGACAAGACGATGATGCAGACAATGTTCATCGGCCTTCTGAACGAAGGCTTCCTGATGTCGAACCGTTGTGCGGGGAACGTGTCTCTGGTTCACACAGAAGACGATGTCGACGCGTTCGTTACCGCTGTGGGTAACGTGCTGAAACGTGCCGGGTACGCTTAGCCTAGAACTTCAGGCTTGAGTCCTCGGCTGCACCGCCGAACTCACCACGCATGATCGACTTCATCGACTCGTCTTCGACCGGTTGTGGAGCGAACTCGTCCATGTCGTCTTCCATGCGAAGTTCGTCGTTGATCTCCATCGGGTCATCGATATCGAAGTCGACGATCTTCTTCTGGAGGTAGGACGGGAACGATGCGGTGCGTGACTGGGTCGCGGAGCGTTTAGTCTCTCTAACAACCACTATCACTTCCGAATCTGTCAGTTTGGCGGCAAGAATTTCGTATTTGTTGCCGCCATCAATCATCTTCCGCTTCCGGGTGGCGATGCGAACTTCCAGCGTCCCAATGTAGTCACCGCTTGCGGAAGAAATAGTCGCGATCGACTCATCCATTTTGAGTTTGAACTTATCTCCGGGAGAAACGGAGGCAAGAGTTTCGGCAGGTGCGACTTTTTTCAGTTCCGAAACCGTTGCTACGGCCGGGTCAGAAATAAACAGTGCTGAGTTGGTAGCGGTTCCGCCCGATGTCCGTCGGGCGATTCCTGATCCATCCAACTTCTCAAGCCTGTCCAACTGCCGGATCGCCACCCTGTTTAGAGGGTCGATCGACACTGCCTTTTTGAGCAGCGTACGTGCGTCTTTGTATCTGCTCAGTTCGAGATATGCCTTAGCCAGTCGGTTCAAACAACTCACATTTTCCGAATCGACATCCAGTCCTTCGAGGTTAACTTCGACGGCGGCTTCCCAACGACCTGCAAGAGCGTGCTCTACAGCATCCTCTTGAATATTCTTTAAGGATCGAGGGCTTTCGAATGATTGACTCTGAGTAACCATATTGAGTGCTTTCAGAACGGTTGTTTGATCGACAAAAGGCTGTGTCTGCAGCCTTACTACACAGGTGATATCTCCGAGTGGCTCGCGTCTGACCGGTGCTAACCCACTATTCGCGTGTGAGTCAGCACACAGGTTTTGTGCAGGTGTAACTTGTGATCAGAGTGTGCGGGGAAGTTTTACGAGCTAGCGGTACCGTGTTTCGCACCAATACCCGCACATGGCGGTAGCACCGATATTGGTGGCAGATTGCAGGCGTAGTACGTCGCTAAAAAACCGGGCAATGACGTTTTTTGGCTAGCCGCGAATTCGAAGCCAGGAAAGATGAAAGAAGGCTTCGACGACAATGCTGAAAGACATTTTGGATTTTCCAGCGGTTCGATCCATGAACACGTATGGGTGCTCAACTACCTTCATTCCGGCTTTCTGGCACCGGTAGGCAACTTCTGCCTGAAAACCGAAACCGGTCAACCGCAGGCGATCAATGCCGATGGTCTCAAGGGCTTTTCGGCGAAATCCTTTGAACCCTGCCGTCGCATCTTTGGCCTTCAGTCCGAGGACCATGCGGATCCCCTGGTTACCCCAGTAGCTGATTTGCTTGCGGCCCCAGCTCCAGCCGGGGTCGACTCCGCCACCCGGGGTGTATCTCGAAGCGACTGCGACATCGGCCTCGTCGAGTTCGCCGAGCAATCCCCTTAACACCTCGGGCGGATGCGACAGATCAGCATCCATTTCGAAGATGTACTGTGCTCCGGCATCGAGTGCAGCCCGAAAACCAGCCATGTAAGCGGTTCCCAGACCTTGCTTGCCTTCTCGGTGAATGACCAAAAACACGCCCGGATAATCGTCGGCGAGCTTGTCGGCCAGTTCGCCGGTTCCATCAGGCGAACCATCATCGACAACGATGAAGCCAAGACCATCTATTTCCTGCTGCTGGACCTGTTCGATCAGCTGAGGCAAAGTCTCTACCTCGTTGTACGTGGGCACAATGATGGCGATCTTGAAGTTAGATTCGTCTTTATGTTGAGATGCTGCAGTCAATCTAGAATCCCAGTTTCATAGATTTATGCTCGACCATGATGCACGAGTCCATCACCACGCTCACTCCCCCACCAGAAGCTATCTCAGCCGCTTGTTCACTAAAAACACCCTGCTGCAGCCACATTACCTTCGCACCCGCTGCCACCACATCACCCGCAAGGGGGATTACTGCTGATGAATGCCTGAACACGTCGACGATATCTACTTCAACCGGAAGATCGAGAACCGAGTCGTAGGCTTTTATGCCGTTCCATTCAGAAATGTCCGGGTTCACGGGGTAAATGGTGTAACCCTCGCGCTGCATGTACTCCGAAACGTATTTGCTTGCGCGGTCTTCTCGCTCGGATATTCCGACTACTGCAATTGTCTTCGAGTCACGAAGAATGGTGCGTATTTCAGCCGTTGAAGGGTAAGAAAACATCAAGAAGTATCACCCTTCCGCCCAACAACTTTGTACTTACCAAAAAGGTTGTTCATCCCCACCCTTGCCACGTCGAGGACGGCAAGTACTCCCCTGGACAGGGTCATCTTTGAACCCTCGGCGTAGTACCAGTCTATTGGCACCTCGCCAACGGAGAATCCTGCCTTTTTGGCCATGACGAGCAATTCAACATCGAACGCCCAGCCATCGAGCGATTGGTGCGGGAACAGCTTGGTTGCAGATTCAGCCGAAAACAGCTTGAATCCGCATTGAGTATCTTCTATCCCCCGAAGTGCCAGCACCTTCACGGCGTAGTTGAACAGACGCCCCTTGATGTGGCGAATTCGAGGTTCATCGAAACGGCGCGCACCACTCGCCTCACGAGAGCCGATAGAAACATCGAATTCTGGCTGACCATCGACTGCGTTTTGAGTTGATCCAGAGAAGAATCGTCCCAGGTTTTCAGCAGGCATCGAAAGATCAGCGTCGCACAGGAACCGCCATATCCCTGAAGCCTCGTCCATACCGCGCCTTACGGCAGCGCCTTTGCCGCGGTGCGGAGCGTCGATGAGACGAACGCGATCGTCCGATTCAGCGATCTCAGAGACGATCTGTGCGGTCGCATCCGTGGAGCCATCGCTAACAACAATCAACTCCCATGTACGACCGGGAGTTTCAGTTGACCAGATCGCAAAGTAGTCGACCAGCGCTTTGACAGTCGGCGCGATCCGAGCCTGTTCGTTGTAGGCGGGAATCACGACGCTAAGGTAGGGCTGGGTCAAGTTACGGATTCAATAGTGTGTTTAGAGAACGTAGCACCGAATTGCGGGAATGCTACTCGGTTTTTTCGAGTTCAAACGCATGGTGCAATGCCTGAACTGCTTTCTGAACCTGATCGCGATCAATGATAGTGGTGATGCGAATTTCAGATGTCGTGATCATATCGATGTTTACACCGGCTTCGGCTAGCGTAGAAAACATTCTGGCAGCGTAACCGGGTGCATTTTCCATGCCAGTCCCAACTACGCTTACTTTAGCCAGGTTCGATCCGGTAACAACTTCAGCATACTTCACTGTCGAGTCGTTTTCGATTACCTCTGCGGCCTGCTCGACACTGGCGAGTGCGACTGTAAAGGTGAAGTCGGTTGTTCCGTCGGACGAGGTGTTCTGGACGATAACGTCGACACTCACTCCGGCATCGGCCAGCGGCTGAAGCAGTCCTGCGGCAACACCGGGCTGGTCGATCACACCTCGAACGGTGATTTTGCCGACGTTTCGATCGACTGCAATACCCGTAACGGCCTTGCGGACTTCCATTGTGTGCTCTCCTCCGTGGATAAGCGTTCCAGTTGCGTTCGAAAACGACGATGCGACGTAGATCGGCATGTCGTACACGAGGCCAAGTTCTATCGAACGAGGGTTCATTTTCGCCCCGAGAACCGCCATTTCCAGCATTTCCTGGAAGCCAATTTCGGCAAGTTTTCGTGCTTTGTCGGTGAGTCGAGGATCGGTCGTGTAGATCCCCTCGACATCAGTGAATATCTCGCAGCGCTCGGCTTTAGTGGCAACGGCAAGCGCAACGGCTGTGGTGTCAGAAGCACCGCGACCGAGTGTTGTGATATCGCCGGATTCGGCGAGCCCCTGGAACCCGGCAACGATGACGATGCGGCCTTTATCGAGTTCCCGGCGAAGTCGATCTGTCTTGATGTCGGCGATTCGAGCTGAGCCGTGTACCGCATCGGTTTTGATTCCGGCCTGCGGTCCGCTAAGACTCACAGCGTCGTGTCCGCGGGCCTTCAGCGCCATCGCCATTAGCGTTGAGCTGACCAGCTCGCCTGTAGAAAGCAGCGTGTCCATTTCACGGGCGTCGGGCGTCTTGCCCATCGTGACCGCTCTCGAGAGGGCGTGTAACTCGTCGGTCGAATCTCCCATCGCAGAGACGACGACGACAATATCCACACCATCTTCGCTGCGATCGATGATGCGTGACGCCACTTTGTGAATCAGATCGGCATCAGCGAGCGAGCTTCCACCGTACTTCTGCACAATAACCGGCCGTCGCGCAGTCTCAGATCCAGAATGACCAGATTGAGTAGTCATGAACTCGACATCACCGATGCACCTTCGTGCGCAATGGACAGAATCATTGGATTACCGTCGACACCGAGTATTCGAGCCGTCTCTGCCATTTCGTAACTGATCGTCACCTCACGCTCGGTCGCCAGTGCCAGCACTGAAGAACCTGCACCGGACAGGAATGCGCCGTGTGCCCCACCCTTGAGCGCTGCTTCGATGAGTTGCGGCAGGGCCTTAAAAGCCTGGGCGCGATGTGGCTGGTGAAGCTTATCGTCGGTTGCATATTTCAGGAGTTCGAGTCGACCGGTTGAAAGTGCATTCACCAGCAGTGCGGCCCGCCCGATGTTGAACACGGCGTCAGTTCGGCTGATCTGGTCGGGAAGGACGGCGCGTGACTCGTGGGTGTTGGTCAGCATATCGGGAACGAAGAGCACGGCGTGCAGGTCTTCCGGGACTTTCACTTGATCGACAATCCACTTATCGGTGCCATTACGAACGCCGACCGTGCAACCGCCGTAGATAGCAGGAGCGACGTTGTCGGGGTGGCCTTCAATATCGGCTGCCAGAATCGTTAGTTCTTCATTGGACAAGTCGGCACCTGAGATAGCAGATCCTGCCACCAGTCCGCTCACAATCGCGGCGGAGCTACTGCCCATCCCTCTCGCATAGGGAACTCGATTCGTGCATTCATATTGCAGGCCCGGAACCGGTTCTCCGATATGGTTGAAAATGGCTTCGACGCCGGTTACGACAAGGTTTCGCGTGTCCTGCGGCAACAAATCGGCGCCTTCGCCGGTGGTCGCAACACTGAAATCACCGCGCGTAACGGTCAACTCGTTCCATATATCGAGTGCCATGCCAATACAGTCGAAGCCGGGTCCGAGATTGGCGGTAGTTGCGGGAGCGCGTACTGTAACTGAGTTCAAATTCGTTTTCGTGAGATGAAGTTAAAGGTTTCGATTGGTAACCAGATGCTGTGATGACACCCGGTGCAATGGTTGGGGTAATTCGAAAGACGAGTTGTGTTTCGATCCAACCTTGTAAGTATAATCTGCCGTCGTGCATACGGACCTCTTTGTAAGCAATCCGTTTCGTAGCCATTAATCGCGATACACCACACAGACACGCAAGACGAAGTAGCTCAAATACATGTCGAACATCGTAGTCATCCTCGGACAGAAGAATCCCGCCTCGAAAATTAATGATCAGGAATCACAGGAGGCGGCTGACCGTGTAGGCGGAATCGACCTGCGATTTGTCGACAATCAACAGACATTCGACGAGGTTGTCGAGCAGTGCCAGGGCGCGATGATGCTTTTACCCCGAGGCGGATACGAACACCTAGTTAAGCTGGTGGAAAAGGTTGGCACGATAAAGCTGGTACAGACCTCAAGCGCAGGAACCGACTGGATCGACAAGTCGGCGCTCGCCGAGTTGGGCGTGAATGTTGCGAATAACGGTGGCGCAAACGCTGTCGCAGTTGCCGAGCACGCCATTGGCCTGATGTTTTCGATGTACCGCAAGTTCGACGTTCAGATCGAAAGTGCGAAGAGCGGCACGTGGATGGCCGGGGTGACTGGCGACCGTGGTGAGTTCCACACGCTGGTCGGCAAAAAGGTTGGGATCATTGGGCTTGGCAGAATCGGGTCACGGGTAGCAAAACGACTCGCCGGATGGGAGTGCGAACTCGTTTACTACGATGTGATCGAGCATGATGACGAGTACGTTGCGGCTACCGGGGCTAAGAAAGTCGATCTTGATGAACTGATCTCGACGTGCGACGTCATCACGCTGCATGTTCCGCACGACCGGGTTACCGAGCACATGATGTCGCATAGAGAGTTCGAGATGATGAAGTCGACAGCCATCCTCATCAACACGTGTCGCGGTCCCGTTGTCGATGAAAACGCCCTGATTCGCGCACTTGAGTCGAAAGAGATTTTTGGTGCGGGGCTCGATGTCACCGAAATTGAGCCGATTGAGCCTGATAACCCATTGCTGACAATGGATAACGTAATAATCACCCCTCATTTGGCGACTAAGGCGATCGAATCGGAATGGAATGCCGCTCAGTTCACGATGGATAACGCCGGCCGTATAGTTCGAGGCGAAGATCCCGAATGGATCGTAAAACCGGTTTAGAACTCGCGTTAAAGGTCCTCTCCCTGGGGAGAGGATTTAGGTGAGGGAGAAAGTTGTCGCCGTATCAACATGACAGCTTCTCCCTCAACCTTTCGTTTTTCCACTGGCTCCCCAGGGAGAAGGGGCAGTGCAGGCATGCCCCAACACTCGCCAAAACTGCGACACCAACAGCGCAGGTTCCACGGCTATAATCGATTGGCACGCTCAGTCGGGGTGTGGCGCAGCTCGGTAGCGCGCTTCGTTCGGGACGAAGAGGTCCCAGGTTCAAATCCTGGCACCCCGACCATTTTTCGCAAAACAAAAAGCCCCAGTTGGTAATTTCCCAACTGGGGCTTTTTTTGTGGCAGATTCTGTAGCAACTGGACTCCGATCCTGTACTCGACCGATTTCTTCCCGGCTTCTGTACTGCCACTCGTCCGTTTATTCACACAACCAGCCCACAAAATCA
>Ga0209501_10002469_pt1 | contig 19335 bp, 15 predicted proteins | sample ArcticOcean_MG_C_4_FD_187434 | JGI IMG/M metagenome (GOLD analysis project Ga0209501, IMG submission 187434) | Marine microbial communities from western Arctic Ocean - ArcticOcean_MG_CB4_134 (SPAdes) (version 2) | ecosystem: Environmental > Aquatic > Marine > Oceanic | place: Arctic Ocean...
TTTTGCACAATGAGCAGATGGTTCTACAGGCTCACCACGAGCGGGCAAACTACCAGCCAAACCGTTTGCTACCAGCCTGTCCAAGGACCAAGCAAGTTGCAAGAAAACCGTTCGTTCTGAGCTGGTCTAAGGATGCGCGTAAACCACCGTCATCGTGCCGTAATTCACGTCCCAATTGGGTTAAGCATAATTGTTGACCAACTTGGTCGACTTTAATATAATCGTGTCAGACGATTGCGATTAGGAGATAATCATGGCCGATGAAGTAACACTAGAAGCGATTTATGAGGCTTTGAAAACGGTGTATGATCCGGAAATCCCGGTAAACGTCGTTGACCTCGGCCTGGTCTACGACGTCCAGTTAAACGACTCAGACGTTTACGTACAAATGACACTAACCTTTCCTGGTTGCGGCATGGGCCCGTACATCGGCCAGCAGGCCGAGTGGGCAATACAGGAACTAGACGGCGTTGAAGAAGTTCAGATTGAGATGGTCTTCGACCCGCCCTGGTCTCCAGAACTGATCAGTGAAGAGGCCCGTTCCCAGTTGGGAATCTAACCCAGATAATTTTCTAAATGGCTACCCAGCCCTCTGAACAAGCATCTTTGCTTGCTCATGAGATTAGACCGCAGTGCCATAAACCATCTGCCCAACACCCCATCCGGAGGACCGCATGCCCACGCCCCAGGAAACCGCGCGCCTAGAACAAATCAAAAAGACTTGGCAGCAAAAGCGCCAGATTACCACCCGTCTTGATAAGATAAAGACCAAGATTGGCGTCTACAGCGGCAAAGGCGGCGTCGGTAAGACGACCGTGTCCGTAAACCTGGCGGTGACACTGGCCAGCCAGGGTGCCAGCGTCGGTCTGCTGGATGTCGACATTGACTGCCCCAACGTTACCAAGGTCATGGGCATCACAGACAAGCCAGACTACGTTGACGGCGAGATCATTCCGTCAGAGAAATGGGGCGTTAAAGTTGTCTCCATGGCATTTTTCCAGGAGAACCCGGACGAGGCCATCATCTGGCGCGGCCCAATGATTCACAATGCCATAAGCCAGTTTCTACAGCAGACAGACTGGGGAGATTTGGACTACCTTCTTGTGGACCTGCCACCGGGAACCTCTGACTCGCCTCTGACGGTGATGCAGACTCTGCCGATGGACGGTTTCGTGGTTGTAAGCACACCCCAGGATTTGGCCAACCTAGACGCCAAACGCTGCATCAACATGATTAGAAAGCTCAACCTAAACGTCCTTGGTGTGGTAGAAAACTACACTGGAGAGATGTTTGGCGAAGGCGGCGGAAAGAACTTGGCTAAAGAAGTAGAAGCCCCCTTCCTGGGTGACCTCGCTCTGCGATCAGTCTACAGGGACTCTTCCAAACCCACAGCCCTCTTGGACAAGTCTGTGGGAGAAGAGTTTTCTGAGGTCGCAAATGCCGTGAAGAAAAGCCTCAAGGAATTTGGTTCGGAAGCAGTTTAGTAACCCCGCGAATAAACAAAAAAGAAGCCCGCCAGTAAATCCGGCGGGCTTCTTTTTTCTACTCAAACGTCGATGCAGACCTAGTCGTCCGAGGCAATCTCGGCCTCGGCGGGTCGTTCCTTCCCGACTTTTCTTTTCCTACCACGGGATGGTGTCTCTGTCGGTTTGTCTCCGAAGGTTATGCTCATGAGCAGATTCACTTCCCGACTCATGGCTTCCTGGGCATGTCCGCTGCTCTCACCCATCCTGCGGAACTTATGGTACCGATTCTTCAAGAGTTTGCCCTGAGACATTTTGGCCAACTGAACTAGGTTGGTGAGGATGGCAGTTTGTAGCACTGACGATGCCTCACGTGGATCTACGTGGGCCCCGCCCTCTGGCTCGGGAACGATCTCGTCGGCAATGCCCAACTCTCGACAATCGTGGGCGGTCAGCATCAGGGCCTCAGCCGTCTCACGGTCCAGCGAATAGTCATGGTGGGCTGCCCCCAGTGTATGGTTCACAGACATGGGTGAGTAGACAGCATATTGTTGGATCAAAATTCTGTCGGACAAACTCAGCGCCAGCGCGCCTTCACTGCCACCTTCGCCGATAACCACCGAGACCATTGGCGTTGGAACAGCCAACATTGATGACAGTGTCTTGGCGATTGCGTTCCCGATGCCCTGCTCCTCTGCTTCCAGACCCGGATCAGCGCCCTGGGTGTCAATAAGGGTCACCAACGGTAACTTGAATCGACTGGCCAGGTCAATTACCCGCTGGGCCTTCCGTAGACCATCAGGAAACACGTGATAACGTTCGCCCTCCACTAGAGGACGTCGTTGTTGGCCGATCACGGCCATCGGCTGTCCGTCCATGAAGCCCAAGCCGGCCACAATTGAGCGATCATCGCTATTCAAACGATCACCGCGCAGTTCTATGAACGGGTCCATCATGGACCTGAAATAGGCGATGGCCTGTGGACGCTCTGAGTTTCTGGCAGCAGTAACCGCTTCCCACGGCTCGACTGCATCACACTCGATGGGTTCTGACTTCAGCAGGATCCTGTGATTGGACTTTCCATGCTTGTGGGCCGTTAGGATTCGCAACAATGCGGATATTCTGGGTTGCAGGTTCTCCCGGTCTACCACGTTGTCCAAAAGCCCGTGGCCAACGTGAGCTTCTGCCGTGTGTGCGTCCAGCGGCAGGGGCATCTTGGACACTTCCTTCAGAGTTCGCAGCGGAGATAGTCCAATTAACGAGCCGGGCTCAGCCATGATGACATCAGCCAAGTTTGCAAAGCTGGCGTAGGCTTGCCCTGTGGACGGGTTGGCCAACACCACGATAAATGGCACCTCTTCGTCACGCAGGCGGTTGGCGGTGGTCACGGTCTTGGCCATCTGCATCAAGGAAAGAACCCCTTCCTGGATACGAACACCCCCACCTGATACTACAGCCACGGCAGGAATACCCCGGCGGGCGGCATTCTCAAAGGCCATGGATATTTTTTCGCCAACCACACTGCCCATGGTCCCACCCATAAACCCAAAGTCCAGCACAATCAGCATCACTTCGGTGTCGCCTATCCTACATACACCAGTGACTGCAGCTTCAGTAAGCCCTGTGCGGGTTTGATCTTGGGTGAATAATTTCTTATAACGAGACCGACGCGAAAACGAAATAGGGTCCATCGAGCTTACGTATTTGTAGGACTCTTTGAAGGACCCTTTATCGGCCAGCAATTCGATGCGCTGTCTTGCGGTAACGGTGTAGTGGAACCGGCAAAATGGGCAAACACGATAGGTAAGGTAGGAGGGTGAATCACTGATTGGCTCTTCACAGAACAAGCAGCGGTCATGAATCACCGACAGGTACGTGCGGTCCGGTTCACCATCGCGATTAAAAAGGTGGACTAAAAAATTTGCCAGGTTGCGCAAGCTGACCTCCAGTGTAATACCGAGAGCGGGTCAATCCGCTAGAACACCTCGTGCCTCTCTCCGATAGTATCTCATCCATCATATTTAGTGTTAGCTTAGTTTGCCGTTTATTCGTTACAGAGAATTTTCGTATTTGTTAAATGTTTGTTACATTCAAAATGTACGCCGATATTGGAATGCTGAAAAGCATTAAATGTCAGATATCCTTGCCTTTTGATACAACCGAATTAGTGATATTAATATAGTTATCGGGGATATAGGCAATTTGATATACTAAAGTTTATGCGCCAAATCTATTAAAATCTATTAATCGGCGCGATATTAGCTATACCATTCTGGAATATAGCCGAACACGCATTGAGTACTATAGAACGTTCAGATAAAATCCGTCTACTTCATAAACCAATTCAGTACTAATTTCCGCCCAGGTTTATAATTTATGTCAAGCCAATCGACTGCTACTAAAAACTGGATTGCTGATACGCCTGATTTTTGATGATGGTTTGCCTGTTTTCCCCGTCGGTTGAGCAGGACCTATGGAACAGGGAGGAGCGATTTGCCTGCGCGCTAGATCGATATAAATATCGATAAAAGTAACGACAAAAGCACTATGGAGGGTTATTTGACCCAGCCTAATGCCGAAGGACGGCACCCGGCAGTTGTGGTGATTCAAGAGATATGGGGGTCAACGCCCATATACAATCGATTGTCGATCGACTGCCAGCCCACGGATACGTAGGCTTGGCACCCTCAATGTTCCACCGCGAAGGCCCCATGACGATCGGGCTTCACGAGGAGATTTATATTGCTGTAGCCCGCATGAATCGGTCCACAGATGCCGACATATTGCTTGACGTAACAGCATCAGTGGACTACATCAAAGCCCAGTCATTCGTCCGTGGCGACAAAATTGGCATCATCGGATATTGCTATGGTGGTCGGGTATCCTATCTTGTTGCCTGCAACATTACAGACCTTTCACCTTCAGTAGTTTTCTACGGCGGCGGCATTAATACCCCACTAGGTGATGGACCTTCTCCTTTGGACCAAACTGCCAATATCGGATGCCCGATATTGGGGTTGTTTGGAGTGGAGGATACAAACCCCAATCCAGAGGATGTGGGGAAAATCGGATCAACACTTAACAAACACGGCAAGGTTCACGAATTCCACCACTACGCCGGCGCCGGACACGGTTTCCACTGAGAAACCAGAAACAGCTACCGTCCGGACGCGGCGGCACAAGGGTGGAGTAAGTCGATCGCTTGGTTGGACAAATACCTCAAGTAACCGCAAGACTGCATGGTCAATAGATTTTGTTTTTAAAGGTCAACTCACTGCCACCAGTAGGTTGACCTTTTCTACGCCAATCCCATTATTAATAGACTTCTAGTTTACTTTGGAGTCGGCAAGCCGCGAAGCCACGGTTGATTAACCAGGTGCCTGGTCGTGGTAAGCTAGGCTCCATGAATTTTGGCGATACAAACTGTCAAACGATATCCCTAATACACCTTGGACAGACCATCTCCCAAGGTCACTCATCGGGATGTCGGAATATTGCTAATGTAACGATGATGTCATTCAGGTGGTTGCTTGGCGCATAGCGTGACACCGCCGGCCGAGAACCGACCAAGGCCCCCCGCCCCAGGTAGGCAGAGCAACTTTTGGATCATCTCTGCGTACAAAGATTTCCGATACCTTTGGATTGGGAATTTCTTCACCGTAGGCGCCCAGTGGATTCAGATACTGACCGTTGGCTGGCTGGTGCTACAGCTAACTGACGGCAACGCCTTCTTGACCGGCACGGCCGTTGGTATTAGGACGTTCCCCATTCTGATTATTGGGCCGTGGGCTGGGGTTCTGGCTGACCGGGTAGACCGACGCAAGCTTGTCATGTTTGCGCAGGTCTACATGGCCATATCAGCCGTTATCTTCGCGTTCTTGGTGCTGGCCACCGACCTGGACGCTCAACCTGTGACGGGCCCACTAAAGTGGTGGCATTCCTTTATCTATATGGGCGTCTCAGGCATCGCCCATTCCATCGTCCAACCGGTCAGACAGGCAATGGTCCCCAACACGGTTCCCTTGAAAGACCTAGGCTCCGCCTTGGCGTTGAACGGAATGGCCCATCCCAGCATGCGAATCGTTGGGCCCGCCATTGGCGGTCTGCTGATTGCGACCCTGGGATTCAATTGGAACTTCTTTATTGAGGCCGCAGCCTACGTGATCATCGTTTTGGTCTACATGCCCATGAAGCTGCCATACCGGGAGGAACGGGCCGCGGTCAAGATCTCCATGATTTCCAGCATGCGTGAAGGCCTCGCCTATGTGGTAAAAGAGCGGACCATCCTACAGCTGATAATGATGGCGTTCATCCCAAATTTGGTTTTCCAGCCGGTGGTTTTCGTACTGCCCATCTTCACAACACAGGTCTTGGGGCGGGGTGCGGATGCCGGTGGAATTCTGGCGGGAGCCGTTGGCGCAGGTGGCATTATCGCGGCAATCATCATTGCCGGCAGAGGATTCATGATTCCCCGGGGGCTGGCCACGCTGATCGGGTTGGTTGGCGGGTGCTTATTCATTCTGCTGTTTTCCCAGTCCACCTGGTATTTTTCGTCCATGGCGTTGCTCGCAGGCCTGGGATTCTTCCAGTACATATTCCGCGTTGGCAACAACACACTTATTCAGACCATCGTGCCGGACGCCCTCCGAGGCCGGGTGATGAGCATCTATATGTTGGACAACGGCCTCACTCCACTGGCCACCATGGCCATCAGCTTCTTGATCCACATCTGGAATCCAGCGGCCGCGTATACCCTGATTGCCGCCATTAGCCTCATCTTGGCGCTGTTGCAGTTGGTTTTCTTTAAGCGAGTCAGGCAACTGGCCTAGAAGCATCTCCCAGAGCCCGTCGTTTTCTGCATTTCGCCGCGTGATGACTGCGCGCCTACTTTTCCAAAAGGTTCGCAGTTTCTATTCATCGCTTCCGTCCGGCTAATCCCTCAAATCTCCAAAACCACCCGTAGAGTTAACAAACGGCCTCGATTAGATATCATATATGGTTATATTTCCTATCTATTCGTCATAGAATTTGGGCAATAGTTAATGATAATTATTAGTAAACTCCTGTAGATGATTGCGAAACGCAATAAACTCTATTGACGGCCACGTAGCTATTGTTTATACTCCCGAGCCAATCGAGGTTTGATCAGTAACAGGTGTGTTTATGCGTAAAATAGATACAAAACATCAATAACTCGGGGCGATACGAGAATAAACCGACTAGGTTTATTTAAACCATGTTATCGAACTATGTATTTAGTCTAAGTTCATAGATTCAATTTCTTCACGATGTTTACTAATCCTCCATTAGCAGGATCACCCTGGCGGAATCAAGTGACCGATTAAGGCCAATAAGAAAGTTCCAAACGCAGCTTCAATCCCTAGTTAATTAACATTCTGATGTCAGTGCAATGCTGGTAAAGCATGTGCCCAACACTGAAAACTACTCTGGCACAAGCCCGGCGGATTCACCTATAAGATTCAATCTACGGATTCCACGGATTCCAATGTGAGCGTGTTAGCGCCGAACGGGGAGGAAATCTCTTGAGCGAAGCAGCGACCACCGGTGTTGCCGTTGAAGGCGAACAACTGGAAAGGGTACTTGAAGGGCAATCTACGGCGCATACCTTCTTAACGGGAATGAGGGCTGTTACCAGGGCTCTGGACCGCACATACCTCGCAATGGGGTACCTCTGCGGGACCATGTTCCTATTACTTGCGCTCTTTATCACCTATCAGGTGATTGCTAGGAAATTTGACATCATTATGGCTCCGGGCATGGACCTAATGAGTGGTTACACACTGGCGATGGCCACTACCTGGGCGTTCTCCTACGCCCTCCGAACCGGTTCCCACGTTCGAATCGACGTGCTATTGCCATTCATGTCGCCAAGAGTTAGGTGGGTTGCCGACCAACTCGCTCTTGGATCGATTGTCTTTTTCATCGGCGTCACATCATGGAAGACCTGGGTCATGGTACTTAAATCGCACGAGATACATGCCTTGACCAACACCTACCCACTAGTGCCCCTCTGGATTCCGCAGACCGTGGTTGCCATCGGATTTAGCATGCTCACAATCACGGCCATTCACATGATGATCGATATGGTTGCAGAAGCTCTCCTCCCGGTGATTCACCGGATGCAGGGTGGCACCGAAAGCTATCGCGCTATTTCCCGCAAAAGCCGAATTCTGGAAGAAGAGGCAACATCTGCGGTCTAGCAGTTATTGATGCTTCCGCTTGTTTCGGTTCGCCGAAAAAGCGGTAAGTTGGCGGCATCCTGGTGAAAGTCACAGCGCTGCCGGCCGCTTCGCCGAATCAAACCCCGGACAGTTAGGAGGATCAGCAAAAATGGCCATAACCACAGCATTTATTATGATGGGCGGCTTTTTCATGGTCGGCCTTTACGTGGCTGGAGCACTAGGTGTTTTGTCTCTGGTGATGATGTACTTCTTCTCTGAAGCTCCTTTATGGAACATCATGGGAAACAAGGCCTGGGAGACCAACACCAACTTCATCCTGATTGCGGTCCCTCTCTTTCTCCTGATGGGAGAATTGATGCTGAGGAGCGGTATGGGTGAAAGGATGTACACCGCAGTATCGCGGTGGATATCCTTCCTTCCCGGTGGACTGATTCACACCAATATCGCATCCTGCGCCATCTTTGCCGCCTGTTCTGGATCCAGCGTGGCAACGTCGGCAACGATCAGCCGGGTGTCCCTGCCAACCTTCCGCTCCCGTGGCTATAACGAACGGTTGGTGATTGGCTCTCTTGCAGCCGGTGGAACGCTAGGAATCCTGATTCCTCCCAGCATCGGCCTAATCGTGTACGGAGTGCTTGTTGAAGAGTCCATCGGCCGCCTGTACCTGGCCGGCTTTGTTCCGGGAATAATGCTAGCCGTGATGATGATCGTCATGATCATCGGAGCGTCAATATTATTCCCGTCCATCGCACCAAAAGAACCATCTGCGAGTTGGCGGGATAAGTTCATCGGCCTTTTCTCAATGATTCCGGTCTTGCTCATCATTGCAGTGGTTCTCGGCTCAATCTACCAAGGTTGGGCAACGCCAACAGAAGCGGCAGCATTTGGCGTGACCGGGGCTTTGATCTTGGCATTGATTAACAACTCTGGCCCGGCAATCGCAGGATGGTTCTTGCACCTACTGCCCCCCTCCGGGTCGCAAACGGGTTTTATAGGACAGTTACAAGAGCGCTACCCGGCCAATGATGGACTAATGCGTGAGTCCATGACCGTCAACTTCGGCATGATCAAAGACTCGATTTTATCCACCGTCAGGACGTCGTCAATGATTATGCTAATCGTTGTTTCCGCGTTCACCCTTAGCTTTGCTTTCGCCCGACTGGGAATTTCCCACGACATCTCCCAGTGGATCATTGGGGCGGATTTGTCCTCCACCCAGTTGGTAATCGTGTTAGTAATCTTCTACCTGCTGCTGGGAACCTTCATGGAGAGTTTCGCCATGCTGGTAACCACGGTGCCGATTTTGGCCCCAGCCTTAACTGCAACCGGCGTCGACCTGGTTTGGTTCGGCATCATCATGGTGATTCTGGTGGAAGCCGCCTTAATCAGCCCTCCCGAGGGTATCAACCTCTACGTGCTCCACGGTGTGCGCAGGGACGTGCAGGCGGAGATGGCCGAGGCATCAGGTGCGGCGGAGGAAGTTGGCACCATTACGGATGTGTACATTGGCGTACTGCCGTTCATGGGGGTGATGGCGGCGGCGATTGTCTTGTTGATTATCTTCCCAGACATAGCGTTGTGGCTCCCAGACCTGGTTAAGGGTGCCCGTTAACCTATAACCTTTAGTTCCTTGACCTGGAGTCACAACCAATAACCGCAAGAAAAAAGGGCACGCCGATGGCGTGCCCTTTTTAAATCTAGTTTTACCGCCAACCTACATCACAGACCGGACCACTCCGCCATCCACCAAGATGGTTGCCCCGGTGGTGTAACTATTCTTCTCTGATGCCAGGAACGTGACCAGGTCACCAAGCTCCTCCGGGCGTCCGAGTCGCCCTACCGGAATCGTCGCCGAGTGCGCTTGGAGCAGGTCTTCCACGTTTGCGCCGGTGTCTTCAGACCGGACTTCAAAGATGTGCATCATACGGTCGGTCAACAAGTAACCAGGGGCCACGTTATTCACCAAGATGTTGTCCCGGCCAACCTCGTCTGCCAGACTCTTGGCAAAGGCCACCGCTCCCATGCGAGTAACTCCGGATGTAACCAAGTTCTCTATGGGTTGGTAGACAGAACTGGCCAGTACATTGACGATTCTTCCCCAGCCGTCATTCTTCATGTGGGGCACGGCTTCACGGCTCATACGGATGAAGAACATGAGGGCCATATCAACAGACTGGTACCAGACTTCTTCAGTGGTGTCAGTCGCCCTTCCTGCCGGCGGCCCACCGGAATTGTTCACCAATATATCCAAGCGGCCAAAATGATCCACGGTTCTTTTCACCAGCGTCTGGATGTCTTCCAGCTTGGACAGGTCAGCCGGCACCGCTAAGACTTCAACTCCAGCTGCGGCGCTAATCTCCTCCGCAGCTTGGTCTAATTCCTGCGCGTTGCGGCTGCAAATCACTAACTTGGCGCCCTCTTGGGCCAGCGAATCAGCGCAAGCCCGGCCCAATCCCTTACTGCCACCTCCGACTATCGCAACTCTGTCTTTAAGTCCCAAGTCCATATCTGCCTCCAGGCTGAGAGTGCAATCATGCTAACAACCCGGCACGCCAGTGGCAACTGCCTGATTAGCGCCGTTTTCGCCTGTCTTACCGAAATTCCCTTGACACGTTTAAACGCCTGATTTATGCTTGCGCCAGTCTCAATTTGAGAGCGACTCGGACCACTTTAAGCCCCCTAAATGGACGCTCGTTTGCAGTCCATTAACGCCTAATTCAACAGCATGGTGAGACCTTGAGCAACGTAGACCGCATCTTGGAAGGCGCCCTAGACATACATGTGCATTTTGGCCCCGACCCAAAAGTAGAACGCCGGGCCGGAGCGGTAGAGATTGCCTTACAAGCCAGAGACCTGGGAATGCAGGGTGTGGTGTTAAAAAGCCACGAATACCCCACCCACCCCGTGGCCGCCACCACCAGTGACCTAATCAACGACGTTACAGTACTTGGTGGCATCGCCCTGGACGAAGAAGTGGGCGGGCTGAACGTTTCCGCCGTGAAAGCGACTGCCAACATGGGGGGCCGGATTGTCTGGATGCCGACCTATTCTGCCAAAGCCGATCGTGAAACCAAGGGATTGGACGGGGGAATAACCCTTTTAGACTCCTCAGGGTCTCTGGTGTCAGAGGTCCACTCCATCCTTGAAGTGATTAAATCCCACGATATGGTCCTGGCCACCGGCCACATCTCCACTGCCGAGAGCAAGGCGCTGGTGTCTGAAGCCCGCAACATGGGCATTGAGCGAGTGGTGGTCACCCACGGCACAACCATGTCCTTCTGGACTGGTATGACGGTTGAAGACATGAAGGAACTGGCTGGCATGGGAGCCTACATTGAGCACTGTCTCCACGTGGTGATGCCGACCACCCACCGGCTGGATCCCAAAGACTTGGCCAAGACCATCAAAGAGATTGGCCCGGAGAAATGCATCCTAAGCACCGACTTTGGCCAAGACTTCCATCCAATGCCCGGCGAGGGCATGCGCATGGGCATCGCCACCATGCTCCGGTCCGGCTTGGAAGAGGTTGAAGTGGGCATGCTGGTCAAGGACAACCCTTCCCGCCTCATGGGGACCTAGTCTTAAAAGTTTCGGGCTGGCCCAACTAACAGGTCAGTCCTGGTTCTGGCTGAACCTAATCCACAGGACAGGGTCATCGGCTTCCTGGTCTACCTTGGCCCAGTTGGCAATCCGGTGGCCCACAACCCAACCGATTCCCATTTCCCCTTCCAACAATGGCACACTGTCGCGCCAAGCCCGTGGGACATGTAGATCGGTAAACAGATCCTGCAATTTCTTCTGGCCGGTCATTCCCAGCGGCTGTATCCGGTCTCCGGGTCGCCACTTTCTGATTGTTGCTCCGTCGCCAATCGCGCTGCGGCCCAAGCAGGCAGTCCACTGGTCTCCAGACTGGATACTTCCCCAATCGGGTTTATTTGTCGGTGTCCCCGCGTACATCGTGACAATCCAATCGCCGGCAGACACGGCAGTCTGAGAACCAGGCTCAGTTGGAAACATGATCTGATACTCAGACTCTAACTCCGGATACGGACACTCTTGTCGCACGCCTTGAGCCAGCACCAGTTGGCCGTATTCCTGTCGCAGCACCACGCCAACAGGCAGTTCCAAAGCCCGCCCACCCCGTTCACTCTGGGCCAGGGTTTCCATGGCCACTAGATGCGACTCTCTAAGCCTGGTTGAGTCACCTGTCACCAGGATGTAACCCCGCCTTAGGGCCAGGCGCTGTAACAGAGGGTGCAAGGCCTTCATGGCTGTCCGGTCAAAACAGACCTCGTGGTCACCCTCTTTGAGGACAATGCTGGGCCAAACCTTGTCCAACTCCTGCTCTACAAAATCCAGTTCTTCTGCCGCAGTCCTGGCCAGTCGAACCAGGGCATTCCTTACCTGCGGGTTGTAGTCCTCGGCCAAGCGGGGCATCAAGTCCTGGCGCACCTTGTTGCGGGTGAACCGCCACATGTAATTGCCGCTATCGGTCCGGTAGGAGCGCCTGATCTCCTGACAGTACTCCAACGTTTCCGCCTTGGTCACATCCAGCAAAGGCCTGAACAGTTTCAGGTCACCAGCGTCAGCCGGCCAGGGCCAGTCTGAGACCTCACCCATGCCCCGCAGACCGTATAGGCCGGAGCCTCGCAGCACGTGCAGCAGAACAGTCTCTGCAAGATCATCAGCGGTATGGCCCACGGTCACCGCCCTCGCTCCTGAGGCTTTGGCAACTCTGGCCATAAAAGCGTAGCGCATCTCTCTCGCCCCCTGCTCGAATGATGAGATGCCGCGGACCCGTTGGTATTCATGGGGGTCTTCTTTGACAACGGTGACGGGAAGACCCAACTCTGCGGCGATATCAGCGGCAAACACGGCATCGTCTTCAGCTTCCTGGCCCCTAAAGTTGTGGTTCAGATGGGCAACATGTAGGGAAAGACCGTGGGCGTCGGAAAGTCGGTGTAGCGAGTACAGGAGGGCTGAGGAATCGGGGCCAGCCGAAGCGCCGACCACAAGGGTTACATCGGCGTTGGAATAACCAGCCCTTTGCAGGGCGGCAGCCACCTTACGTTCCAGATTAGCGGCAATAGCCACAATAAAGTCCGGTTACCGGTTTTCGGGGGACAGGTGGCTGATGGAATTGTACCCAGTCAGGCGACGACCTCGATCATCGCTATCAAAGGTACAGACGGAAGACAGGTTCAGGGACATACGGTGGAAAAACTCCAGCGGGATTCCTAACAACTCGCCAATAATGGACCGAATGGCAAAGTTGTGGGAAATGACGACAACAGACTCGTCTGCAGAGTGTTTTTGCTCAATGTCCAAGATGGCCTGCCAGGCCCGCTCACGGAGTTGACCCAGCGATTCCCCGTTGGGCATCAACACCTTTTCCGGCCCAGACCTCCAGGCGGCAAACACCTCAGGCCAGCCGTTGCGCATCTCCTCTCCGGTGACGCCTTCCAACTCACCTAGGCTCAGTTCTTTCAGTCCGGGGACCTGAGAGATCGGCATGGAGTTATTCTTAGCAATCTCCCCAGCGACCTGGACAGTGCGGATCAGCGGGCTGGAATAGATCGCAGAATGGCCCCAGTCAGCAGCAGCAGCGGCAGTCTCTTTGGCCTGGGAAAGACCCCGCTCGTTCAGACTGATGTCTGTATGACCTTGAAACCGGCCCAGCTTATTCCACTCAGTTTCGCCGTGGCGGACCACAATGAACTTCACTAGGCCCCTCCCGTCCTGCTGTCGTCCGATCCAGAGCCACTTTCTGAGTCAATCTTTGGGTTAAGATGCCGCAATTCCACTTCCTCTATCTTGACCCGTTCCATGGCTTTAATCGTGATCCGGAAATTATCAAATTCCATAACATCCCCAACCTCAGGGATGCTGCCAAGGCGATCCAAGATGAACCCGGCCAGAGTCTGGTAATCACCATCGGGGATATCAAGATCCAGCTCTTCGTTAATGTCTGAGATTGCCAGACCGGCATCCATGCGGAATGCGTCGCGTCCCAGGGCTGTTACAGCGTCTTCAGGGGCGGCGCCTTCATCCCCCATCTGACCCACAATTACAGCCATCATTTGCTTCAGTGTGGCCAATCCTGCGATGCCACCGAACTCGTCAACGGTCAGCACCACGCTGTGTCCGCCGTCGCGCATGACGTTGAAGGTCTCACTAACGCTCTTGGTTTCAGGAACGAACAAAGCAGGTCTCAAGTAGGTTGTAACGCTGACGTTGGCATCAGACTGTAATTCCTTCATACCCGCCAGTACGTCCTTGACGGATAGCACACCGCGCACATTCTCCATCGACCCATCGAACACCGGGAAACGAGTGTGGGTGTTCTCAGAGTAGACATCCAAAAACTCATCCAAGGAATAGCCCTGCTCGATCCAAATGATCTCTGGACGCGGCGTCATGATCTCTCGCATCTGTCGATCACCAAACCGGAATACTTTCTCCAGTAGAGCCGCTTCCCCGGCTTCCACAGTGCCGGTCTGGGCACCGGCGGCAATCATAGTGCGTATCTCTTCTTCACCCATCTGAGGGGTCACCGAGGAGATACCAAGAACCCGGTTGGCCATGGTGCTAAAAATCTGAAGCATCGTGACCACGGGAGATAGGGCAAGTTCAAACAGCCGAATCGGCCGAGAGACTCTGAACGCCACACTCTCTGAGCGACGCCAGGCGATGTTTTTGGGAACCGTTTCGCCGAACAGCAACAGGAAAGTGGTCACACCAAAGGTTGCCGCCAAGACAGAAAGCCCCTGGTTAGAGATCAAGTTCAACGCCAGAACCGTGGCCAAGGCGGCCGCAGCGGTGTTAACCAAGTTATTGCCCAATAACACCGTGGCCAAGAAGCGTTCCGGGCGCTGAACAATGCTGGATACCCGGTCTGCGCCGGGCCGACCGCTACGCACCAGGTGCAGCAAACGTGCCCTGGGCAGAGCGATAAACGCAGTTTCAGACGCGGAGAAAAATCCCGAAAGGCCGAGACATACTATTAATAATGCTAGTCGCCATGAATCACCGGCATCCATAAGCGGAAGCCACCTCCATAGGCCACGAAAAGTCGCCTCCAGGCGGTATCGGGCCTAACCAGGATGATAGCATTGGGCGTAAATTAGTGTAAAGTTGGTTTAATATCGTAGGCGTGTCCTGCAGCCATCTCTCTCAGAGCGACCGGCAAAAATTACAATTCCGTAGCACTAAACACCCCCTTCAAATATGCCAATAAAAATTCTTGGAATAGAAACATCTTGTGACGAGACCGCAGCAGGGGTCGTGGTAGATGGCCAGACTCTTCTCTCCAACGTCATTTCATCTCAGGTAGACCTCCACGCCAAGTACGGTGGCGTGGTCCCGGAACTGGCCTCTAGACAGCACGTCCGAGACCTCATTCCCGTGCTGGAACAAGCCGCTTCTGACTCAGGTTTCGGCCTGGAAGACATGGACGCCATCGCGGTAACGTATGGCCCTGGCTTGGCCGGGTCACTGATTACCGGAGTGAACGCTGCCAAGGCTATCTCCTACTCCCTTGGCATACCGCTGCTCGGTGTGAACCACCTGGAAGGCCACATCTACGCATCTTGGCTGTCCAAAGGAAATCTCGAAGACGACCCAGGTTTCCCATTAGCCTGCTTGGTTGCTTCGGGAGGCCACACTGACCTGCTGCTAATGGAGGGACACGGTCGGTACAAGCTGGTTGGCCGCACCCGAGACGACGCTGCTGGCGAGGCCTTTGACAAAGCAGCGCGCATCCTTGGATTAGGTTTTCCCGGCGGGCCGGAGATACAGCGGGTCTCTGCCGGGGCCACTGGCGAAGAAACGCTGCCCAGGGCCTGGATGAAAGACACCCTCGACTTCAGCTTTAGCGGGATCAAGACTGCCCTGTTGCACATAGCTCAAGACCGGGGGTTGTATCCATATCCGGAAGATGGTGTGGACCAAGAAAGACTGGTCTGTGAATTGGCAGCGGCGTTCCAGGAGTCCGTCGTAGACGTCATATCGGCCAAGCTGGTGGATATGGCTGCCAAATACAAGGTAAAGGGGTTAGTTTTGGGCGGTGGAGTGACCGCCAATTCCCGGCTGCGTGAGGAAATCATCAAACGCTCGCCGCTGCCGGTGGTTATACCGCCGCCGATCTTGTGCACCGATAACGGCGCAATGATTGCAGCATGTGGCTACTTTCAATACCAACGGGGTGACGACACGCCAATGGACATTGATGTGAACCCCGGCTTGCCACTGGGGTAGACCACCAAGTAAGTAGTTACGCTACTTACTTGGTGGTCAGCCCGGAGAAACCTTCTCCGGAAACACGCAGACCGGTCTTGGCCACCATTGCTTGCCGGGCGACGAATGCCGCGTCCACAACCTTGAATACGTCGGACTCTGCAGTTTCACCCTTGAATGGGAATGTAACCTTCACTCCGTCACCTTGGAAAGTCACCTCGCCGTCTGGTTTGCTGAAATATATCTGGGCCAGCAGGCCAACTCCAGATAGAACAGCCAAAAAGACGATGAAGGCCACCAAGTCCATTCGGATGATGGGCACGGTGGGCCCGTCGATGCGGCCAGTCAACCAATAGGCTAGCAAAATATACAAAATAACGGAGGCACCAACCATCAACACACCCTGAATTAGCGTGCCCTTGCTACGGGCTCCGGCGCTGATTGCTACGGCCTTGACCTCTTCCACCGGCATCAGGACGGTCTCTTTCATGCCTTCATGCTGCCCAAACGCCATCAGTCGTTGGTTGGTCAAAACCATCAACCGGCCATCATTAGTCGGCTCGAGAAGCAGCCCCTTTTCAGATGAGAAGATTGCGCTCACAGACTCACCGGCCATGAGTAACACCTGACGTATCGGCGGTCCAGCGGGGGTTGTAGCAACCGGAGTAGTAGCAGGAGTTGGAGCAGTCTGGGTTTCACCGGAGTCCGCTATAGTGCTTGGCCGTGTAGTTGTCAGAGGGTGAGTCACCAGACTAGGCGCTGAGTAACCTTGAAACAACTCGTTATACAAGCCCTGCTTGAGGCCTTGTGTCAAACTGTGCGTGAGAGCTGTCGCGCTGGCCAACGAGAAAGTGACCTGGCTTTGATGGTGTTTGGGTCGCCTTCCGGCAGACGGAATTTCGGTCGCGTTACCGTACAAGAGTTGCTCCTATAAAAGGCAATAATAGCATAGCGCAGGCATAGAATAGGCGGTTAATCAAACGTAAAACAACCCGGGATTAAGAGCCAACCGGGCCACGGTCTGAGTTATGTAAATGTTGCGAGTATTTGCCGAACTCAGGGACGAAATATTGACACTTGGGACGGGCTTTTGGTAATCTTAATAATCAAAGGCTATGATGGAGACGAGTAGGCAGGGGTAGGCACCTAGCGAGCCTGGCATGGTGGAAGCAGGCGTGCCGAAGCTGAACTGAAAATCCCTCCGGAGCTGCCAGTTGAAACCCCTCTGAATATGAAAGAGGGCCAGTAGACCAGGACGGGGTTCGTTCCCCCGTTAAGAAAGACGGGACATGTTGGTGTCCTGTAAGAGAGGTCCCGATTAACCTCGGGATAATTAGGGTGGTACCGCGAGCATACGTCTCGTCCCTATTTTGGGATGAGGCTTTTTTTATGCCAAACAGCGGTTTTTCCGGTGCTTTTCTCTGCAGGAAAATTCCTATCGTTAAATGGATGCTGCGGAGGCAATATGAAACTCAAAGGCGCGGAAATCATGTGCGAGAGCCTGCTCAGGGAAGGCGTAGACACGATCTTCGGCTATCCCGGCGGTGCGATCCTACCTTTCTATGACGCACTCTGGTCCTACCCTCAATTACGTCACATCCTGGTCCGCCACGAACAGTCTGCGGCCCACGCGGCTGACGGCTACTCCAGGGTCACCGGCAAGGTCGGCGTTTGTGTCGCCACCTCCGGTCCCGGCGCAACCAACCTGGTCACTGGAATCATGGGCGCCAAGGCCGATTCTGTGCCGATGGTTGCCATCACCGGGCAGGTCGCACGGGCATCCCTAGGCAGCGAAGCATTCCAAGAGTGTGACATCTGTTCCATCGCGGCCTCCACCACCAAGAAAACGTTCATGGTGATGAACCCCGCCGACCTAGCTGAAACTGTCCATGAAGCGTTCTACGTGGCTCAAGAAGGTCGTCCGGGCCCGGTGCTGATTGATGTACCTCGAGATGTACAGATGGAGCTGACCGAAGCCGTATTCCCTGAAATAACCAGCGTCCCGGTACCGGATGTTTCAGCAGAAGCCACAGAGCGATTAAAAGAGGCCGCCCGCTTGATCAATGAGGCCGAACGTCCGCTGATCATCAGCGGCCACGGTGTGATGACCTCAGGAGCCAACAAAGAGATGCTGGCTCTGGCTGAACAGTCAGGAATCCCCGTGATCACCACTCTGCTGGGCTTGGGCAGTTTCCCCGGCGGCCACTCCCTAAGCATGGGAATGCTGGGCATGCACGGCATGTACTGGTCAAACCTTTCAGTAAACGAAGCCGACCTGATAATCGGCGTTGGAATGCGGTTCGACGACCGAGTCACGGGCAAAGTGGACACTTTTGCCCCCCACGCCCGAATCATCCATATGGACATTGACCCAACCCAGATCGGCCGCAATGTACCGGTGGAAGTTGCAGTGGTCGGTGATGCCAAAGCACTACTCCAGCAACTGACGCCGATGGTGACTAACCCACCAAGGCCCGACTGGTTGCAATACATCGCCAACCTGAAACATGACCACCCGTCGCTAAACATACCGGCCAGCAACCAACTCCAAGCGCAGCAAGTGATTGCCGCACTGAACACGCTGCTTCAAGAAGATCCCGAAACCACTATTGTCACCGGAGTTGGCCAGCACCAGATGTGGGCAGCCCAGTTCCTGTCGTTCAATCAGTCAGACTCGTTCGTGTCATCCGGCGGCCTTGGGGCCATGGGTTTCGAACTGCCAGCGGCGCTTGGTGTTCAGGTTGCCAAGCCTGGCACACCCGTTTGGTCCGTGGCCGGGGACGGCGGCTTCCAGATGACCCTTCAGGAGCTGGCCACGCTAACCGAGGAAAAATTACCGGTAAAGATCGCTCTGATCAATAATGGCTACCTGGGTATGGTCAAACAGTGGCAGGAGATGTACTTCGACAACCACTTGAAGGCAGTACCCGTGGACGGCCCCGACTTTATCAAGCTGGCCGAGGCCTACGGCGTTGGCGCGGTTAGAGTCACCGACCAAGAGGATGTTCTACCGGCCCTACGCCAAGCTCAAGCCCATGATGGCCCGTTCCTGATTGAGTTCGTGGTAGACTCGAACACAAATGTATACCCCATGGTCCCGCCTGGTGGCTCTTTGGCCGACACCATCGAGGATCCGGCCACGACCTCTAACCCGACGAGTTAGCATCAACTAAACACTGATAGGTAAACACTGAGAAGCTAACGTTGGCGACCGGGGGATTAAACGGAGCCCGAATGGAAAAATTAACGATTCAAGATGCATCGCGCAAGCTGAATATCTCTCAGCGTGATATCAGGGAATATATCCGAAGCGGCGACCTCAAGGCCGAGCGAGACCCAGACTCTGAGCATGGCCGTTGGCTGGTTCTGATGCCGCCCGAAGGTGAGTGGCAGGACAAGTTCAAGGCCTATCTCGACGAGTTGGACGCCAGCAT
>Ga0209501_10002476_pt1 | contig 19305 bp, 18 predicted proteins | sample ArcticOcean_MG_C_4_FD_187434 | JGI IMG/M metagenome (GOLD analysis project Ga0209501, IMG submission 187434) | Marine microbial communities from western Arctic Ocean - ArcticOcean_MG_CB4_134 (SPAdes) (version 2) | ecosystem: Environmental > Aquatic > Marine > Oceanic | place: Arctic Ocean...
ACTAATGGGTATTTTTCCAAGAAATTTTTTATTATAATAAGCTGCAAGTTTTTCAACACCACCTTCCCCAAAAATATTATGTTTTTTACCATCATCAGATTCAAAAAAACTCATATTATCTACAAGACCTAGTATAGGTACTTTTAATTTATCAAACATTCGTATACCTCTTTTGACGTCAGATAATGCAACTTCTTGAGGCGTTGATACAATTATAATTCCATCAACTTTAATTTCTTGTGCAAAAGTTAATTGAGTATCCCCTGTTCCTGGTGGCATATCAACGATTATAAAATCTAAATTGTTCCACAAAACTTTTTGAGCAAAAGTTTTGATTGCGCTGGTTACCATTGGGCCTCTCCAAATCATTGGCGTTTCTTCATCGACCAAAAAACCTATAGACATACACTGAACTCCATATTGATTTATAGGAGTCATACTTTTTCCATCTTCGCTTTTTGGCTTATCTTTTATGGACATCATTTTTGGCAATGAAGGTCCATAAATGTCCGCGTCAAGAATACCTATTTTTAATCCAATAGACTTTAGGGCGAGAGCAAAATTCATTGCAAATGTAGATTTGCCTACCCCACCTTTTGCACTAGAAATAGCTATAGTAAATTTTGTGCCATTTATGGGATTTTTTACAAAGGTTTTTGGCGATGTTTGGCCTTTAAAGGTTTCACTTAGTCCAACTGTTTTTTTGTCCATAATTAATATCTTATCTTGTTTTTACGAAAAAAATCACTATATAAAGTGTCATGGCAAATGATAATGATTTTAAAAGTGGAAGTCCATGGGGGTCCCCTCCAGGAGGAGGAAACGGATCTGGACGTGGTGGACCGAGACCACCTAGCATTGATGAAGTTATAGAAAAAATACAAAAATTAATTAATAATTTTTTGCCTGGGGGAAAATCTAGTGGAAGCAAACCCATTATTTTTGGACTTATTTTACTAGTTGTTGTTTGGGCTTTTAGTGGACTATATAGAGTGCTGCCTGACGAACAAGGGGTTGTCCTAAGATTTGGAAAATTTATATCAACAACACAGCCTGGTTTAAATTATCATATACCCTATCCAGTCGAAACTGTTCTTACACCAAAGGTTACTAAAGTTAATAGACTTGATATTGGTTTCAGATCAGTAAGTGACTCCGGAAGAACATCGGGCATCGGTGATGTGCCAGAAGAAAGCCTAATGCTAACAGGAGATGAAAATATTGCTAATATTGATTTTTCTGTTTTTTGGGTAATCAAGGACGCTGGAAAGTTTTTATTTAAAATTCAAAGCCCTGTTGAAACAGTTAAAGCAGCAGCAGAAACTGCCATGAGAGAAGTTATTGCAAAAAGCAGACTTCAGTCAATCTTAACCGAAGGAAGGTCCAGCATTGAAATAGAGACACAAGAAATTATTCAAAGAATTTTAGATGAATATGAATCAGGCATTCAAGTTACACAAGTTCAAACTCAAAAAGCTGACCCACCAGATCAAGTTATTGATGCATTCCGAGATGTCCAAGCAGCCAGAGCTGATATGGAGAGATCAAAAAATGAAGCTGAAGGTTATGCTAATGATGTAATACCAAGAGCTAGAGGAGATGCGGCAAAAATTTTACAAGAAGCAGAAGCTTATAAACAGCAAGTAGTTGCTGCAGCTGAAGGTGAAGCAAGCAGATTTATTGCAATATATAATGAATATGCAAAAGCTAAAAAAGTTACTCAAGAAAGAATGTATCTTGAAACTATGGAAAAAGTATTAGCTGATATTAATAAAGTAATTATAGATAAAAACGCTGGAGGCGTAGTTCCGTATCTTCCTTTACCAGAATTATCCAAGAAAGCGACTAACTAATTATGAAATTAAATAAATTTTTACTTCCAATTGTAGCTGGTATTGGTTTTTTAATTTTTTTATCACTTTTTGTGGTTAAAGAAACTAACCAAGCAATAGTATTACAATTTGGTGATCCTAAAAAAGTAATAGTTGAACCTGGTCTACAAATTAAGATTCCTTTTATTCAAAATGTAGTTTTTTTAGATCGTAGGATTTTAAATTTAGATGCACCTCCAATTGAAGTTATCGCATCTGATCAAAAACGATTAATCGTTGACGCTTACGCAAGATTTAAAATTGTAGAACCATTAAAGTTTTATATTTCAGTAGGTGATGAAAGAGTAGTTAGATCAAGACTTTCTACAATTATAAACTCAAGAATAAGAAGCGTTCTAGGTACACAAAGTTTAGCTACCTTATTATCTGAAGATAGAACTAAACAAATGGAAATTATTAAAGAAGGAGTTAATGTTGAAGCGCAAAGTTTTGGTGTTTCTATAATTGATGTAAGAATCAAAAGAGCAGATTTGCCTCAAGCAAACAGTGAAGCAATATACAAAAGAATGCAAACTGAAAGACAAAGAGAAGCAAAAGAATTTAGAGCCAAAGGTGCTGAGATGGCGGTTACAATTACATCTACAGCAGACAAAGAAGTTACAGTTCTTTTAGCAAATGCAAAAAAAGAATCTGAAATTATGAAAGGTGAAGGTGACGGACAAAGAAATAAAATATTTGCCGATGCATTCGGAAAAGACCCAACATTTTTTAGTTTTTATAGAGCCATGCAAGCTTATGAGACGGCATTAATAGGTGGAGAAACTTCTTTAATTCTTTCTCCAGATAGTGATTTTTTCAAATTTTTTGGTAAATCAGGGCTGACCAATAAACAATAAACCGATTCATGAAAGAACTGTTTATTGCGATAGGTCTTTTTTTATTCATAGAAGGTATTTTGTATGCATTATTTCCATCACAAATGAAAAATATATTAAAAATTATTGAGAAATTCCCAATTAATCAGCTAAGAATAAGTGGACTGTTTTTTACTCTGATTGGTTTTTTTATTGTTTGGTATTTTAAAGGATAGGACAAATGTTTCTTTATAAAAAATTAGTTAATTTTAGTTTAATTTTATTTATTTTTTTTTCTTCAGCTGAGCAAAGTAAAGCAGCCCCTAATTCCTTTGCTGATCTAGCAGAAAAGTTAATGCCTTCAGTAGTAAATATATCAAGTACACAAATAATTAAATCAACAGCAAATCCATTTCCTTTTCAATTTCCTCCAGGTTCTCCTTTTGAAGATATGTTTAAAGAATTTAACAAATCAACAGAAAGAAAAGCCACCGCACTTGGTTCTGGCTTTATTGTAGATAAAAAAGGAATTGTAGTTACGAACAACCATGTTATTCAAGGAGCAGAAGACATCTTTGTAAGTGTTAACGGATCAAAAGAATATAAAGCAAAAGTTATAGGTAAAGACCCTTATATGGATTTGGCAGTTTTAGAAATAATTGAGTCAGATCAAAATTTTGAGCCTGTAAAATTTGGTGATTCAGATGAAGCAAGAGTAGGTGATTGGGTCATAGCAATTGGAAATCCATTTGGTTTTGGTGGAACAGTCACTGCAGGAATAATTTCATCAAGGAATAGAGATATTGGTTTAACTCGCTATGATGATTTTATTCAAACAGATGCATCTATTAATCAAGGAAATTCAGGTGGGCCTCTTTTTGATTTAGATGGGAATGTTATAGGAATTAATACAGCAATAATTGCACCAGGATCGTCTGGATCAATCGGAATAGGATTTGCAATACCATCAAACCCAGCATCTAAAGTTATAAAGCAACTTATAAAATATGGTGAAACTAAAAGAGGATGGTTGGGAGTAAGAATTCAAGAAGTAACAAAAGAAATAGCTGACGTAGAAAAATTAGAAAAACCAGAAGGAGCTTTGGTGGCAAGCGTTTCAGAAAAAAGTCCAGCAGATAAAGCGGGAATAAAAGCTGGAGATATCATTTTAGAGTTTGATAAAAAAAAAGTTGATACTATGCGAACACTCCCAAAATTAGTAGCACAAACAGAAGTTGGAAAAAAAGTTGTTTTAAAAATTTGGAGAGATAGAAAATTAATTTATAAAAAAGTTTTATTAGGAAGATTAGAATATTCTGAAGAGTTTAAGACAGAAAATGAAGATGAAGAAGATAAAACTAAATTTATAAAAGTTGAAGATTTAAAAATTTCTATAAGAGAGCTAACTGAAGATGATATAAAGGAACGTAAACTTCCTAAAGATACTTCTGGAGTTGTTGTTACAGAAATACTAGAAGAGAGTCCTTTATTATTCATATCAGCTAATGATGTAATTGTTGAAGTTCAAAAGAAAACAGTAAAAAATACAAAGCAATTTTCTAATTTAATCAAAAAAATTATTACCGAAGGTGAAAAAACTCTCTATTTAGCAATTTATAATTCAAGCAACCAAAGATCTTATATAACTATAAAATTAAAATAGTTTAAAATTTAAAGCTTCATATGGAGCAAAAAAAAATAATTTTGTTGGCCGGACCTACAGCTTCTGGAAAATCTAAGTTGGCAATCAAATTAGCAAAATATTTTAAAGGAGAAATTATAAATGCTGACAGCATGCAGGTTTATAAAGAGATATCTATTTTAACCTCCAAACCAGATCAGCAAGATATGAAAATTGTAAAACATCATTTATATGGATTCAATTCAGTTAAAAAAAAATTCTCAACAGGTCAATGGCTTAAGCTAACATTAGAAAAAATAAAAGAACTTTGGAAAGATGAAAAAACACCTATCGTAGTAGGTGGATCGGGTTTATACTTTAAGGCATTAACTGATGGTTTGGTTAAAATTCCAGATATTCCAAATAATTTTAGAAATAAAATTAGAGAAATTCATAAAAAATTAGGACAAAAATATTTTTTTAAAAAATTAATTGAATTAGATCCCTTAGTAAAAAAATTTATACTACCATCTGATACCCATAGATCTATAAGAGCATTCGAGGTGAAAAAATTTACCAATAGATCTTTGTTTGAATTAATAAAAGAAACAAGGTCTAATTTTAACAAGAAAACTTTTAAAAAAATATTTATAGACCCACCTAAAGAACTATTACATAAAAATATCAAAAAAAGAGTAGAGTTAATGTTTGATACTGATGTTGTTGAGGAAGTAAAAAAATTTTCTAAAATTAAAATTTATAATGATTTGTCTGCAAACAAAATAATAGGAATTAAGGAAATAAATAATTATCTCCAAGGCAAAACAACAATAAGTGAAACAAAAGAGTTAATTGTGCAAAAAACAAGACAATATGCTAAGAGACAATTTACCTGGGCCAGAGGACAAATGAAATCTTGGGAGATGATTTATTCTCCTAATATTAATGATTTGTTTAAAAAAATCATTAATAAATATTCTTAAACTTGACCATAACCAAAACTCAGTTAGATTAGGTTTATGGCAAATTTATTTACAGGTGCAGAAATAGTTTTTAAAGTTCTAGAAGATCATGGAGTCAAACATATCTTTGGTTACCCCGGTGGTGCTGTTTTGCCAATTTATGACGAGCTTAAAAATCATAAAAAAATAAAACATATTCTAGTTCGTCATGAACAGGGGGCAGGTCATGCCGCAGAAGGGTACGCAAGATCTACAGGAAAACCTGGTGTATTGCTTGTTACTTCAGGACCTGGGGCAACAAATGCTGTCACTGCTTTAACCGATGCTTATATGGATTCAATTCCATTAGTTTGTATTACAGGACAAGTACCAACACATCTTATTGGAACAGATGCTTTTCAGGAGTGTGATACAACAGGAATAACAAGACCATGCACTAAACATAATTGGTTAGTTAAAGATGTAAATAAACTCTCAACGATAATATATAAAGCATTTGAAGTTGCTACAACGGGTAGACCTGGACCAGTATTAGTAGATATTCCAAAAGATATACAGTTTAAAAAAGGGAAATATATAAAACCTAAAGAATTAAAAAATAGTAAAAATAAAATAAACATTAAGTTTAATATTAAAGATAATGATATAAACAAAGTGGTTGAACTTATTAAAAAATCCTCAAAACCTATTTTGTATACTGGAGGAGGAGTGATAAACTCTGGACCAAGAGCTACTGAATTGCTTCGAGAAATGGTTTCGTTAACAAAGTTTCCAATCACTTCAACTCTACAAGGTTTAGGAGCATTTCCAGGTAACGATCCTAAATTTTTAGGAATGCTGGGAATGCATGGTACATACGAAGCTAATAACGCAATGCACGATTGTGATTTAATGATAAACATTGGAGCACGCTTTGATGACAGGATAACAGGAAAACTTGATGAATTTTCTCCAAGATCAAAAAAAATACATATTGATATTGATCCTTCTTCAATAAATAAAAATGTAAAAGTAGATCTAGCATTAATAGGAGATGTTAAACTTGTTTTGGAGAAAATAATTTTAGCAATTAAAAAAGATGATGAAAATTTTTCAAACTCAAATAAGAACAATATTTCTAAATGGTGGAAACAAATTGAGAATTGGAGAAAGAAAGATTCTCTTAGTTTTAAAAATAGCAATGATATAATTAAACCTCAATTTGCAGTTCAAAGACTTTATGAATTAACAAAAGGACAAGATACATTTATAACAACTGAGGTTGGCCAACATCAAATGTGGGCAGCTCAACATTATAAATTTGACAAACCTAATAGATGGATGACCTCTGGCGGGCTTGGTACTATGGGTTATGGACTTCCAGCTGCTATAGGTGTTCAAGTAGCTAATCCAGATAAATTGGTAATAGATATAGCTGGCGAAGCATCAGTCTTGATGACCATGCAAGAAATGTCTACTGCTGTACAATATAACTTACCTATAAAAATATTTATTATTAACAATCAATACATGGGTATGGTTAGACAATGGCAAGAATTACTACATGAGAAAAATTATTCAGAAAGTTATACCGAAGCATTACCAGACTTTGTAAAATTAGCAGAGGCATATGGATGCGTTGGTATTAGAGCAAATAAACCAGGTGAATTGGACGAAAAAATTATTCAGATGCTTTCAATTAATAAGCCAGTAATTTTTGATTGCGTTGTAGATAAAACGGAGAACTGCTATCCAATGATACCGTCAGGAAAAGCTCACAACCAAATGTTGTTAGGGGAGAAAGATGAAGAAGATAAAATTTCTGAAGAAGGCAAGGTATTAGTTTAGTTATGGTTAAATCAGCTTACAGTTTTTCAACTAATAAGGAAAAAATTGAAAATCATATTATTGTTGTTTGGGTTGATAATGAAGCAGGTGCATTAGCTCGTGTCATAGGCTTATTTTCTGGAAGAGGCTATAATATTGATTCGCTTGCAGTAGCTGAGGTAGATAAGAAAAAAAATATTTCACGTATAACTATTGCTACATCAGGCACGATTCAGGTTTTGCAACAGATTAAATTACAACTAGAAAAGCTAGTACCTGTTCATAAAGTTGCAGATTTTCCAAAAAATAAAAAAACTCTTTTAAGGGAAATGGCGTTATTAAAGGTTGTTTCTTCAAAAGCAAAGCTAGAAAAAGCTAAAAAATTATGTAAAAAATATAAATATACTTTATTAGATAAAACAGAAAAGTCTTTTGTTCTTGAAGTTTCTGCTTTAAAGAAAGAAATTGATGAGTTGGTAAAAAAATTACAACCTTTAGGATTAGTAAGCACATCTAGAACGGGGGTGGTAGCGATGACTAAAGGTTCTGAAATTCACAAATAACACTAGAGGATAATTTATGAAAATGTTTTATGAAAAAGATACAAATGTAAATCTTATCAAGGAAAAGAAAATTGCTATATTTGGTTATGGAAGTCAGGGGCATGCACATGCACTTAATTTAAAAGATAGTGGAGTAAAAGAAGTTGTGGTTGCGCTTAGGGAAGGATCTTCAAGCAAAGTTAAAGCTGAATCAAAAGGTTTAAAAGTTATGAATTTATCTGACGCTGCAGAATGGGCTGATGTAGTAATGATTTTAACACCTGATGAATTGCAAGCAACAATATATAAAAATCATATTGAACAACGAGTTAAAGAAGGAACTAGTATTGCTTTTGCTCATGGTTTGAATATTCATTACGATCTGATTAAAGCTAGAAAAGATTTAGATGTATTTATGGTTGCGCCAAAGGGACCTGGACATTTAGTTAGAAGTGAATATGAAAAAGGTGGAGGAGTACCTTGTCTATTTGCAGTTCATCAAAATGGATCTGGCAAAGCAAGAGACCTTGCGATGTCATATGCCTCTGCGGTTGGCGGAGGAAGATCGGGAATAATTGAAACAACTTTTAAAAATGAAGTTGAAACTGATTTATTTGGCGAGCAAACAGTTTTATGTGGAGGATTAGTCGAACTAATAAAAAATGGATATGAAACTTTAGTTGAAGGAGGTTATGAACCAGAAATGGCTTACTTCGAAACAGTTCACGAAGTAAAACTAATAGTTGATTTAATTTATGAAGGAGGAATTGCAAATATGAACTATTCTATTTCAAATACTGCAGAATTTGGAGAATATGTTTCTGGACCAAGAATTATTAAAAAGGAAGAAACAAAGAAAAGAATGAAAGAAGTATTAACAGATATTCAATCTGGAAAATTTACTAAAGAATGGATGAACGAGTGCAAAAATGGGCAAAAAAATTTTTTAAAAACAAGGAAAGATTTAGCTGATCATTCTATTGAAAAGGTAGGAAATGAACTTAGAGCTATGATGCCTTGGATTGGTAAAAATAAATTAGTTGATAAAGACAAAAATTAGGAAAATTAGTTAGTTTTTTGTTTAAGAAATGAAATTGAACCAATTTTAGGTTTTAAGTTAAAATTATTTTGCACCCAACACCCTTTGGTTGTATCATAATGACTATAAAAAATTAATTTTTACTATTTAAGATTAACAATAAAAAGTTGATGTCCACAGATAAAAACAGAGTTTATATATTTGATACTACAATGCGTGATGGAGAACAATCTCCAGGCGCATCAATGAGCATAGAAGAAAAACTTAATATCTCATATTTGTTTGATCAAGTTGGAATTGATATTATAGAAGCTGGATTTCCTGCAGCATCCAAAGGAGACTTTGAGGCTGTTACTGAAGTTAGCAAAATCTTAAAAACATCAATACCTTGTGGTTTATCCAGACATACAAAAAAAGATATTGATGCGTGCAAAGATTCATTAAAGTTTGCTAAAAGATTTAGAATTCATACTTTCATTTCGACTAGCTCTTTACACATGAAACATAAACTAAATAAAAATCCCGATGAGGTGATTCAAGCTATCCAGGAACATGTAACTTATGCAAAAAAATTCACAGATGATGTTGAGTGGTCTTGTGAAGATGGAACTAGAACTAATGTTGATTTTATGTGCAAAGCAACTGAGGTAGCAATTAAATGTGGAGCAACAACAATTAATATACCAGATACTGTTGGATACTCAATTCCATCTGAATTTACAAAAATTATTAAACATTTAATAAATAATGTACCAAATATAGACAAGGCAATTTTATCAACTCATTGTCATAACGATCTTGGCCTTGCAGTTGCAAACTCATTAGCTGGAGTGATTGCAGGAGCAAGACAAGTTGAATGTACTATAAATGGAATAGGAGAAAGAGCAGGCAATGCTGCACTTGAAGAAATAGTGATGGCAATGAAAACGCGAAATGATTTAATGCCATTTCATACAAATATTGATACAAAATTATTAAACAAAGCTTCTAAACTTGTATCAAGCGCGACATACCCTGTTCAGTTTAATAAAGCGATAGTAGGAAAAAATGCTTTTGCTCATGAAGCAGGAATTCATCAAGATGGAATGTTAAAAAATAGAAATACATATGAAATAATGACACCAGAAAGTGTTGGTGTAAAACAAAGCTCTTTAGTTATGGGAAAACATTCTGGTAGACATGCTTTTAAAGAAAAATTAAGTGATCTTGGTTATACGGGAATTACAGATGATATAATTCAAATTGCATTTGGAAAATTTAAAATTCTGGCTGATAAAAAAAAACATGTATATGATGATGATATTGCATCTTTAGTCGATGATAGTTTAATTAAAGAAGATAATGTCATAAATTTAAAATCTTTAAAAGTTTTTGCTGGAACTGGAGAGCCGCAAAAGGCAGACATGACATTGGAAATTTATGGAGAAATAAAAAAAGCATCCGAAACTGGAGACGGTCCAGTTGATGCTATTTTTAAATGTATAAAAAAATTGTACCCTCATGAAGTAAAGTTGCAATTATATCAAGTACACGCTGTGACTGAAGGAACGGATGCTCAAGCTACAGTAAGTGTAAGAATTGAAGAAAAAGGGAAAACAACTGTAGGACAAGCGGCTGATACAGATACTCTTGTAGCCTCTGCTAATGCTTATTTAAACGCTTTAAATAAGATGATTTTAAAAAGAAAAAAAACTGCTCCTGAAGAGTATGAGCAAAAAAAAATGAAAGGAATATAATGTTTGGTTTTAGTTTAGAAAAATTAACACAGATGTGGTCAACAGATATGGCAATAGATTTGGGGACCGCAAACACTTTAGTTTTTGTTAAGGGGCAAGGAATCGTTCTTAATGAACCATCAGTTGTTGCAATAATTGATGATAGAGGAAAAAAATCAGTTCTAGCAGTTGGAGATGAGGCAAAAACAATGTTAGGCAGAACACCTGGTAACATAACTGCAGTAAGACCATTGAGAGATGGAGTTATAGCTGATTTCGTTGTTACTGAAGAAATGATAAAACATTTTATTAAAAAAGTTCATAAAAGAAGGGCTTTTGCCAATCCAAGAATTTTAATATGTGTACCAACTGGATCAACACCTGTTGAAAGAAAAGCTATTCAAGATTCTGCGCTAGCGGCAGGAGCTAGAAAAGTACATTTAATTGAAGAACCTATAGCCGCAGCAATTGGAGCAGGATTACCAATATCTGAAGCGACAGGATCGATGGTTGTTGATATTGGAGGAGGAACTACTGAAATTGCTGTTTTATCATTAGGGGGAGTAGTTTATGCAAATTCATTAAGAGTTGCTGGTGATGCAATGGATGCTGGCATAATAAGTTACATGAGAAAACAATTTAATTTATTAGTAGGTGAAGCAAGCGCTGAAAAGATTAAAAAAGAAATAGGCACAGCTATACCAACAAGTGGAAATACTTATTTGATGAAAGGTAGAGATATAAGATCTGGAACACCTAAAGAAATATCACTAAAAGAAGAAGATACTGCAGAAGCATTAAAGCCTGTTCTAACTCAAATTTTGGGCGGAATTAAAGATGCCTTAGAAAAAACTCCACCAGAATTATCAGCAGATTTAGTTGATATGGGTTTAGTTTTAACTGGTGGTGGAGCTCTTTTAAAAAATATTGATAAACTGATCAGTAAGGAAACGGGACTACCTGTTCAAATTGCTGAAGATCCATTATCTTGTGTTGCTCTTGGAACAGGCAAAGCGCTAGATGAAAGAGAAATATTTTCTAATATGTTAATTAGATAACTTAACTTATAGAAAAACATGGATACCAATCGAGAAGATATAAGTATAGCAATTCGATCGGCATTTTTATCTAAAGGAACAAAACAAAGATTTTCTTTATTAGCTCTAATAATTATTTCAACTATTCTTATTTTTATTGAAAAAATCGAAACAAAACCTCTTAATTATGTAAGGCTTTTAATTAATGACACAATATTTAAAAGTTCTTCTGTGGCGTCATTACCATACAAAGGTATTAATACTATTACCAAAAAAACAAAAAATCATTTCAATTTATACGATAACTATAATGAGTTAAAAATAGAAAATAGTGAATTAAAAAACAATATATTAAAAAATAATTTTTTAGAATTAGAGAATACCCAATTAAGAAAACTAATTGATGAACAAACATCTTCAAAGTCCAATTTTGTGAGTGCTAGGGTAATGTTGGATAACAAAAGCCCATATATTAACTCGTTTATCATTAATGCAGGAAGTAATAAAAAAATAAAAAATGGCAAAGCAGTTTTATCTGGAAAAAACTTTGTAGGAAGAATAGTTGATGTAAATTATTTTTCATCGAGAGTTCTATTAGTTACTGATTTAAATAGTAAAATTGCTATTATAACTGAGCCGTCAGGTCATCATGCTCTTTTAAGTGGTCATGGAGAAAAAAAACCTACATTAGAATATTTACCCAAAGATCACAGCGTAAGGGATGGAAACAAAGTTTATACTTCAGGAAAAGAAGGTGTTTTTGCACCAGGTATACCAATTGGATCAGTGAAAATTGAAAAAAATATAATAAAAGTTTTATTATTTTCTAACTTAAGTCAGATTACATTTGTAAATATTGCAATTAAAGATTTAACCGAGAGTAAATAAACTTTATGGATGGATTTTATAAAAAAGAAAAGTTTAATTTTATAAGTTTACTACCCATTTTTTTACTTTTTTTTATTTCTTTAAATGGCAATTCAGTAGTTGATTTAATATACTTCTCAATAAGCATTCATTATATTATAGTTTATTATTGGATTTTAAGAAAACCAGAGACGCTAGGATATGGTTTTATATTTATATCAGGAATAATAACTGATGTTATTTATGGGTCTCCATTAGGAGTTAATGCATTATCATTGTTAATTATTGCTGCAGTCGCTGCATACGTGAGAGCTGTAACAGTTAAAATAACTTTAATAACCGATTGGATAAGCTTTATCCCAGCTTTATTAATTACAAATTTTATATACTTTTTATCAGTATATTTTTCCAACTATCCGGTGGATTATTTATTTATACTTAAAAATTCTATTTCTACTTTTATTTTTTATCCAGTTTTGTGGGTATTTTTTTCAATAATATTTAATTTTTTAAAGTCCTAATTTATGTTGGGTTTTTCAGAAACATTTCAAAATAAATCTACATTAATTTCAAGACGGATGTTTATTTTGTCTTCATTAAAAGTAGCAGTTTTTATTGGAATAATTAGCCGTTTATTTTATTTACAAATCTCAGAAAATATAAAGTGGAGATCATTATCAGATAAGAATAGATTAAGAGAATGGAAGATAAGTCCTGAAAGAGGAACAATAAGAGATTATTTTGGAAATGAACTTGCAAAAAATAATCAAGTTTTTCAACTGCACATGATTCCTGAAGATGTTCCTAATTTAGAAAAGTTGTTTTTTAAATTATCAAGAATAATTGATTTTAATAAAACAAAGCAATCAAAAATTATTAAGAGATTGAAAAAGCGCAAACCATGGGAAACGATTATAATTTCAGATAATTTGTCTTGGAGAGAATTTACAAGAATAAATCTTTTTTTGCATGAAATACAAGGAATTAAACCAGTTGTTTCATTAGCTAGAAGATATGCGGATGAAGGTTCTTCAGCTCATGTAATAGGTTATGTATCAGATACAAGCGTGAAAGACTTAGAAAATAGTAAATTTTTAAGAGATATAAATATTCCAGGATTGAAGGTGGGAAAAACTGGGATAGAAAAAGTTTTAAATGAAGCTATGATTGGTAAGCCAGGACTCCAAAGATTTGAAGTTAATGCTTACGGCAAAAGAATTAAAGAACTTAAATTAGTTAAAGGAGTAAAAGGAAAGGACTTTAATGTAACCATAGATCAAGAAGTTCAAAAAACTGCAAGCAAAGCTCTTGAAGATAAAAAATATAGCGGCTCCATATGTGTAATGGACATATTTACTGGAGATATTGTTTCAATGGTATCTGCCCCCACATTTGATGCAAATAAATTTGTACACGGCATAAGTTATGAAGATTGGGAAATTTTAATTAAAAATAAAAAAAAACCATTAATTAATAAATGTTTAGCAGGACTTTATCCGCCAGGTTCAACAATTAAACCAGTAGTTGCTCTTTCAGCTTTAGAAAATGACGTAATAAGCCCTAAATTTGTTGTCGAATGCAAAGGTAGTGTTGACCGTTATGATCAAACTTACCATTGTTGGAAAGAAAAAGGACATGGATTGATGAATTTAAGAAATGCAATTAAGCAATCTTGTGATGTTTATTTTTATGAAATATCAAGAAGACTTGGAATTGATAGATTAGCGCTAACATCTAAAAGATTTGGGTTGGGGCAACCAGCATTAAATATTTTTAACGAAGAACGTGCTGGTATTGTTCCAAACACAGAATGGAAACTTAAAATAATTGGCAAGCCATGGTACATAGGAGAGACGCTAATAAGCGGAATTGGGCAAGGCTATTTTCTATCTAGTCCAGTGCAACTATGTTTAATGATGGCTCAATTTGCTAATGGAGGTTACAAAATCAAACCAAGAATAGTGGATGATAGATATGCTTTACAAGAAACAATAAATTTATGGAGAAAAGAATTTAATTTAATAAATAAAAAGTTAGATTTACCAAATCCTGGTTTAGAAAAATTATATCGAAATAAAGAAAATATTAAATTTGTACTTGATAGTTTATATGGAGCAACTAATGAGCCAAGGGGAACTTCTTATAGATCTAGGTTAAAAAAACCAGGTTACATATTTGCAGGGAAAACAGGAACTTCACAAATACAAAGAATTACCCAAGAAGAAAGAAAACTTAAATTAAAAAATGAAGATTTGCCATATGAAAAAAGAGATCATTCACTTTTTATTGGATTTGCACCTTATAAAAATCCAAGATATGCAATTAGTGTTATTATTGAACATGGCGGAGCCGGCAGTACTGGAGCGGCACCAATTGCCAAAAAAATATTAAAAAAGGTTTTAGATAGACATTTATTAAGAAAAAAAAATCAATTAGATTTATTTCAAGAGGTATAAAATATTATGAAAAAACATTTTCAAAGAGGAAATATGAGTTTTTTTGAAAAATTTCTTGCGCTAGATTTTTTGCTAATTTTTTTTATTTTATCCTTGGGAGTAGTTAGTTTTTTTGCAATGTATTCTACTGAACAAGGAAATTTTGGTTATTACACTAATAGTCATATTTATAGATTCATAATATTTTTTGTACTTTTTTTAGGAGTTTCCTTTTTAAAAATAAAATTTTTTCATAAATCAGCTTATATATTCTATTTTATAGTATTAATTTTACTAATTGCTGTTAATATTTTTGGAATTTCTTCTTCAGGATCTAAAAGATGGATAAATTTATTTTTTATCAACCTCCAGCCTTCTGAATTAATGAAAGTTGCTTTAATTATTTTTTTAGCAAGATATTATTATAAAATTCCTTCAAAAAGTATTTCAAAAGTTAAACACATTATGATTCCTTTCTTTGCATTATTACTTCCTGTTTTTTTAGTAGGATCGCAACCTGACTTGGGAACATCTTTACTAATTTTAATTGGAGGAGTCGCTGTAATTTGGTTAGCAGGTCTTAGAATCAAATTTTTCTTTTACTCTTTTTTCATGTTAATTTTTTTAACTCCAGTTGGTATAGCTTTTTTGAAACCTTATCAAAAGGAAAGAGTCTTGACATTTTTAAATCCTGAAAATGACCCTTTGGGTGCAGGATATCAAATTATACAATCAAAAATAGCAATAGGTTCCGGAGGAATTTTTGGTAAAGGCTTTCTACAAGGAAGCCAAAGTTATTTAGATTATTTACCAGAAAAGCATACAGATTTTATATTTACTCTATTTTCTGAAGAATTTGGTTTTATAGGTTCTTTATTGTTATTACTTATTTACGTAATGATCATATATAGAGTTACTGCAATTGGTTATAAATCAAGAAGTAATTTTGCACGATTATATTGTTTTGGGTTTGCAACAGCTTTTTTTATTTATGTCACAGTTAATATGTCAATGGTATTAGGTCTACTACCAATAGTAGGAGCACCTTTACCAATCATGTCGTATGGTGGATCATCAATGTTATCGATAATGTTAGGTCTAGGCATTGTGATGAGCTGCAAAATTCACCAGCAAGAGGAGACAACGTAAGAAAATTTGACTTGAGAAATAACAACTTGGAATTGTATTTTTATTTTTTTTTATTTCAATTATGTCGATTTTTGTGCTTAAATTAAAAAAATGTTTAAAACATTACGTAGTGCAGAAAATACAAAATTAAATCATAGTGGCAGGTCGCACATTGGTGAAACAATGCAGTTTGAAGGTGATTTAAGATCTAGTGGATCAATAGATGTATCTGGTCTAATCAATGGCAATGTATTTGTTTTGGACATGGTGATAACTGAAAGTGGATCAGTTAGAGGTTCAATAGAATCAGAAACCATAGAAATAAATGGACATGTAGAAGGAAAAATTACAGCAGATGTTATTATAATTGGAAAAAATGCAGTAATCAAAGGGGATGTTTTTTTTAAAACTACTTTAAAAACTGAAGAAGGTGCTGATATAGATGGATACATCAAGCGTGTAAACAAAGGTAAAAAAAATACTGAAGAAGATATAACAATTGAAGAAATAGTTGAAAGAGAAGATGTAAAAAAACCAAGAATTGTTCATGCCGCTCAACATAAAGAAGCCGTCTAGTTTGTCATCTAATTTGTAAATCTTAAATAGTATATAAATAAAGAACTATGAAAGAAGATCTTAAGTCGAAGTCTTCAGTAGCAGTTATTGGAGCAGGCATACAAGGTGTTTGCATATCTCTTTGTCTTATAAAAAAAGGTTTTAATGTAACTCTCTTAGATCGAGAGGAACCAGGAAAAAAATCTGCTTCTTATGGTAACGCTGGACATTTTTCACCTTACGCATCAGTGCCAATTAATAGACCAGATATATTAGCAGACATTCCCTCAATGTTACTAAACTCAAAAGGTCCATTAGCATTAAAGTGGAATTATGTTCCAAAGATGATTCCTTGGTTTTTAAAATTCGTAAAGAATTGTAGTACTAAAAACATGATGCATACAGCAAAGTATATGCATCAAATTTTGGATTTAGCTTTACCAGCGTATGATGAACTTTTTCAAGATATTGATGTTTCTAAACTGGTTGAAAGCAAAGGAATACTTTATTTTTGGACGGATAAAGATCTAAAAAGCAGAGAGTTAGAAATTAAAATTAGAAAAGAGCTAGGTATCAAACAGCAGATACTTACTCAGCATGAAATTCATGATCTTGAACCACATATAAAAAAAATTTATCATGGTGGCGTTTTATATCCAAATGCCAAGCACACAAAGAATCCAAAAAAAATATTATTAAAACTGTTTGATCTATTTTTAAAGAAAGGTGGAAAATTTCTTAAACAAAATGTTCAATCAATTACATTCACACATGACAATAAACCAATAATAAAAACAGATTTAAGTTCTCATAATTATAATAAAGCTGTTATTGCATGTGGAGCTTTTTCAAAAAAATTAACTGACCAAGTAGAAGAAAAAATACCACTTGATACAGAGAGAGGGTATCATGTACATTTTAAAGGTTATGATCACTTGTTATCTCGACCCGTCATATTTCTAAACAGAGGTTTTGGCATAACTCCTATGGAACAAGGTTTGCGAGTGGTTGGAACAGTTGAATTTGGAGGACTAAACAATCCACCAAGTAAAAAAAGAATTTTAAATCTTGTAGATAATGCAAAACACCTTTTCCCAGAGCTCAAAGAACATCATGATGAATGGTTAGGTTTCAGACCAACTTTACCAGATTATCTACCAGTATTAGGACCATCAAAAAATCACAAGAATCTGTTTTATTCTTTTGGCCATCATCATCTAGGTTGGACTTTGGGAGCTATATCGGGAAAAATTATTTCAGCCATGATTGCAGGTGAAAATACAAATTTAGATTTATCCCCATATAATTCACAAAGATTTAGTTAGGAGATAATTTGTTTTCAAAAACTAGTAGTGCATATATTTTTCTTATACTAGCTACATTATTTTGGTCAGGTAATTTTATTGTAGGCAAGGCGGCAAGCTTTTTTGAAATTCCACCCTTCTCTTTAAATTTTTATAGATGGACTTTCGCCTGGCTAATATTAGCTCCATTTACTCTTAAAGAAATCATTCAAAAAAAAGAGCATATATTAGAAAATATAAAACTTATTTTTGTTCTAGGAATTACCAGCATCACCATATTTAATTCAATTGTCTATTATTCACTAAATTTTACTCAAGTTATTAGTGGAGTATTAATGATTTCTACTATTCCGGTTATGATAATTTTCTTTAGTTGGATATTTAAAATTGAAAAAACCAATATATATCAAATTTTTGGTGTAATTTTTTCGTTACTGGGTGTCGCAATAATAGTAACAAAAGCAGACATGGATATATTGATTAATCTAAACTTTAATAAAGGTGATCTATGGATGGTGGTTGCAATGTTTTCTTGGGCTATATACTCAGCTTTATTAAGAAAAAAGAAATTTGATTTATCACAAGCTTCGCTTTTAGAAGTAATTATATCAGCTGGGTTAATTTTATTATTGCCTGCTTACTTAACTGAAAAGGCATTAGGATATGAATTGAATGTGAACCTGCCTTTTATTTTAACTTTAAGTTATGTAGTTCTTTTTCCTGGTCTAGCTTCGTTTATTTGTTGGATTAAAGGAATAGCAATAATTGGACCCAACAGGTCTGGAATATTTTTACATCTAATGCCAATTTTTAGTACAGTTTTAGCAATATTAATATTTAAAGAAAAATTTATGAATTATCATTTATATGGAGCAATTTTTATAATTGGTGGAATTTTTTTATCATCTAGGAAACTAAAAAATGGTTAAACAGTTAACACCAGAACAAAAAGATATTTTATTAAAAGAAGGTACCGAGCCACCTGGATCAAGTCCTTTAAATGATGAAAAAAGAGAAGGGAATTACCTTTGTGCATCTTGTGGCGCAAAGTTATTCGAATCCAAAAATAAATATGAAAGTGGATCTGGCTGGCCATCTTTTTTTGAACCATTGCCAAACGCATTCGAAACAAAGACAGATCATTTATTAGGCTACGCTAGAACAGAATATCACTGCAAAGAATGCGGTGGACACCACGGCCATATTTTTGACGATGGTCCAAAACCTACAGGAAAAAGATATTGCAATAATGGTTTATGTCTAACTTTTGTTCCTAAAATAGATAAGTAATTTATTTTTTCTTTAAAATTACTCTAAATAGTTTTCTTGGGAATGTCCCTTCGTCAAAATTTTCTATATTTATAATATTAAACCCATCAGCAATGTTTTTTACTTTTTCTTCTGAAAAAAAGTGTACAATGAAGCCATCATTTTCATAAAGATTTTCACCTATATGAGTGCCATTTTTATAATCACCATCGCCAGTATGTCGAACAGTATAAATATTAAACCCTTCAGGTTTTAAAATACGACATATTTCGTTATTTAAATATTTAAGTTCTGTTGTTGATAAAGCCATACAATAGAGCATATGTGAAAAACAGGCTT
>Ga0209501_10002481_pt1 | contig 19289 bp, 16 predicted proteins | sample ArcticOcean_MG_C_4_FD_187434 | JGI IMG/M metagenome (GOLD analysis project Ga0209501, IMG submission 187434) | Marine microbial communities from western Arctic Ocean - ArcticOcean_MG_CB4_134 (SPAdes) (version 2) | ecosystem: Environmental > Aquatic > Marine > Oceanic | place: Arctic Ocean...
TTAATTATGAATTAGGTTTAGGCTTTGATTTTTATTTATACTATTTTAAATTTTCCCCATCTATTAGAGGAGTTTTTTCAATGCAAAATGAATTAATTCCTGATTATGATAATAGTAGTCCATGGACTAGTAATTTGAAAAATATGTTTTCTAGAGGCTTTGTGATAAATTTTACTTTTGAATAATCATTTAATCTGCCTAAATCTTTCTCCAAGAATAATAGAAACTGATGAGGCAACATTTAAACTATCAATCAATAAATTATTTTTATTTTTAGGTATAGTTATAGAATTATCAATAAGTTCATAAACTTTAGAGGAAATTCCACTAGACTCATTACCAAAAACAAATATTGATTCTTTTTTTAAATTTAAATCATAAATTGATTTCCCCAATAAACTAGTACCATATACATTCATTTTTGATTTTTTAATAAGCGCTATCAAATCAACATAATGACATTTAACTCTAGAAATTGAACCCATGGAGGATTGAACTACTTTCGAATTAAAGCAATCAACAGTATCTTTACTACAAACTATATCTTTAATGCCATACCAATCACATGTTCTAATAATAGTTCCAAGATTTCCAGGATCAGAAATCCCATCTAATGCTAAAATTGAATTCGATATTTTATTTTGATCAAAAACATATTGGGGCTTATTAAAAACCCCTAGGTAATTACTTGCATTTTTGAAATGAGTCAACTTTTGCATTTCTATTTTTGTAATAAAATCTGCAGGAAAAACTGTACAATTTTCAGTAGAAAACAATTTAACATTTTTAAAATTTGCTTCTAGCAACTCTCCAATTAATTTTTCACCTTCAGCAACAAAAAGTCCTTTCTTTTGTCGAAATTTCTTTTGCTTGAGATGTTGTATTTGATTAATCAGACTTTTAGTAACCATTCAAAAAATGTACTTTTGATTATAAATTAAATAAATTTGAATTCTTCACGTTTAAAATTACACAATATACTTTTCATTTTGCTACTAATTATGAGTTGTAGTAGTGAAAAGTTTTTAAAAGAAGGGGAGAATCTTTTATCCGAAAACCGACTTTATATTAATAGTGAAGAAAAACGATCAAATCCTGCTAAACAACTTATTTTACCTAAACCAAATACTTATTTTTTGGGATTACCGCTTAAACTTCAATTAAATCATTGGGCAAATGAATCACCTAAAGAAGATTTTCAAAAATGGTTAAATAAAAAACCTGAAAGAAGAGGAAAATTAAATAAGTTGTTGTCCTCAAAACAAGTTTATCAACTAGAAAAGTATTCTGTTCAATTAAGCTCATGGCTAAAAAAAAATGGAGAACAACCAATCTTAATTGATAGCTCATTAATTAAGAACAATATTAAAAGACTTAATCAATATCATAAAAATCTAGGTTATTTCGATGTAGTTTCAAGTTTTGAAATAAATCAATTACAACCAAAAATTCAAGAGGTAAAATACAAAGTTGATCTTAAAGAAATCTATACAATTGATAATTTTATTGATCAAATCAAATCAAATGAGCTTCGTGATTTGTTTTTGAATGATAAAAACAAAAGTTTTTTAAAGCTAGGAAACTCATTTACTATACACAGCATTGAAAATGAGAGAAACAGGTTAATAAAGTTATTTAGGGATAATGGAGTGTATAACTTTCAACAAAACAGTCTTCAATTTATAGTAAAAATAGATAGTAGTGGAATAGATAAGAAAATTGATGTAGTTATAGAAATAAACCCTATTCAAAGAAGAATTAATGATACTCTTATAACAATCCCTTATAAAAAACATAAAGTTGATCAAATAAATGTTTTTATTGAATCTTTAATTAATAACGATTTGAATTATAATTATAATTCATTCTACAAAGGGGTTCAAATCTATTCAAAGGAAAAATTAAAATATAAAAACAAGGCAATTACAGATCCTATTTTTATTAAAAAAGGGGAATGGTATAGTGATAATGATAGAGCGTCAACATATCGTTATTTCAACTCTTTAAGAAATTTCAAATATCCTAGTATAACATATGAATCTAGCTCAGACAGTACTTTGATAGCTTCTGTTTTTTTGACTCCTAAAGAAAGGTTTTCATTAGGACTAGATATGGACATTTCTCATTCTAATATTCAAAATGTTGGGATGGGATTAGGAATCACGACTGGAATAATAAATATTTTTAAGGGCACAGAAGTTTTAGATTTCAGAATTAAAAGCACTCTTGGAGCATCAAGAAATTTTGCAATTGCAAATGATAGATTCTTTAATTTATTTGAACTAGGAGCAGATATAAAAATTAAATTTCCTAAAATAATATCACCTATTTCTTTTGAAAAATTTATACCTAGAGAAATGGATCCGATTACTCAATTAACCTTTGGAAGTACTTTGCAAGAAAACATTGGGCTAGATAAACAATATTTCGGGAGTGGTTTTGAGTATAAATGGAGTCCAAAAAAATCAAAAATAATTAGTTTTAAACTTGTAGATTTAGAATTTGTAAACAACAAAAACGTTGAAAATTATTTTAATGTTTATAGAAATTCATATGACAGATTAAATACTATTGCAAAAAATAATTTCATCAGTGATCAATATCTAGGAAATGATGGAAATTTAAGTGTGCCAGATGGATCAAATTCTTTTATTGAAAATGTTCAGAGTGGTAACTTAGAGATTTTGAATCAGGCTGACTTCGACAGGGTAAATAGCATAAGTGAACGACAAAAACGTCTTACAGTAAACAATCTAATTCTAGGCTCTTCATTGAGTTTCAATATTAATAGCCAAGAAAGTTTAATTGATGAAAATTTTTATCAATTAAAATGGAAAATTGAATGGATTGGAAATGTATTGAATGAACTATTAGAATGGTCTTCTGAAAAAAATGATCAAGGGCAATATGTCATTAATGGTGTAACTCCTTCTCAATACATAAAGACTGAAGTAGATTATATAAAACATTATCCTACAGGTAGAGATCGTATTTTAGCTTTTAGATTTTTTGGAGGAATAGCGGTACCTACTGGAAATTCATCTAGCATACCTTTTTCTCGTTCATATTTTGCTGGTGGTGCAAATGACAATAGAGCTTGGAAAGCATATAAGCTAGGGCCTGGAACAACTGAAATTAATAATGAATTTAACGAAGCTAACCTAAAAATTTCTGCCAATTTAGAATATCGTTTCCCTCTAATTGGATCTCTCAAAGGAGCTATATTTATTGATGCTGGTAATATTTGGAATATAGCGGATAATGTAATGGACTCTGAGGCTAGTTTTGAAAAAATATCTGATTTAAGTGAAATTGCAATAGGTTCAGGGTTTGGAATACGCTATGATCTTAATTTTTTTGTATTTCGATTTGATACTGCTTTTAAAACATACAACCCCTCCCTTATTAAGCAAAATAGATGGCTTAGCGAATTTTCATTGAAAAAAGCAGTATTTAATATTGGTATTAACTATCCTTTCTAATTTTAATTTTTAATTTTACGAAAAAAATACTCAATGAGCTTACCTTTTCCTCCAGGAGTTGTAACCGGAACGAATGTTCAAGAAATTTTTAAACTGGCTAAAACTAAAAAATTTGCAATTCCAGCAGTTAATGTTATCGGATCAAACTCAATTAATGCTGTTCTAGAAACATCAGCGAATTTAAATAGTCCAGTAATTATTCAATTCTCAAATGGAGGATCCTGTTTTAATGCTGGAAAAAGTCTTTCTAATCTAAATCAAAAAGCTGCAATTTCTGGTTCGATTTCAGGCGCAAAACATATTCATGAATTAGCAAAATTATACGGTGCATATGTAATATTACATACTGATCATTGTGCTAAAAAACTTTTACCATGGATTGATGGCCTTTTAGATGCTAGTGAAGATTTTTATAAAAGTAATGGCTATTCATTATTTAGTTCTCATATGATAGATCTCTCTGAGGAACCATTAGAGAAAAATATAGAAATATGTAAGTCATATCTAAAAAGGATGAAGCCATTGAGTATGACTCTTGAAATAGAATTAGGAATTACTGGCGGAGAAGAAGATGGGGTAGATAATAGTGATGTAGATGTGTCAAAACTTTATACGCAACCTGAAGAAGTTTCATATGCGTTTGAAGAATTAAGTAAAATAAGCTCTCAATTTACAATTGCTGCAGCATTTGGCAACGTCCATGGAGTTTACAAACCCGGAAACGTAAAACTAACTCCAAAAATTTTAAAAAATTCTCAAGAATATATATCTAAAAAATATAATCTTCCATCTAATACTGTAGACTTTGTCTTTCATGGAGGGTCAGGTTCGTCTGAACAAGAAATTAAAGAATCTATTGATTATGGAGTTGTAAAAATGAATATTGACACTGATTTGCAATACGCTTTTACGGAAGGTGTTAGAGATCATATGAATGATAAATATGAATATCTCAGCTCTCAGATAGGAAATCCAAATGGGGCTGATCAACCTAATAAAAAATATTATGACCCAAGAAAATGGCTAAGAATGGGAGAAGAAACATTCATTAATCGTTTAAAAAAAGCCTTTGAAGATTTAAATAATGTTAATACATTAGATTAAACATAAAAATTTATGAGCTGGTTTAAAAGAAGTGAAAAGGGAATTCTTACTAAAACCGAAGAGAAAAAAGATATTCCTGTGGGTTTATGGTATAAAACTCCATCAGGAAAAATTGTTGAAACACAACAATTAGCTGAAAACTTCTATATAAGCCCTGAAGATGATTACCATGTTCACATTGGAAGTAAAGAATATTTTGAAATTCTTTTTGATGAAAACGAATTCACTGAGTTAGACAAAAACTTAAAATCAAAAGATTTTTTAAATTTTATTGATACTAAAAAGTATAGCGAAAGAATAAAACAGGCTCAAAAAAAAACTAATCTTAATGATGCAATTAGAACAGCAGTTGGTAAATCAAAAGGGGGGAAATTAGTAATCTCATGCATGGATTTTGCATTTATTGGTGGGTCAATGGGATCTGTTGTAGGAGAAAAAATTGCTAGAGCAACTGATTACTGCATTAAAAACTCACTTCCTTTACTGATAATTTCAAAATCTGGTGGAGCTAGAATGATGGAATCTGCAACATCTCTTATGCAAATGGCAAAAACTTCAGCAAAATTAGCTCATTTAGCTGAAGCTAAATTACCTTTTATTTCTTTATGCACGGATCCTACAACTGGAGGCACTACAGCTTCTTTTGCAATGTTGGGTGACATAAATATTGCTGAACCTAAAGCTTTAATTGCATTTGCTGGACCTAGAGTGGTAAGAGATACAACTGGTAAAGATCTTCCAGAAGGATTTCAAACTAGTGAATTTCTTAAAGAAAAAGGATTTTTGGACTTTATTGTTCATAGAAGTAAGTTGAAAGATGAGATAAACAAATACATTGATTTAATCCTTAATCAAAGTATCAGATAATAATTTGTAATAAAAAAGAGGTGTTTATTAAAAATAATTATATTTGCAAGCGCTAAAAGCGCATACATAATAATCATTTAAAATAATATTGGCATGTATTTATCAAAAGAAAGAAAAGAAAAGATTTTCAAAAAATATGGAAAATCTAAATCTAATACCGGATCTACAGAGGGTCAAATAGCACTTTTCTCTCATCGTATAAACCACTTATCTGAACATTTAAAAAATAATAGAAAAGATTTTAATACTGAAAGATCTCTAGTTGGATTGGTAGGTAAAAGAAGAAGTCTTCTTGATTATTTAAAATCTAAAGATATAGAGAGGTATCGTTCTATAATAAAAGAATTAAGTATACGAAAATAACCTCAATATATAATGTAGGTTAATGTCTTATTTTTTCATTGGTTGCCCAACACACAACAATTAACTTAAACCTTGAAAAATGAAACCAAAAACATATAAAGAAGAGATTAAGCTCCCTGACGGGCGAATAATTTCGCTAGAAACTGGAAAACTTGCAAAGCAGGCTCATGGATCTGTTGTAGTTCAAATGGGTAAAGCAATGCTTTTATGTACAGTTGTTTCCAATTATGAGTCCAGCAATGTAAATTTTTTACCTTTAACTGTTGATTACAGAGAAAAATTTGCTGCTTCAGGAAGATATCCAGGAGGATTCTTTAAACGAGAAGCTCGACCTAGTGATGGAGAAGTTCTAACAATGAGACTAGTAGACAGAGTTCTACGCCCACTATTTCCAAAAGATTATCGTTGTGAGATACAAGTTATGATTCAATTAATGTCTCATGATGAAGATGTTATGCCAGATGCTTTGGCTGGACTTGCTGCTTCTGCTGCAATTGAGTTAAGTGATTTTCCTTTTGAATGTCCAATTTCTGAAGCTAGAGTTGCGAGAGTGGATGGAGAATTTGTTATAAATCCCAGTAGAACTCAATTAGAAAAATCAGATATTGATATAATGGTTGGAGCTTCTGCTGATTCAGTTATGATGGTAGAAGGTGAAATGGATGAATGTAGTGAGGAAGAAATGGCAGATGCCATAAAGTTTGCTCATGAATCTATCAAGGATCAAATTACTGCTCAAGTAAAATTAGCTAAATCAGTTGGTAAAAAAGATGTTCGAGACTATGAAAAGGTAGACGAAAACGATCAATTAGAAAAAAGAATTAAAGATGGTGTTTACGACAAATGTTATGCCGTTGCTAAACAAGGAACATCAAAAAAAGAAAGAAGTATTGCTTTCTCTGATTTAAAAGAAGAATTAAAATCATCTTTCACTGAAGAAGAAATTGAAGAATTTGGTGGTTTAATTAGCAGCTACTTTAATAAGGCTCAAAAAGAAGCTATACGTGAATTAACACTTAGTGAAGGTCTTAGGTTGGACGGGAGAAAGACAGATGAAATAAGACCAATCTGGTGTGAAGTTGATTACCTTCCATCAACTCATGGTTCATCTATCTTTTCTAGGGGTGAAACTCAAGCTCTAGCAACGGTAACTTTAGGCACATCTAGAGAAGCAAATAAAATTGATATGCCTTCATATGAAGGTGAAGAAACATTTTATTTACACTACAACTTCCCTCCCTTCTGTACTGGTGAAGCTAGACCCCTTAGAGGAACATCTAGGAGAGAAGTAGGGCATGGAAATCTAGCTCAAAGAGGTCTAAAAGGAATGATACCCGATGACTGTCCTTATACAGTTAGAGTTGTAAGCGAAGTTTTAGAATCAAATGGTTCTTCTTCTATGGCAACAGTTTGCTCTGGAACTATGGCGCTCATGGATGCAGGTATTCAAATTAAACGTCCAGTTTCAGGGATTGCAATGGGATTAATATCTGATGGTGACAGATTTGCTGTTTTAAGTGATATTTTAGGTGATGAAGATCACCTCGGTGATATGGATTTTAAAGTTACTGGTACTTCTGAAGGAATAACTGCATGTCAAATGGATATTAAAATTAAAGGACTTTCATATGAAATACTAGTGAAGGCATTAAAACAAGCAAGAGATGGAAGACTTCATATTTTAGATAAAATAACTGAAACCATTGAAAAACCTAATGCAGATGTAAAACCACATTCACCAAAAATGGTAACAAGAAGAATTCCAAATGAATTTATTGGTCCATTTATTGGGCCAGGCGGAAAAGTGATTCAAGAACTTCAAAAAGTAACTGGTTGCACAATAGTAATTAATGAAGATCCTGTAACTGAAGAAGGAGTTGTTGAAATTCTTGGAACAGGAGCAGAAGGAATTGAAAGTGTACTATCAAAAATAGATTCTTTGTTATTTAAGCCAGTAAAAGGAGATACTTATGAGGTTAAAGTAATTAAAATTTTAGATTTTGGTGCCGTAGTAGAATATAATGAAGCACCCGGTAATGAAGTTTTACTCCATGTAAGCGAAATAGCCTGGGAAAGAACAGAAAATGTTAGTGAAGTTCTTAAGCTTGGGGACGTTTTAGAAGTTAAATATTTTGGGGTTGATCCTAGAACTAGGAAAGAAAAAGTTTCTAGAAAGGCCCTATTAGAACGCCCACAAAGAAAAGATTAGTATTAAACAAATCTTGATAATTAAAAAACATCTCCTACTCAGGAGATATTTTTTAAAATTTTGTAACCTTTTTTTAATAATTACGTATAAAAGAGTATAACACTAATTTAAAACATGAGACAATTAAAAATTACAAAACAGGTTACAAATAGAGAAACAGCATCTTTAGATAAATACCTGCAAGAAATTGGCAAAGTAGACTTAATAACAGCTGAGGAAGAGGTTGAATTAGCACAAAGAATAAAAACTGGGGATCAAGTTGCATTAGAAAAATTAACTAAAGCAAATTTGCGTTTTGTAGTCTCAGTTGCAAAACAATATCAAAATCAAGGGTTAACCCTGCCAGATCTAATAAATGAAGGTAATTTAGGATTAATTAAAGCTGCTCAACGATTTGATGAAACTAGGGGTTTTAAATTTATATCATATGCTGTTTGGTGGATACGGCAATCCATTCTTCAGGCTCTTGCTGAACAATCAAGAATAGTAAGGCTTCCATTAAATAAAATTGGATCTATAAATAAAATTAATAAAGCTTATGCTTTTTTAGAACAGGCTCACGAGCGTCAACCTTCTGCCGAAGAAATTGCAAAAGAGCTAGATATGACTATCAATGATGTTAAAGAGTCATTAAAAAATTCCGGTCGTCATGTTTCTATGGATGCTCCTCTTGTGGAAGGTGAAGATTCAAATTTATATGATGTGTTAAATATTGGTGAATCTCCTAATCCTGACAGAGCTCTTCTTCATGAATCCTTACGCACAGAAATTGAACGCGCCCTTGAGACATTAACTCCTAGAGAAGCTGATGTGGTTAGATTGTATTTTGGTTTAGGTAACCAACACGCTATGACATTAGAAGAAATTGGAGAAACTTTTGACTTAACAAGAGAAAGAGTTCGACAAATTAAAGAAAAAGCTATAAGACGACTAAAACATACTTCAAGAAGTAAAATATTAAAAACTTACCTTGGGTAAAAACAGTCTATGAAAAAACTTATCGCACCTTCAATCCTTGCAGCAGATTTTGGTAATTTAGAAAGAGACTGCAAGATGCTTAATGAAAGTAGTGCAGATTGGTTTCATATAGATATAATGGATGGAATCTTTGTTCCTAATATTTCGTTTGGTATGCCAGTTCTAGCATCAATAAATAACCATGCTAAAAAACCGCTTGATGTTCACCTAATGATTGTTGATCCCGACAGATATATTAAAAGTTTTTCTGATCTTAATGCTGAAATATTAACTATTCATTATGAAGTATGTAATCATCTTCACAGATCTATTCAAGAAATCAAAAATAATGGAATGAAAGCGGGAGTTGCTTTAAACCCTCATACACCTATTTCTGTTTTAGATTCAATTATTAATGACATTGATTTAGTTTGTCTAATGAGTGTTAATCCAGGTTTTGGTGGTCAAAAGTTCATCAAAAACACATTTAAAAAAATAAGAGATTTAAAAAAACTCATTAGTGCTAAAAACTCTAATACATTAATAGAAGTTGATGGTGGAGTAACTGACCAAAATGCTAAAGAATTAATCAAAGTAGGGGCTGATGTTTTAGTTGCTGGAAGTTTTGTTTTTAAATCAAATAACCCAATAGATACAATTGCTAATCTTAAGTCAATTACTAATTAGAGAATCGTTGTAGTCATTATTTCTCCTAATAATTAATTCTTATATTTATTATATGGAGGCTGATTATACCATAGAATTTTTATCTATCGAATGGACAAGAAATTTATTTATAATAATTTCATTTATTACATTTTTTCTTTTAATTGGCAAATTTTTAAGTAAAAAACAAAATCTAATAATTGCAAAAGCAATTAGTATTTTCTTACTACTGGTTACTAGTATTTCACATCTAGAAAATTTAGAATCAGGTCAATGGAGTTTTAAAGAACACTTACCATTGCATTTATGTAGTATAAATGGATTAATATGCATGTCTATTTTATTTATTCCTAAAAATAAAAATTTATTTGAGTTTAATTTCTTTGGAGGTGTTTTAGGAGGACTTGTTGCTTTACTAACTCCTCAAATTAATGATTATGACGGAAGCATATTAGAATACTCGGTTTATTATTTAAGTCACGGATTAATAATACTTATTCCACTATATCTTTATTATTATTTAAATTATAAACTTAGAAGATTTTCGTGGTTAAGAACTTTAATTTTTTTAAATATTCTTATGGCTATATTTATTCCTTTAAATTCATATTTAGGTTCTAATTATATGTATGTGAATGAACCTCCAAAAGCTGAAAATCCATTAATTATAGGTGAGTGGCCTATTTATTTAATAAATCTTGAATTAATAATAATTATATTATTTGCAATTACTTATTTAATTTTCACAAAAGTTTCTATTTTTAAACCTAAAAAAGTTTAAAATAGGTTTTAATTAATTTGTGACCCAGAGAGGATTCGAACCCCCAACCCTCAGAGCCGAAATCTGATATTCTATCCAGTTGAACTACTGGGCCATTTTTTAAATATAATATATTGAATGTGTTTTATTTTAAGTTGATAAGATTTGCTTAACAATATTAGATATTGTTTTTCCATCAGCTTTTCCTGCTAATTTATTAGTTACGATTACCATCACTTTACCCATATCTTTCATGCCTTGAGCTCCAATTCCTTTTATTACTTCACTTATAACAATTTCAATTTCTGATTCAGATATTTGTTTGGGTAGAAATTCTGATATTATATTAGCTTGAGCTTCTTCAGGCTCTACTAAATCAATTCTATTTTGTTGCCTATAAATTGCCGCACTGTCTCTTCTTTGTTTAATTAGTTTTTGGAGAACTTGAATTTCCTTAGCTTCTGATATGTTCTCACTTCGGTTTTCAGTTTTTAGTAAAATTAAATAGGATTTAATTGCTCTAAGGGCTTCAAGACGAATTACATCTTTAGCTTTCATGGCTTCTTTAAGTTCAATTGTGATTTTCTTTTCTAAAGACATATATTTCTACATTTAATTAAATCTAATCAACGTTATCATGAAGAAAGGAGTTGTTCGACCTAAGCTGAATATCATCATTTTCATTAGTTTCAATAATTATTTTAGGGTTACTATCTCTAAGTTCTAACTCATCAAGATTTAATCCATATCGTTTATAAGCAGGTTGTTTTTCCAATTCATCAATTTTACTTGAACTATTTTTAAAAGAATAATTAAATTCCTTTAGATGAATCATTCTTTTTTTATTTTCTAAGGCTGTTGTTTCAATAATTGTTTTATCAAATGGACTTTTCTCATTATTATTCTTTGGGTCAATAAATTCAGGCTCATTAACTACAATATTGAATAATTCAGAGGTTGATATTTCTTTACTATTTTTTAGTGTATCTGATTTACGAACAATTTCATCTTCTAAATCATTATTTTTATTATTGTCCTGTTTTAAGGATTGAGCATTTTCAATATTTTCAGCTTGAACGATTTCAAATTTGTCAACATCAAAATTGATTGTAATATTAGATTTAGTTTCATTATTTTCAATTCTACTTAATGGAATTCCAAAATCAAAGGTAGTCTGGTTTTCTTTTTCAACATCTAACAACTCCTCATCTTCGAGTTCTAATGATTTGATGTCTTCACTTAGATCATTTATTATAAAACGACCTTCAAACTCATTATTTAGTGTATCTAATGACAATGACTCTAATTCATTATTATCATCCTTATCTTTTATAAAACTAATCTTTTCATCATCACTCTGAATAATCCCTATAACTTCTTCATAAAAAACATCTATATCTTTAATTTCATCAGTTATAAGTATTTTAAAACTTGATTCTTCTCTATATTCATTAGTCAAATCAATCATTTCTTGAGCTTCCTCAATATCGTCTAATTTATGGTATGTGACTTTTTCATCATTTGGAACTAATATATGCTCCATTCTCTGATCTTCTTCGAGCGTATGAATAATTTTTTTAGATTTAGTATTTACAATTTCATTTTGTTGGTCAATGTCAAAACCTGTAGCAATTATAGTAACTGATATTGCATTTTCAAGTTTTTCATCTTCACCAACTCCCATAATAATATTAGTATTATTTCCAGCTTCAGATTGTATATAATCATTAATTTCTCCAATTTCATCAATTGTAATTTCTTCGGCACCAGAAACTATTAATAATAAAACATTTTTACTTCCAGTTATTTTATTGTCATTTAACAAAGGAGAATCTAACGCCTTAACTATTGCTTCTTGAGCTCTATTAGTTCCACTAGACATTCCTGAACCCATAATAGCAGACCCGCTATTACTTAGTACTGTTTTAGCGTCTTTAAGATCAATGTTTTGAGTATAATGATGAGTTATAACTTCGGCTATTCCTCTAGCAGCTTTGGATAAAACCTCGTCAGCTTTTGCAAATCCAGCTTTAAAGCCAAGGTTTCCATAAACCTCTCTAAGTTTATTATTGTTTATTACTACTAAAGAATCTACTTCAGATTTAATCTTCTCTAATCCCTTTTGAGCTTGATCTAACCTAAGTTTTCCTTCAAACTGAAATGGCATTGTAACTATTCCTACTGTCAAAATATCTAATTCTTTTGCCATTTTAGCAATTATCGGGGCAGCTCCAGTTCCAGTTCCGCCTCCCATACCTGCAGTAATAAAAACCATTTTTGTTTGAGTAGTTAAAAGATTTTGTAGATCTTCATAGCTCTCCTGTGCTGCACCTGCACCAACTTCAGGGTTTGCCCCTGCACCCAAACCTTCTGTCAAAGTAGCCCCTAATTGAATTTTTATAGGAACAGAACTTTGATTTAAAGCTTGAGCATCTGTATTACATACTACAAAATCCACCCCAATTATTCCTTGTTGAAACATGTAATTAATAGCATTACTCCCTCCCCCTCCAACTCCAATTACTTTAATTACATTACTCTTGTTTTTTGGTAAATCAAAACTAAAATCTGTGCTATTCTCTTGATCCATTATAGTAGTTTTATTTATGCATTATCTAAAAATTCTTTAAACTTATCAACCCATTTATCAAAAATTGATTTTTTAGGTTGTTTTTTTTCTGTCTTCAATTCAGAATCACTATCAAAATTTTCTGATTCATTTAGATCATCAATATTTTTTATTTCTTTATCAGCTTTAGAAGGATTTGAATTATTCAAAGCATTCATTAAAAGCCCAACAGCAGTAGAAAACATAGGGCTAGTGTTTTTATGAGAATCTCCTGCTAAATGTTCTCCAGGATAGCCAATACGAGTATCCATACCGGTTATGTATTCGACTAATTGTTTTAAATGATTTAATTGACTTCCACCTCCCGTTAATACAATTCCAGCAATAAGTTTATTTTTTTGTTCACTATGTCCATAATTTTTTACTTCTAAAAAAACTTGTTCAATTATCTCAACAACTCGAGCATTAATAATTTTTGATAATGTTTTTAAGGAAATTTCTTTTGGATCTCGACCTCTTAAACCAGGAATAGAAACAATTTCAGTATCTCTGTTTTCTCCAGGCCATGCAGAACCAAATTTTACTTTTAAAAGTTCAGCTTGTTTTTCAATAATAGAGCACCCTTCTTTTATGTCATCTGTAATTACATTTCCTCCAAATGGAATAACAGCCGTATGCCTAATTATTCCGTCTTTAAAAATTGCTAAATCAGTTGTGCCTCCCCCTATGTCTAATAAAGCAACGCCAGCTTCTTTTTCTTCATTACTTAGTACTGCATCAGAAGACGCAAGAGGTTCCAAAGTAATGTTACCCATTATTAAACCAGAACTTTTAATACATCTGCCAATATTTCTTATGGAAGAAACTTGCCCTACCACTACATGAAAATTTGCCTCGAGCCTTCCTCCATACATACCTATTGGCTCTTTTATCTCAGCTTGTCCATCTACTTTATACTCTTGAGGAAGAACATGGATAATTTCCTCTCCAGGCAACATAACTAGTTTATAAACCTGTTGAATTAAACATTCAATATCATTTTCATCAATAACCTCTTCTGGATTATTTCTTGTAATATAATCACTGTGCTGTAAACTTCTTATGTGCTGTCCAGCTATCCCAACAACAACTTCTTCAATTTCTACACCAGAAATACTTTTAGCTTCTTCAACTGCTTGTTGAATAGATTGTATGGTTTGAGTTATGTTATTAACAACTCCTCTATGCACTCCTAAACTTTGAGATTTTCCAATTCCAAGAATTTCAACTTTATTAAAATCATTCTTAACACCAACCATAGCAACTATTTTAGTAGTGCCAATATCTAATCCAACCGAACTATGTTTTTCCATTTTAATTAATGTATCGAAACAATTTGATCATATATTGTCAAATCAATTTGTTTTGGTTTATTATTAAATTTATTCTCTGTTGCATAAGCACAAAAGGCCTTTAGTTTACGTGTCTTTTCTTTTATGTTTTTTAAATTACCCCAAAAGACGACAAAATCATGATTTCTTAACCTTAAAGAGTATCCATGTTTTTCATCCCAAATTTCAACAAACTCACTTTTTAAATAACTATCACTAATAATGAATTTTGATAACTTTATTAGATCATCTATCTTATCATCTTTAAAGTACCCAGAATAAATTGGGACTTTTGGTGTATAACTATTTGAAAAAGGAATTTTTTTTCCAAAAGGGTCTAAATAAAATCCTCCATTCTGAATTCTTAACAGAGCTGAACTTTCAAAAATTTTAGCATTAATATTTCCTTCAGCATCTATAAACACCTCTGCATTATGAACTTCAGGTAATAATTCTAAGTATTCCTCAAGCTCTTTCAAATCTAGTTTAAGATTTGATTGATTATCTTCATTAGCTATCTTTTGTATCAACAATTTATTAACTAAAGAGTCATTTAAAAAATTAGATCTGTTTTCAGCAAATAAAATATTAACTCTATTATCATTTATATTCATAAAATGCCAATGTGATAAAATACTTAATCCAAATAAAAAAAGTAGAGTAAAACCTAAAAACAATTTTTCTTTAATCATTGTATTAATTTTATTTTTAAATACTCATCAATGAAACCACCAATACTACCGGCTCCTAATACTGCTATAACATTTGCATTGTTTTCATCCAAATTATTATTAAACTCTTTTTCATCTAAAAGAGTTGCTTTACAAGTTATTTTTTTAAGCATTTTATTGCTATCTATACCTGGAATTGGAGCTTCTCTAGCAGGATAAATTTGCATTAATTTGACACTATCAAATTTTGATAATTGATAAGCAAAATCATCAATAAAATCTTTAGTTCTTGAAAATAAATGTGGCTGAAATATTACTTCAATAAATAAACCTGGGTATTTTTCTCTAAGGGTTTTGTTTACAGCAGCTATTTCAGTAGGATGATGTGCATAATCATCAATTATTATTTTATCATCTATTTTATGAATTGTCATTCTTCTCTGAATTCCCTTAAAAGTTCCTAATGATAAAATAATTTTTTCTGAGGCATATCCAGATTGACAAGCTAAAGCAAAAGCAGCTAACATATTTTCTAAATTATGCTTACCTGTTACTTTACAAAAAATATTTGAAAACTTTTTTTCTGGAGTTTTAATATCTACAACATAACCATCATTAACTTGATTACAATTATAGAAAACATAATCAGCGCTAACATTTAAACCATATGTTAGTCCTTTTAATAGAATTGAGTGATGAATAATTAATTGACTTTTAACATTTTTAGAAAAATCAGCAAATGCTTGTTTCAGTGATTTGTGATTTTTATAAATATCTAAATGATCAGCATCTACAGATGTAATACATGCTGCGAAAGGTCTGAGTTTTAAAAATGATCTATCAAACTCATCAGCTTCAACCACTGTCTTTTCAAAACCGTTATGAATAAAATTAGTTTTTTCTGGCAACATTATACCACCGACAAAAGCAGAAAATGACGCGTTAGTATTTTTAAAAATATGTGTTAAAATTGCACTAGTAGTAGTTTTTCCATGTGTGCCTGCAATTGCATAGGATTCTGTATCATTAACTAGTGAAGCTAAAAATACCGACCTTTTAATAGGATTATATCCTTTCCTAATAAAATAGGAGAAAATTGGATCTTCAGGTTTAATTGCTACTGAATAAATAATTGCTATTTCACTTTTTTCAGAATATTCTGGTATATCATTAATTGATTCAGTAAAACTAATTTTAGCACCTTTACTCTCAAGCAAATCTGTTATAGCTGAAGAAGACCTATCATATCCCAAAACATTATAGCCTTTTATAATCAAATATTGAGCTATCGAGGACATTCCAATACCACCAATTCCTATTAAAAAGTATGTTTTAAAATCTTTCAATTTATTATTTTTTTTATGTGTCTTACAATTTCTTCTGTCGCATTAGGTTTAGATAATTTTTGCAATTTTTTTTGCATTTCTTTTCTTAATGAATCATTTAACCAAAATTTAGTTAATACTATTTTAAAATTTTTATCAAGATTTTTTTCTTCAATTAACTCAGATGCTTTTTCATTATATAATGCCATAGCATTATGATACTGATGGTTTTCAGCAACATTCGGTGAGGGTATTAAAACTGAAGGAGTATTTGTTATACATATTTCAGAAATGGTTGATGCGCCAGATCGAGAGATTAAAGCATCTACAGCTTTATATAAATAATCCATTCTAGTAATAAAAGGTATTATTTTTATGTTTATTGTTTCTTTAATCTTATATCTTTCATAATATAATTTTCCACATTGCCAGATAACCTGAACTCCCAAATCATTAAAAACATTTAGATAATTACTAATTACCTGGTTTATCTTAAGAGCACCTAAACTGCCACCAATAACTCCAATAACTGGTTTGTCAGGATCTAAGTCAAAAAATAATTTTGCATCTAATGATTTTATATCATTATCAATTATATCTTTTCTTACAGGGTTTCCAGTAAAGACAATTTTTTCTTTTGAAAAGAATTTTTCCATTTTAGGGTAAGCTACGGCAACCAAGTTTGCTCTTTTTCCAAGTATCTTATTTGTTACACCAGCATATGAGTTTTGCTCTTGAATTAACGTAGGATAACCTAATATTTGTGATACAAAAACTACAGGACCACTAGCAAAACCACCAGTTCCAATAACAGCATCTGGCTTGTATCTGATCACTAAAAAAATTGACTTTATAAGACTAATAAAAAGTTTGAAAGGAAATAGAATGTTTCTATAGGATAAAGAACGTTGAAAACCATCTATAGGAAGTCCAATTATAGAGAATCCAGAATCTGGAATTTTATTCATCTCCATATTCCCAATTGATCCTACAAATAAAAAGTCCGATTCAGGATTCTCTTTTTTAATTTTATTTGCAATTGACAGTGCAGGAAAAATATGTCCTCCTGTCCCACCACCAGAAATAATATATTTATTTGTCTTCACTTAAAATTGCTAATGGATTATTAATATTCATTATATCATCTTGATTATTATTTTGAATCGAACTGCTCACACTCAAAATAACACCTAATGCTACAAATGTCATCCAAGCTGAAGTACCTCCACTACTAACTAAAGGAAGCGTTTGCCCAGTTACAGGAAAAAGCTGGAGGGTAACACCTATATTTATAAATGCTTGAAAAACTATTGGAATTCCTAAACCCACGACTATAAGTTTTCCAAATAAATTCGAGGTTTTGTGAACGATAACAACTATCCTAAAAAGGAGAAGCACATATAATAAAATTAAAATTACACCTCCTATAAGACCGTATTCTTCAACAATTATAGCATATATAAAATCCGATGAACTTTGAGGAAGAAAATTTTTCATTACACTTTTTCCAGCACCCTGCCCATATACACCACCCGTAGCAATTGCAATTTTAGCTCGTTCAATTTGATAATTCCCATCTACTTTTCCAGATTTAAAATTTTCAATCCTACTAGTCCATGTATCAATTCTGTTTGGAATAATTTCAGGAAATACTTTAGCTGATAAAAAAAATACAAAAACCATTACCAGCCCAAAACCTAATATGCAAATAAGGTACTTTGATGGGTAACCACCAATGAACATTAGAACCATCACCATAAAAAAGAGTATGGCTGCAGTTGAAAAATTTGAAGGAAATATTAGCATTATAATGGAAACAATTGGAACCCACAATAACCAAAAAGAGTTCTTAAAATTTAAATAACTATTATTAGATTTTGACATGTAATGAGCCACATAAATCATTAGAATGATAGATGCAAGTGTAGAGGTTTGAAAACTAAAACCAATTATAGGAATCTCTATCCATCTATTTGCATTTGCCCCACTAATTGCATTTCCTTGTGTAGCAGTGTAAATAAGTAAAATAAAAACAACTGGCATCATTAAAACAGAAATTCCTTTAAAGTATGTATATGGGATTTTGTGAACAGCAAATAAAAGTGAAAAACCAAATGACATTATTACAAAATGTTTAATCAAATATCCAATTGGTGTTCCTTTTCCTATTACATAAGCAAGATTTGAGCTTGCACTAAAAACCGGTAAAAAGGAAAATATTGCTAATAATGCTATTATACACCATAAAACACGGTCTCCTTTAATCCAATAATTTCGTGAAGTTAAGCTCATAAATTTCTTACTGCATTTTTAAACTGATTTCCACGATCTTCATAATTTTTAAATAAATCAAAACTAGCACAAGCTGGGGATAATAAAACTGTTTCCTTTTTTTTAGAAAGGTTGTGAGCTATTTTTACAGCTTCTTCAATCGATTGCGTTTCAACCATAACATTTGTTACTTCATAAAAAACTTCAATCAATCTTTGATTATTTTTTCCTAAACAAATAATAGCCTTAATTTTTTCCCTAACTAAAGGCAATAATTGCTCATAATTGTTTCCTTTATCAACCCCTCCAGCAATCCAAACTCCTTTAGTGTTTAATGTTTCTAGAGCGTAAAAAGTTGCATTAACATTTGTTGCCTTAGAATCATTTATATAATTTACATCTTGAATTTTCAAAACATGTTCAAGACGGTGAGGCAATCCTCTAAAGTTTAATAAACTTTCACGAATACTGTTTTTATTCAATTTAAATATGGATGCAATTGTAGAAGCAGCCATTGCGTTAAGTAAATTATGTCTTCCCTTAAGCTGAAATTTGTTAGCTGAAATCATAGTGTTAACGTTTTTATATTCAATATTTATTCTGTTATTATTTAATGAGGTTGTTGAATTGCCTTCTATATTAAAACCATATAAATGTTTTTGAGCTTCAGTCGAG
>Ga0209501_10002490_pt1 | contig 19260 bp, 8 predicted proteins | sample ArcticOcean_MG_C_4_FD_187434 | JGI IMG/M metagenome (GOLD analysis project Ga0209501, IMG submission 187434) | Marine microbial communities from western Arctic Ocean - ArcticOcean_MG_CB4_134 (SPAdes) (version 2) | ecosystem: Environmental > Aquatic > Marine > Oceanic | place: Arctic Ocean...
AGTTCAAATAATATTAATAAAGCTTTATTTTCTAATTCTTCTTTTAGATTCACCGCGGGAATTAAAGAAAATTCGGGTGCAGTTTTTGATGTATCGGGACCATTTTTTACTTCACAATTTTTTCAAGTAGGTGATCTTATCCGAAGACAGGCTACCCTTGAGAGTACTAGAGTCTTTACTGAAACAGGCGTAGGAATAAAATTAACACAAACCGGTACCACTATTACTCTTTCCGGCCCAATTACACAAGAAGAAACAAAAGTTATTATAGGCGGAAAACTTACTTATGCAAATGGTAATAATAATATTATTGCGGGTCAAGGAAATACAACTACACTTTATACTAGAGATGCACACACAATAGGAAGCGGACAAGATTTTAATATTTATTATGCAGACCAAACTGTAGGTGCTCCTAGCGCGACGGTTGTAGGAGCTAATAATGATCTTGTTTTATATACTCTTAATTCAATGCACATTGATGAATTAGGAAAAAAGACTATAACTAATTTTTCAAATAATGATACTGTTATTCTATATGACACTTCACGTAATGTACTTTGGGGATCATTAAATTCTAATGGTAGTGATGCAGCATTAACTCATACAGGATTCACTTTTGATATAGGTAATACTCCTGGAAATGTTGAGGGTATTCAAGTTGTTATAGGAGACGCCTTTGCAGTAGGAGGTGGTTATGTTCAAAATCAAGTCAATACTACTTTTAATGTAGCTCCAGTATTAACTTATACTGAACATGAATTCGGTGCTATTGAAACTTTAGCAATTACTAATGGTGGTACTGGTTATAAACGACTACCTATAATTACTGTTGCTAATAATTTTATGATAGGATTGTCAAATTCTTTGGAGCATACAGGCGATATGAACGCCTTGCTCAATGTTAATTTACATTCTTACAGTACTGGAACAGTAACACAAGTAGGACAGGTACTCACATTGAGTGGAGGAACATTTCCTGATGCCAATTCTAACCCATTACATATAACATATGCTAATGGATTTGAAGATTATGTTACTTCAACAATCAGTGCTACCTCATTAAATATGGAAACGAGTACCGGTGTTCCATCTCCTGAAACATATACTCTTACGTATGGTGCAAATGCAAATAATTTTGCAGCTAATGAAATTATCTATACTGATAATTATGAGTCAAGAGGAATAGTATTAGATTGGTTTGACGAACCCGGAAAACAAACTTACCCTAGGTCTATAGGTACTGAAAATGAAGGATCATATGTAGAAAAGCCTGGTCAAACAGGTTATATGAGAAGGAATATTGTAAATGGAAATACTACTCTACGAGTAGATATGTTAACTATTTCTGATTTTACGGGAACGTATTCTTATTTCTTAGAGGAGGGTTCACCAACCGCATCAGGATATAATGATAGACTAGTTTTTGAAGATGGTAGTCGTATTTATCCAGAAGATTCTATCACTTTCATGTTAATGGAAGATGATTTTATTATTTTAAATGAAGATGGAGATCGTACTTTTGGTGAAGATGTTGGAAGTGATCGTATTACAGCATATGATGGGGCAAATTCAATTATATATTCTACTGGAACAATTACACAATCAGGTAATGTTGTTACAGGAATTTCTGGAGAAACAATTTTTCCTAATGAATTAATACGAGGAACTCTTACGTATGCTAATCAGCAGACAACAACTATAACAGGATATACTAATGCTACATCAATCACAGTAGAAGATTCTCACACTATAGGTTCAGCTGAATTATATTCTATTGTATATAATCCTGCGGCAACTTATGGTGATAATAGTAGTGTATCGGCTGTGGCAACTGGAACTGGTTTCAGAACAGTAATAGTAACAGAAGAATTACATACAAAAACAAAAGATAATAAAATTAAAATTGAAGGTGCTACTGATAAAATATTCAATGGAATTTTTTCTGCTTCTCCTATAGATTCTAATAGTTATAGTTATACAATTCCAGAAGACTTTACTGCATCTCAAATACCAGGGGACCTTTCATCAAAATTTGTGAAGACTGCTTACTTAGATACTTCAAATGCTTCCCTTATGGATACCTCATTAAAAGGTAACAATGCGGTAGTAGAAGTTTCTAGTATTGCTGCAGGGTCAATTAAATCTGTGGCCATTAATGATGTTGGAGCGGGATATTCAAGTAAACCAAAAGTTTTAGCTGGAGACGGAGATAATAACGCACAAATGACTGCCGTGATAGGAGCCTTTGCTCAATATCCCGGAAAATATTATGGTACACAAGGAAGATTAGATGATGCTCCTAAAATACAAGATAGTAGATATTATCAAAGTTTTTCTTATGTTGTAAAAGCCCCTATTGATACTACAAAATATCGCGCACATGTAGACCGATTGGTACATCCAGCTGGTATGAAAATGTTTGGTGAGTTAGCAATAATTCTTAAAGCCTCTGCTGAACTTTTTTCATCTGGATATCATGCCGGAACACCCGGACTAGAAGGTCCTGGTAAGCCGAAAGATGTGGATAATTATGATGACTCAGGATTTGAATTCGGCCGTCCAGATTATTTACATCTACATACTCCCCGATTTCATCCTATTATTTTGACGCGTCAAATACTTGTTAACGCAGAAATTAAAACGGATTATCAGCCACATGTAGAAATTTATACACATGATGTTCCTCACCATGCAATGGATGGAAGAATAGAGCATAGAGGTAATGTAGAAATAAAAAGAGAAGATTTTAGAGATGTTCAGAAGATGATACGTTCATCTGCTTCTATGTTAACATATGTAATGGATGAATCTCAAGGAAATGGTGAACAATATGAAATAGGTGAAACTGTATATCAAGGTACTTCATATTTTACTAGAATTAGAGAAGCTACTGTTGCTGGATATAATCATGACTCCAAAACATTAAATCTTATTGATATGATTCCGAATATGGATTTCATATTAGATAAAAATATTATAGGTTATCTTGGTGGAGCAGATTATGGTATTTTGATAGAAGCCACATTACCTATGGCTGATATTACTGAGTTGGAACATAGCCATGAAACGGGTGATATAATACAAATCACAAGAGCAACAACCGATTATTTTAATGGTGAATATGTAATTCAAACTGTTCCTGACACGAATACTTATACTGTCTTTTTAGGAAGAGGCGATCCGGGTGAAGGAGTTGAAGCTGTAGCACAAACTGCTTATGGTGGTAGTTGGTTAAAAGTAGAAACAAAATCAATAGCAAATGTTTGGAGAGTCAGCTCCCAAAATTATGAATCTCCTTTTGAAGGAACTATTACTCAAGAAGATGAACTCATCGATGGTGTAATTTATAATTATTCGATTACATTGGAAGAAGGAGATACCTATTTACTTCCGAAAATACAATTTCCTGAATATGATTCTGGAACAGTTTCCATTGACATGAGTTTTAGTAGTGATCTTTTATTGGAAGATCATATTAATCCAGATACAGGATTACATGAAGATGGATATGTCTTACATGAAGCACATGGTGGACAAGTTGGAATGGGTCCTACAAGATATATTTCCTTAGAGGATGATACAGAAGGAATTGAATGGAGTTATGAACGAGGTCATCTTGGCCATGAACCTCTTAGTATTCCTTATATGGAAACTCAAGTAACTTTTGATGTATATGAGAATGCCGGATATAGTTTATTCTTGGAAGATGGTTCACATCTTATTGAAGAAGGTGATGAAACATCTAGACCACTATCTAGATTTATAACAGAGGATAGACATCCAGGCTTACATTCTACGGAAGCTGAACATGTTCTAAGACCAGTCGGTGAAATTGAATTTGAATTTAAAGAAAATTTTGGTTGGAACTTTTTGTTGCAAGATGGTCACACACGTATAATTTCAGAAAATCCACACGAAACAGAATTATTCCTTACAGAGGAAGATTATTTTAGAACAGAATTTGGAGAAGTTGAATTTGATCTATATGATTCTGTAAATCAGAATTTAATGTTAGAAGATGAAGGAACATATTTTATAGAAGAAGGAGATGAAACCGCTAGTCCATTAGCAAGATTTGTAATACTTGATAATCATCCCGGTTTATTGGCCACCGAATACGAGCATGGTAAGAGACCACTTGGAGAAGTAGAATTTGATTTATATGAAAAAGCCGGATACAATCTAAAATTAGAAGATGATTCACATTTTATAGAAGAAGGTGATGAGGCTTCTAAATTGTCTCGATTTATATTGGAGGGTAAAGAGCCGGGCTCACATTCTACGGAAGATGAACATGTCTTAAGACCATTTGGGGAAATTGAATATGTATTTGATTTGGCACATCCACCATTTGGTACAGCGGACACCGCTGTTTTAACACCACCGAGTATTTTAGGGGCGAGTGAAGGTTGGATACAGTATGAAGATAATTCGGATCTTGGTTTAGAAGACGGTGGACAGCTTACTTTAGATACTGACAAGTTACCAAGTGAAGGATCACTTGATGAAATTCAGTTTGATCTTTATGAAAGTTTGTATGTATTATATACGTTAGAAGACGGTTCACATCTTATTGAAGAAGGTGATGAGAGTACTGAATTATCAAGATTTGTAATGGAAAGAGGACCTGATATATGGAATGCATATCCTTGGCCAGATGTTCATCTTGATCTTGAAGAATCGACCGGTTGGCACTTTTTGATGGAAGATGGATATACCCGTTTAAGAGATGAGGGAGTACAGGATCGGAACTTTTCATTATTACTTACAGAAGAGGATCATGTAAAAGATCCATTTGGTCAAATTATTTTTGAGCTTCCTCCGATAGAAGGCGCATTAGCTTTGACTGCGTCTGGTGATGTGCCTCCTCCTTATATTCAAACACTTGTTATTGATCGTCCTTATTTCAATTGGCATATTATGACTGAAGATGATGATCATATTGTTTTTGAAGATGATGATTTGAATATAAATTGGGGACTCGGAACAAAAATGACTGTAGAAGGAATGCTTTATCCGAGAGCATTCTATAGAGGATCTGATTTACTTATGATAGATAAATCGGGAATAACTGCCGATAATCCAATGCGTAACTATAAACTGCGAGAAGCAAGTGGACAGGTTATAGAAGTTTGGGGTGAACGAATAATAGGTAATCAGAATTTTGGATGTCAAGTTGGACGTGCACGTGGAGCTCGTCAAAAATATTTAGATGGTGTAAACCACACAGGCGATCCGCTACAGCGTGGTAGCCTAGGAAAATTTGGTGAAGACCGACAATTAGATGGTGATGCATATAGACAAAATTATGGAGAAGCAGGAAGTATAATTTCCGGGCCAGGACTCAACATGAATCATCCGGGTCGTATTGGAAAATTTAACCAGTATTGGGAGTTAATGTCTATACACCATCCAATAATGTTGACCGGACCCGCATGGTGGAATGATGATATTAAAACACAGGTATCAACATATCCTACTCCATTAGTTATGGAAGATGGAGAAGAAATAGTTACAGAAGGCGGAGAAACTTTTCTTTTAACTGGGTGGGGATCCTCAATACATGTCCGTACGACTCATCTTGCTCCTATGGCAGATACTCAAATTCAAACAGCACAAGCTACTAAAGTTCATTTACCACCAATATATGCATCTGATCATATACATTTACAGCTTGAATCAGCAACTTCTGCAGAAGGAGATTATTTTGAATTAGAGGAATCATATGGATTATGGAACAGAATTAATTTAAATTATACAATATCATTAGGACAAAGATCCGGTTCAGCATTTACTACATTTGCGGGAATGACGGGTCAAATTGAGATGGCCGGTGGTAGCACAACCATAACTGGAACAAATACTTTATTTACATCTCAACTTGTTACAAATGATTTAATTCAAACCCACGCAGAAAGTGTAATTATAGAAGATGATGAGGGTATAGTTATGGAATCTAATGAGAGAATAGAACATGAAGATGTTACTCTTGATGGACTGATAGAATATAGCGATGATGCAACCTTAGGAGCATTAGACAACATTATGCTGTCTGAAATTAGATGGTTTATTGCAACAGAAGAAACACAAGGTCATCACGGAAATTATCATGTCGGTACTGGTTGGGATCAAGAAGATAAAATAGATGTTCCGGGTTCTTATTATCTAGTTGGTGAGGATTCAATTTCGGAAGAAGAAATAGAATTAGAAGTCAATACTCCTAATCCCGGAGGTGTAGGAAATAGAGTAGTAGCTAGTGAAACCGTTTGGTGGCAAGAAAACTTAATCTGGGAAGATGGTACTAGAATATTATTAACACAAGCCGCTGAATATAGAATAAAGACAATTACAGATGACACAACCCTAAGTGTACATAGGGCCAGTTTGGACGGAACTGATATCGTACCTTTCTGGAAAATGGCAACAGAAACCGAAACAACCGCAAAAATCGCGGGTTTTAATAGTCGATAAGGATGGACTAATATTATTAGTTGTATAAATATAATAAGCAACTTAAGATTGGACATTTTTAACATTAACATTAATATAATTCAGAAGGAGCAATAAAATGCCTGCTATAGTAACCAATAAATTTAGGATTCATAATGCAAAACAGTTTGTAGAGGCATTTGATGAAATCTCAGCCACCTCTGGTGCAGCTGTCTCGGATCCTACTGGGTTACTGACGACCAATATGTATCTTTTTATTGGTAAAGTAACCCCATGGGCAGATGATACCCAACCCCCAACACCTACCGATTCAGTATCTAATACTGTCTATAATCACTGGCGCGATATGATCGCAGCTAAGAGAATAGGTTCGGCAGATGTTAGTCACGTTGTCCCAAGATATAACTGGACTTCAGGACAGAATTACTTTGCATATACACATGCAAATAACACATTATTTGATCAAACATTTTATACAATAACAGCAGATTATAACGTATATAAATGTCTTGCTAATAATAATGCAGGAGGAACTTCTACTACCGAACCTTCGGGAACAGGAACATCCTTTATTACTACAGGTGATGCGTATAAATGGAAATTTATGTATCAAGTTTCAGCTTCACGAGCTTTGAAATTTGTAACACCAAGTTATATGCCAACTCAGCGTGTACGTAAAGCTAACCTCGCGGCCGCAAATACTACAGATTCTTCACAACAGTATGATGTTGAGATTGCTGCTAATACTTCAGGTAATGGAGCTGTTGAAATAGCTCATGTTACTACCGGTGGAACAAATTATAAGTTCGAAACGGGAGCAGTACAATCAGGATATGTAGAAACCACAACCACAGCTAAAATTGTGGGATCTGGTTTAGCAACTGATGACCTTGTTGATAGTGATATCTTTTTCACATCAGACGGAGGAAGTGGATCTACGGGTCTTGGAGGAAGAATCACCGCATATGATGCCTCTACTCAAGTAGTAACTTGGACACCCGCACTTGCCGGTGCTGTAGTTCCAGCAGACGCAGATGGATATTCTGTCGGTCCCGCTGTTACTATTACGGGTGATGGACACGGTGCTAATGTTAGAACTACTAATACTGTATCCGGAGTTATCGGAGATGTAGTCGTTGTAGCAGGAGGAAATAATTATGGAAACGCAGTAGCCACTCTTTCATCAAATGGTGGAGCCGGTGGAGCAATTGATCCTATTATCGGGCCAAGAGGTGGTCACGGTGATGATGCAGTTGAAGAACTTGGCGGATTTTTCGTAATGGTTAATAGCCGTTTAGAATATGGAGAGTCTGGTAACTTCACTACTAATAACGATTTCCGTAAGATCGGACTTTTGGCACAACCAAATTATGCCAATGGTGATGTTTCTACCGCAACAATTATAGACCAAGCAGTAACATTTACTATACAAACTTGGAATAGTACTGCGTTTGCAGAAGATGAGGTAGTTACCGGTGCACTTTCGGGAGCAGAAGGTAGAGTAATTGATTTTAAGGGTAATACTACTATTAGATTAGTAGATGTTACTATGGGATCAAGTACTACCGCAGGATATGACAGTATTACAGGATCATTCCGTGCAAATGAAACAATCACTGCACCAAGTGGAGCTCAAGCTAATACTTCAGCTGTAGTAGGTGGAGATTTGGAAAGGTTTTCCGGAGATGTTCTCTATATTGAAAACCGTTCACCAGTAACAAGAGCTGATGACCAAATTGAAGATGTGAAACTGATAATTGAATTTTAATTAATTCGTGATAATTTAATTAAAATATTATTAATTTAGGAATACTTAAATGCCATTATCTACTAATTTTAATGTTACGCCGTATTATGATGATTATGATGAAACCAAAGGATATTATCGCATACTTTTTAAGCCAGGTTATGGAATCCAAGCGAGGGAGCTAACCCAATTACAAACTGCTTTACAAAAGCAAATAGAACGGGTTGGTGCTCACAGTTTTAAAAATGGTAGTAAAGTTCTAGGTGGAGACATAACATTAGATACGGATGTACATTCGCTTCAACTAGAGATGCAATATCTCGGCACTAATATAAATGCCGCGTCCTTTATAGGAAAAACTGTTATAGGTGAAACCTCTAATGCAAGAGGAAGGATTGTAGCGTCTCAGGCACCTACTAATCTGTTACAACCTATTTTAATGTTTCACTATTTGGGTGGTGATACTTTTGTTGACGGCGAAATAGTACAAGATGAAGTTGTAGCTCCAGCTGAATCAGAAGTCTATGCAACAACTGTTAGTTTAGAGGGTCCTTCCGCTATGTCTAACGCTGTTGCAAACGGCTCTGTTGTTAGTATTGATAATGGTGTTTTCTTCCTTGATGGTAATTTTGTTCTTTGTGTTGCAAATACTCTAATTCTAGATACTGCTAATACTACACCTTCTGGAAGAATTGGATTAGAAATAGCAGAAACAGTTAAAACAAGTGATGATGATATGTCATTATTAGATCCGGCAGATGGATCTTTTAATTATGCTGCACCTGGTGCAACTCGACTTGATATTGCATTATCTTTGGTTAAAAAAGAAATTAATCTTGCCGATCCAATCGCATCTGTTGCTGATCCAAATTTTATACAATTATTAAAAATTGTTGATGGAATTAAACATCAGGCAATTGAATATCCTATCTATACCGCAATTGAAAAAACCCTTACTAAAAAAGCACATCAAAAATCAGGTGACTTTACTATAACGCCTTTTGACCTGAAATTGGAACCAAATAGAGGATTATCAGGAGAAACTGCAAATGCAGGACTTGCTGGAACAAGTGTATATGGAAATAATACACGGTTTACTACAGAGTTGAGTATAGGTGATAAAATTTATCTGGGTTCTAATGTCACAACTGCTGAAGTTAGTACAATAGCAAATAATTCAAGATTAACAGTTACTTCTACACTTGATGCTGGAACATCCGGATTAAAAATTTATAATGAATCCGAAATTCAAGCAGGAGTTAGTTCAGGTAAAGCACAAATAGATGGTTATGAATATGAGAGTGTTTCTACTAAATTTCTTGATATTGACAAAGGACGTGATACAGATATAGATTCTGGTTATGGTATAGGAGTTGAAGTAGGAAATTATGTTGTAGTTGATAATATGAATAAATTTTTTGATGTGGGCACACATGAAATACTTCATTTACATAATGTAAAAGCTGCGAATATTAATGTGGAGAGTAATACAGAATATTTAGCGACTCAAACTGGTACAGCGAGAATTCGTGGTTTAAAATGGGATTCTTCAACTGGAATAAATGCAGAGACAAATCATTCTAATTATAGAGCATATCTTTATGATATTGATACTTCTAATTCTGTTGCGAGTACGGTTGCAGGAGCTTGTACCGATATATCTATGGTTCGATTAGAAACTGCAAGTACTTCTTATGTAAATACTACTTATGTAGGGTCAACTATTACTGTTAATACTGTTAATGGTGTTGATAATACTAGTGATCTTAGATCAATAGATACATATATTTCTAATTCTACAGGACATTGGGCTACTGTTAATACAGCACTTTCTCAAGCGACTATTGCGAATAGTACTTATGATGTATCATTTGATATTTCAGATACTCAATCAATAACAGTTGCAGAATATTCAATAACTCTTGCGGGAGCAAATGCTGTTATAAATTCTTATGCAGATATTTCATCAACAGGAAAAGTTGGTGGAGTTGATACTGGAAAATGTTTATTAAATGATTCAAATATAAATTCTTTAGTTTACTCTTTGCCTCAAAGTCCCGTTAAAGCAACGGTGATAACAGCAAATACGGTAGACTATATGTTTAAACTAGTCCAAACAAATCTCACTTCTGATGCCGCAGGTAAATTTACAATAACTTTATCAAATCCTAATTATGAATTTCTTCCAAAATCTGGAACATTAACTCATAAACAAGCACGAGAAGGATATATTGTAGTTGTTAAGGAAGCTGATGGAGGAACAGCAACTACCGCACAAACATTTGTTAATGCGGTATCTTCAGGTACTTCTATTCCTAATAATGATAGCGCAATAGCAAGAAATTTAATTGATGGTGAATGGTTAGACCTTGGTGCCCTAAACACAGCTAATGCTTCTATTAGACCAGTTGCAGTTGCTGTAGATAAACATACAGTAGAAATACATTGTAATACTTCTTCCGCATTTACTGCAGATATTGTATATTGTGCTTCAAGTTCAACAACAAGAAAAGAGCCGGGTCCAAGAACAAAATCTTTAGTCTCAGGTAACGGTTCTCATTTAGGTGCTTATGCCGCAGGACTTCCCGTAACAGATTTAAATAGTGGACAATTTTATTTTACAGCTCCTAATTTAACACAAACTGCTACGGATGAACTTATTGTTTCAGATGCATTTAATTTAGTAAAAGTTGTTGATTCTGGAGTAGAATCTATTCCAGTAACAAATACAATGATGACTTTATCTGCACATGATATTACTCACATGTACGAATTTGATACAGGTCAAAGAGATGGTTTTTATGATCATGCAAATATTAAATTGAAAGCTGGTTATCCTGGCCCCTCAGGACAAATGGTGTGTGTAGTTGATTACTTAGAATGGGACGGAGCAGTGGGATATCATTCGGTCGATTCTTATCCTACAGCCGGAGTATGGAATCAAAAAGATGTCGCAAGTGCGAAACCATTTGATTATACGACAATACCCGAATTTACTAGTCCTTCATCAGGCGAGACATTTAAACTAAGAGACTGTATAGATTTAAGACCCCGAAGAGAAAATGAATCTAATGATTTTAGAGCAAATACTGCCGCACTTGAAGCAATACCAACTCCTATACCAAGTGGTACCTTGATTGCTGATGTTCAGTATTATCTACCCAGAGTAGATAAAATCACATTAACTAAAGATCGAAAATTCAAAATTTTAAAAGGTACTCCTTCATTAAATCCTGTGAGTCCAGCAGATGATGAAGATTCAATGACATTGTATTCATTAAATGTTCCAGCATATACTTTTAATCTTTCTGATGTCATTACACGATATGTTGATAATAAACCATTTTCTATGCGTGATATTGGTAAATTAGAAAAACGAATTGAAAGATTGGAATATTGTACCTCATTATCTTTATTAGAAAAAGAAACTGCAGCAAGGAGTTTTTCTACCAGTCAGGGAATTGCATTTAAAAATGGAATATTAATAGATTCATTTAGCGGCCATTCTGTTGGAGATGTTTTAAATGATGATTATAATATTTCAGTAGAATATGCGTCTAAAGAAATGCGACCGGGATATTATTATGATAATCATAAATTTACGTATGATGTATCATATAGTAATAACGTGACAAAAACTGGAGATTTAATTACTCTTCCTTATACTGATGTAGATTTTATACAACAACCCATGTCAAGTAATACAGTTGTAACAAATCCATTTAATATTGTTACCTTTGTAGGAAACTTAAAAACATATCCATCATCAGATGTTTGGTTTTCTCAAAATGCTAGACCTGAGATTGTGACAAATCTAGAAGGACAACATGATAATTGGAAATTAAGTGGAGGAAGAAAAGGTTTTGGTTCGCAATTCAATGATTGGGAAACAAATTGGAAAGGTATAGAAATAACTGAATCCCCTATTCTAGGAACAGAATCTAACGGAAAGACTTATGAAGAAAAAAGGATGACCGCAGAATTAGATGATGCTAAAACACGAATAGGTATACAACCTACACCACCAGATGCTATTCTTAAAACTGTAGGAAAGAGAGTTGTTGATACTACAGTTAGACCTTATATAAATGGACAAAGAATACAATTTCTTGCAAAAGGATTACGTCCTCTTACAAATGTATATGCATTTTTTGGTTCAACTGATATTGGAGCAAGTACACGTCCTGCAACATCACTACTTCTAGGAAGTATAGATGGTACATTTAAAGTAGGTGAAACACTTGTTGATACGGCAAATAATCATAGTACAATTTTAATGACAACGGATGTAGTTTCTAATGTAGCTACAGTTTTGATTTCTAATGTATCTGGTAATGTTTCTTCTACTACAGCAAGTCCTTATGGTGCTGCAAATGGAATGACTATTGGTACAAGAGAAGTAATGGCTGATACTATTGGAGATGTAACTCATGTATTTGCTACAGGAAATACGATTACGGGTGGGACAAGTGCCGCGACTGCAACTATTACACTCTCTTCAAAATATTCTCTTGGTGCAGCTAATGGTATTATGAGAACAGATAAAAATGGTCAAATGGCCGGAGAAGTATTCATAGAAGATGGTGTATTTAGAACAGGAGATAATCTTCTTAGAATTACAGATAGTAGTTTAGACAATGTTGCTGCTACTGTCGCAGTAGCTGAAACAAAATGGTCAGCTAAAGGTGTATTAGATTCTCATTCAGCAGAATATGTTTCTACAAGAGAGGCAATTATTCGTAGAGAAGTAGCAAATGAAGAAAGACTTTTCACGGATACTACTGTTCGAGAAACAGAAAAAACAAATTGGTTAAATCCTATAGCACAAACATTTTTTGTAGATCCACAGAATTTTCCAAAAGGAATATTCATAAGAAGCGTTGATTTATTTTTCTCTGCAAAAGATGTATATTTACCTATAACCTTACAAGTAAGACCGGTTGTTAATGGATTTCCAAGTTCTTCTAAAATATTACCATTTAGTGAAGTAACATTAACTCCAGAATTTGTTAATGTTAATGCAATAGCAAATTCAGCATCTGCTTTGACTTATACAACATTTACATTTGAATCTCCAGTTTATTTGGCACCAAATGAGTATTCTCTTGTAGTAGGAACAAATAGTACAGATTATAAATTACATTTGGCGGAAGAAGGTTTTACTGCTATCGGAACAGATGATACTAAAATTTCTAAACCGAGTTTTATAGGTTCACTTTATAGACCACAAAATTCAAATTGGTGGGGAACTAATCTAGATGAATATTTAACATTTAGGATGAAGCGTGCAGATTTTACAATAGGTGCTGGTGGAAACACCAATTTCGCAAAAATGGTTGTACATTGCAACGGTGCTTATGGAAATACATCAAACGTAGAAATGGATTATTTTAATGTTGGTACTTCAACATTAGATTTTAGTGATACAGAATCAACTTGGAAATATGTTGCTTCTAATAATTCTTTTACTATGAATGATGTTCTAGAAGCTACTGCAACTTGGACGGAATTTACTCCTAATAAAAATCATAAATTGATAGACAGAAAGAGACTTGTTGCTACCTCTAATGGTACATTTAGAGTAAGAACGGAAATGATATCAGCAAATTCTCATGTTTCTCCTACAGTAGACCTTGATAGATTAAATGTGACTTCTGTACATAATATCGTTGATAATGGAGAGTTAGCAAATGAAAATATAACAGTAATGACTAGAGGATCAGGATATGAAAATGTGGAACCACAATTTGTCACTGCTGTATTAACTGGTGGAGGAACAGAAAATGTTGCTTCATTAAATGTTCATGTTTCTGTATCAATGAATGTAAATTCAAATTCAACTACAGTAACTAGTGGAAATACTTCATATACTGTTGATGCTGGAAATCCTGGACAATTTATTGTGGGTGAGGCAGTAATGGCGAATACTGCCGCAGATGTTAATGCAAATAATAGTGGTATCTACGGAGTTATAGATTCTATAACATATTTGGATGGAGATTCTACCGCAAATACTGCTACTGTTACTATTAAAACGAGTGCGAATAATCAAGGAGTTTTTGGTAATGGTATATTAATTTGGGCTAATCCAAATGCACAGACAAATGCAGCGACAGGATTAGAGACATCATGTAGTAATACCAAGATGCAAGTATTGATATCAAATGGTTATGTTTCAAATGTTGTAGTAGTTGATACAGGAACAGGATATACAAAAAATCCATCAATTAGCATTTCGGGATTAACTCCTGTTGTGGGATCTATTAATGCCGCAGTACAATGTACAGGAGAGGAAAGAAATAGTGGAGGCCCAATGCTTTCTAAATATATTTCTCGTAGAGTAACACTTAAAGATGGATTTGATGCTTCTGACATGAAAGTAGTATTCAGTGCTTATAAGCCAAAAGGTACTGATATTCATGTTTATTTTAAGCCTCAATCAGCTTCAGATCCAGAAAAATTTGATTTAAAAAATTATATATTGATGGAACAAGAGACAAGTCCGGGAACCTTCTCTAAGGGTAAAAATGATTTTCAAGAATTTGTTTATAAAACAGCAAATGAAAATTCAAATTATACCTCAGATAATGCATTATATGAAACATTCAAAACCTTTTCAATAAAAGTTGCATTTGTGGCTAATACCACTTATGATATGCCAAGAGTAAGAGACTTAAGAGCAATAGCATTAGATTAAAAACATGGGAAAACAAATACAAACGGACGATCCAAGATTTGTTAGGGATATGGAATCAAGAGCTTTGTTGAGTACAGATCATAATGCTCTACAACAACATAGACAAGAACGTGTATATTTTGAGAACCAACGGAGAGACATAAATATAATGAAAGATCAAATAGAACATTTAACAAAAGTAACTGAAGAAATGTTAGAAATAAAAACTCTTCTTAGGAATTTCAAATGACAGCAAATGTTGAACTAACGGATACGTTTGGAACTTTCCGATCTAAAAGTAATGAGTTAGTGGTAATGACTCATGATGGAATGAATAATTACATCAAGATATTAGATACCACAGACTCAACAAGTAATATTACTGGTTCGATTGTTACTGCTGGTGGTATTGGAGTAACTGGAAGTGGAACTATCGGTGGAAATTTTAATGTTCATGGAAATCTTCATGCAAATGGAAATATCACTTCAGATGGAAGTCTAACTTTTGGTGATGCTGATACAGACAATGTTGTATTTGGCGCAGATGTAAATTCACATATAATACCAAATACGGATGATACTTATGATTTAGGTTCATCTACACAAAAGTGGAAAGACATTTATATAGATGGAATATGTTATGTTGATTCCGCAGTTCTTAATGGCACTACAATTACTGCAACAGGTGACCAAATTAATTATAATGTTATTGGTGCATTAGGAACAGCAGAAGTAAGTAAGACTGTTACAAGTGATGCAGCTGGTAATGTTACTTTTGTAGATGGCGCATGTAATATAGATATAGCAAGTCATGATGGTACAAACGGATTAGAGCTCGGAGGAACATTAGTTACTTCTACTGCTACAGAACTTAATTACAATAATATTACCACATTAGGAACAGCAGAAGTAAGTAAGACTGTTACAAGTGATGGAAGTGGTAATGTTACTTTTGTAGATAGTACAAATGATATCGACATTGCAAGTCACGATGGAACAAACGGATTAAAATTAGGTGGAACACTCGTTACATCAACAGCAGCACAATTAAACGCTGCCGCAGACGCAGCAACTACAGGCAAAGCAATAGCAATGTCTATTGTTTTTGGTGGATAAATTTAATTAAAAGGGAATTTTTATGTCACAAGCAAGAAATATTGCAAATTTGGGTGTACACACAGCTACTGCCGCTGGTGGAGTGACATTCCTAGATGGTGCAACAGACATAGATATTGCACAGCACGATGGAACAAACGGATTAAAACTTGGTGGTACACTCGTTACGACTACTGCAGCAACACTAAATAATGCAGCAACTACAGGCAAATCAATAGCAATGTCTATTGTTTTTGGTGGATAAATTTAATTAGAAAAGGAAAATGATATGGCAAATCCAAACATTGTTAACGTAACTACGATTTATGGTGGCAATGCAAGTTGGAATTTATCTAACACCCTCACAGCAACCTTACTGACAGTAAGTGCGGATGTGGTTGTCAAGGTTAATACAATCTTGTGTGCTAATGTTGATGGTACAAACGCTGCTCAACTTGATCTCTTTATTGATGGTGTAGGCACAACAGTTACAGGTGTGACCGGAACAAGTCTTGCAACAACAATATACCTTGCAAAAACAGTTAATGTACCTGCTGATGATATTTTGGTTGTAGTTGATAAACCATTTTATCTCATGGAAAATGATATATTAAAAGGTGGAGCATCAGTAGCAAGTGATCTTGACTTATTTATTTCATATGAAGTTATTAACGATGCATAAAGGAAACAAATAATGGCTTATCTTAGATCGTCAATTGGAAGAGTTACAACTTCAGACTTTCCTGCAGATACGGTGGCAGGAGCTTCATCTCTTACAGCTGTAGCATCAGGGGCCATAGTCGCTGGGAAAGGTGTTATAGTAAATTCAGATGGCACCGTTACTCAAATTGCCGGAACTGCTGAGGTTGCGGCCTCAACTGGTTTGGGCGTTACTGATGAAGAGACTTTAAAAGTTTTTGAAAATGCAGATAGTCAATACGACCAAAATTGCAAATCAGCAATTGATCCAAATAATAAAAATAAAGTTGTTTATACTTCACGGGAGGATTCGTCTTCTTCTGGCAAAGCAGTAGCTAGAGTTGGAACAATATCCTCATCCAGCGTTATTACATTCGGAGCCATATCACCGACTTATGGTACAGGAGGTTCAGGAACAAGATCAAATTATATTGCATTTGATCCTGCTCAACCGGGAGTATTTGTTGTTCAGTTTGTAGATGAAAATAATTCCCGACATGGTACAGGAATAGTTGGAACAGTAGCAAGTGCTGGAACAGGCGACACTATAACTTGGGGATCTCCAGTTGTACATCAAAGCAATTACACTATGAGGGATTCTAGCAGTGCTGGTGGTGGGATTCAATTTGATCAACAAACAGCAGGTAAATTCGTCATAGTGTATGCCCATAATGCCGTAAATAATAACTATGAACTTGGAGCTATGACTGGAAATATATCTGGCACAACTTTAACCTATGGTACTTTTTCTCCACCCTTTACCTCCTTAAATGATGGCCTTGGCAACTACCCAGCATTCGCGATGGACCCAAATGCTGCAGGTAAGTTTGTACTCCTGTATAGAGATAAAGCCAATAATAATTATGGAACCCTTATAGTAGGAACATGTAATTACGGAGCTGGTACTATATCTTGGGGAACCCCAACTGTATTTGAATCATCTGACATCGAAACAGAATATAATAGACAAACTAATGCAATTACCTTCCTTCCGGGAACCGCTGGTAAATTTGTAATATGGTATAATCAGGGTAATCACATAGGTACGGGTAGAGTTTGTACTTATAGTGGAACAACTATCGCTACAGTAGGTGCCGCAGTGGAACATACTGCCAGTTGGTATGGATGTGATTGGATACAAGCACATAATGATCCAGATAAAGCGGGAGATTGTACTATTATGTGGCAAAGTGCTCCTTATGATGTTGGTTTTATGAAGCAAGCTCATATAAGTGGTGCAGCTATAACATTTGACGGACCCACTTCTACTGGTGGATCTGAAAATGACGGCCAAAAGCTCTTCAGCCCAAACGATGGATCGTACGGTGTTCAGAACCTCTGTTTTAATTACCTTGCTGATGGTACAAATAGATTTGTTGGAAGTTATTATGACCATGATGCTGGAACGGATGTATATACTTTTATGGGATCAAATGGTTCCCCGCTAACGCCGGAGACCACTAATCTTACAAAGGAAAACTTTATTGGTTTTTGTGATACTGCAGTAGATAGTGCTGCAACAGCGACAATTACAAGTCCGGGATATGTTACTACCACACAATCGAGTTTAACTCCCGGTCAACAATATTATGTGCAATATGACGGGACTTTAGCGTTGACTTCAGATTCAACCATGGTTACCGGCTCATTACTTGTTGGTAATGTTTTAGCTGGTACAGCACTTACTGCAACCTCATTATATGTTGAAAAATCAGGCGATGAACACCATGTACCTGCTTCTTCTGGAGGAACTTTTGGTGGTAAAGTCACACATTCATTGGCTGCAGATAATCCAGCCACAATTGCTTCTGATATTACTGCTGCCGCAAGTTATAGCACAGCAATAATAGGACCAGTTACAGTCCCGAATTTAACAGTAAACGGAAATTTAACAGTAATGACCGAACTAAATGTTACAGGAAATACAACTATTGCCTCAGCTGGCAGCTTAAATATAATAGGATAAAATGGCCGATTTTAAAATAAATGGTAAAAATGTAGTAACACAGTCAGGAATTGCTGAGCCGGTATTAGCGAGTAATGTGGTGATTACGGGAAATACAACAGGGCTTACGTTTCCTGCTGGTCACATTGTGTATATTAAGCATCTTGCAAGAAATGGATATGGTAGTATAGGAGATCAAACGAATTGGTATCCAACAGATATGTCAGGATCTGATGTTAATAAAACATTGTATTTAACAGTTAGTGCGGCAGAACATGCCCCATATTCAAAACTCAAAATTGATTATACTTTTGACATGAGAGTAGACAAAGTTTCTCATGCGTTTTGTGATGCTAGATTAGCTCGATGGCAAGGATCGACAACAATACCCGGAACCCCCACTACGTTATTGGAGAGTCAATTTGGTATAGTTGCTGGTGGATCTGAATCATATGATAATATCGCAGGAAGTGCTATTGATGATATTTCGGGATTATCAGATACAATTTATTATGCAATACAAATGCGAAATGCAGCCGGATCTGCTTCTTATGCTGGAACGATGTATTTTGGTCACACCGGCTCCAGAACACAAATGATTATATACGGAATTATTTAGCTGAATAAATATAGTATAGAACTTAA
>Ga0209501_10002493_pt1 | contig 19250 bp, 15 predicted proteins | sample ArcticOcean_MG_C_4_FD_187434 | JGI IMG/M metagenome (GOLD analysis project Ga0209501, IMG submission 187434) | Marine microbial communities from western Arctic Ocean - ArcticOcean_MG_CB4_134 (SPAdes) (version 2) | ecosystem: Environmental > Aquatic > Marine > Oceanic | place: Arctic Ocean...
CATCCCTTCTCTCTCCTCTGTATACGCATAGAGGTGTAGTTTTTGTGTTTATCTAACAGAAAATGAACGGCTAACAGAAGCCCTGAGCACCCCGTACCCCCTGAGTCGTACTACTTGAATCAGTGAGTTGTTTACCTATTTCAAAGGATATGCAATGGTTCTAATGGTGGCCCTTTGAAACGAATGATTGTTCAAGTAGGGCATTCTCGCGAGTTCAATGGTAGACAAGGTGTTGATACATTCACAGGGAAGATCAGTGGGTGCATTGAAGGAAGCCATCGATCATTACAGACCAAGTATGGTTTTTCTGATTAGCAACCCCGACACGAATGCTGGCAAAATGAAATCATGGATTGACGAAGGTGATTCTAGAGCTGGTAATTATAGCAAGGATGTCGAACATTGCGAAATAATCAATATCAATCCATTCGATGAAGAAACGGTTCTACAAGTGATTATGGCAGTCCAAGAAGCCATTACTAAGGCTCATCAGCTTTCAAAACATGGTGATTTAGAATTCTATGCTGGGGTAACTGGTGGAACAAGTCTAATGGTTATTGGAATGGCTTTGGCAGCCATTCAAGGCAGTTTGAAGACATACTCGATATTAGATGCCGTCCATTCTGACCGCCGTTCAGAAGACAACCTCTTTGAAATTACATTCATCAACGAATTGATGGTTCTGATGTCTTGGTTTAGTAATGATTCGCGCCGCATAGACAATATCAAATATCTACAATGTCTAGAAAATAGAGAATCTCAAGGTTTGGAATCTACTGCATCTCATATGGACAGAAACAAAATCGATAGACAACTATCTCTAGAAGATAAACAGGTAACAGTTGACACAACGGATCGAACCATCACGCGTCAATTGCAATTGTTAGAATCGAAAGGATGTGTGTCTCATAAAGGTGAAAACCCCCAAATATGGAAACTAGAGCCATTAGGGAAATTCATTCTGAGCATGTATGGTGAAAGCCGGCCCGATTTCAATCAGACATGATATGTGTCGGATACAAATGATTCGACACAAATTCACCCCATACTTGAACAATTTATGTCGAATAGTGCATCATTCGACTTGATGCCTTAGTATATCTCAGTAGACAAGCAACCTTTGATGACACAAGTAATCCATCCAACCAACCATGCCATTGAACGATTTGAGGAAAGGATTCTTCCTCTAATACCTGAAACCAATTCAAAGCGCCCAAAAGACAAACAGACAATCAAACAACGATTGTATCGACTTATTAATCGGGCGAAGATTAGTAACGAGGAATTGAAATCTAAGAAAGTCGATGTGTTCTTTTCCCCTATTGGATGTGAACAGGCATCTCCAATACCAATTACGCTTGTGATTAATCCTGCAAAGCGAATATTGGTGACATTATACCTGAATCCAAATTGGATTTGTGAAAGCATCAATGGCTCTACAATTTGGAGTTTGATTGCATGAAACTACTAATTAGAGAAAGACATACAAGAGGCAAATATCGGAGGTGGAAAAGTGACTGAAGGAGATGATGATTTCATCGGTTTTGCTGATGACCACGATAATTGGGGGATGAAAATAGATCCAGATGAATTGAAAACACTTCATTGTCTATCTGCTCACTTATCTGCAGAGCTTGACTATCACAAAGATCCTCGTAAAAGACCTACATTTACATTCCAAGCAGTAGATGAGCAATTATCTCCGAATGAATTCAATCTTGAGAATATCCTGTCTTCACAGGATATTCTACCTGGTGACTTGCAAAAATTGAAAGGTGCCAATATTAGAACTGTCGGAGATTTAAGGAAAAAGGGTGTAGGTGCCATGACCAAGTCATTAAATCTACATTCCAGTATGCGCTTTGCATTGACGAACATCCTTGCTTCGATACCAGAACAAGCTGCATGGGTTCGTATCACTGGAAATAGAAAATCAGATCCTTTCAGAATAACGCTAGATAAGAAGAGGTCCGGTCAAATCCCACCGAATTGGTCTGAAGATGAGATTCATATCGAAATTGAAGAACTTGAAGAAAAGAAAGAGCGGAAAGGAGAGGACCCCCGGATTTTCTCGTTCAGAATTAAAGTCACAAATTTCGATCTAGACACATCGATTATGACGCTACGACCAGATCAATGGGACCCGAAAAGGGCTGAAAAATGGGCTAGACTATTGGATCGATCTTTACTCGGTAACAAATCATCGGACCTTCATTTTAGAGAGGCTGCAAATGCTCACAATACAATTCGTAAGCTGCAAGCTGTTAATTTGTTGATTAAAGGGAAGACAGAACAGGCAAAAAATCTTGCTTATACAATCCGCGATGCAAACAGACTCCCCTCCTACCAAATTTCAGATAATGGAAAAGCACTTCTGAATCCAGGACTAAATCTACACTCAACAATGAGTGAATTGGATCGTCGCGGAGTCGAGACACAACGCAAATCAGTGATAAACGGATTATCATTCCCTGATATTTCACTCATAAGAGGACCTCCAGGAACGGGGAAAACTACTGTTATCTGTGAAATTATCCAACAATTGGCAGTAGAACAGGGATTACGTGTACTGATGGTTGCGCCCACTCACGTCGCAGTCGACAATGTTCTGGAACGTATAGGATTGGTCGATGGGCCGAATTTTTTGCCCGGGGTATACCCGTTGAGACATGCAAGGGGTACGAAAGGTGTATCCTCGGATCTTCGAATGTTCACTTGGGATGAATTGAGTAATGGTCTTCGTTCTAGACTAGCGCGTACACTTGGAAGAGGGATGAATAAAAACCAAGAAAGTGATGCCATATCTGAAATTCAACAAAATTGGTTGACCGAATTAAGACAGCCGGTGAAAGGTAGAGATGATCAAGGTAAGGAGCGCTTTGATATCATTGGCCATATGCTAAAGCACAATGTCAATCTGGTATGTGCAACGACAATTGGAATCACTACTGGTGGACATTTTGAAGCGGAAGATATTCCGTTTGACCTACTCATTATTGATGAAGCATCAAAAGCAACTTTGGGAGAATTCCTTGTCCCGGGAGTTCGAGCCAAACGCTGGCTTCTTGTTGGCGACGAAAAGCAACTCAGCCCCTATGTAGAGCGAGATAAAATTCGTTTCATTCTGTCCCGAGTTATCTGGGAACATTTCACTTTTGACAGAAAATGGAAGCCGATATGGGTCCAACCTCTAACCAAACCAGGTAGTAAAGAAAACGAATTGGTTGGATACTTCGCAATGAATGATGATGTTCAAAGAATGTTTGAAGAGTGTGCAAAGGATGTAGGAATCTCTCTTAAGCAATGGTTCGATCATCGAATGTCCAATAATGAAAATGTACGTAGATCTCTACAATGGAATATTTACAGATCGATATTGAATCTTAGGGCTGACTTAGAGGACAAATGGGCAGAAGTTGTTTATGACTCTCAAATCAAATCGAGGAATAAAGAAATTGAGAAGATTGATAGAGATTTTAGCCGTGAAATTGCCAATTGGGAAAGAAAATGCAAATCAACCAAAAAAGAGCACGAAATGGCCCTTGAAAAATACATTGAGAGGCAGGCGGAGATCAAGATTTACCCAACCATTCTTGCCAAGGCTGAACAAGATTTCCAAGCTGTAGAAACTGCTAGAGAAAAGGAACATATCAGGCAGATTACTGAGTATGAATCATTGTTAGAAGAATGGGATTCAGCAGATAAAAAAACTCGAGGTTTGAAACCCAAGAAACCGACTGCATTCGAAACAAGGAAGTTCACACCTCCAAAGAAACCCAATGTACTTCAGAATCCAGGGGAATATCAACAACCGAAGAAGCCACAGAAGAAAGCATATCCTGAACAACCACATGAACCTGAACCGTCTTGGCGACGACCCCCCCGAAATATGCCAAAAATTCGACAATTATTTGATGAAGAAAAGGAGGCCCTGTACAACGCCTCGTGGGATTGGAAAAATAAGAAAATGGTCTCTCTTCCGAAGGGGAAAAATCCCGAACCGGCTCGAAACCCCCATGATGCAATTCGGGCTTGGTGCTTTGATCCCAATAATTCTGACAGTTTAGGCCAATTGTGGAAGAACTTGGTCATGGTTTCTGATTTGGAATATAATAGTGGGTTTGAATTGTTTGAAGGATGGTTATCGAATAACAAGCAAAAGAATCGAATTATCAGTCTGAATACCCAACATAGGATGCACCCGAAGATTGCTGAATTCAATAGCCAAGTTGTCTATGGAAATGAGTATTACAGTAGCTCATACATGTCTAATCGAGGATTCCCCACCCGTCTTTTCGGTACTCCATTGCAAAAAGATGACAGTTTAGTGCTTCTTGACACTTCCCTGCTCGGTGAGGAGGCAATCGAGGTATCTATCGGAACAGGCAAAGCGAACGTTGCAGAAGCAAAAGTTGTTGTCGAAGCAATTGTTGATTTGGCAAGAGTTTTGTCTTCTACACCCCATCCAGAAGGAAAATACTGGGAAATTGGTGTTATCTCACCATATATAGCACAAGCAGCAGTTATCCGTAAGGCTCTCCGTATCAGTGATATTGTCCAACCATTTGGACATAGATTCGTTGATAGTGAAACCAAATCTGTCCGAATTGAAGTCAATGTCGTAGATAGGTTTCAGGGAAGAGAGGCTGATGTAATTTTGCTGCCTCTAACACGAGCAAATAACTATGGGAGCCTAGGCTTCATGACTACATTAAATCGAATCAATGTTGCAACTTCTCGAGCTCGTCATCGGTTAATTCTTGTTGGTAATGCGAAAATGCTCAAAGAAATGGGAAAGAAACACGATGCACGAAATGTTGTCGAAGACGATGAGGGAAGTATGACTGAAAATACAGCACCTCAGAATTTCGTTTCTCAATTAATCGATCATGTTCAGAAGAATGGGCGTTCTCTGCAAATATATCCTAAGGACCTCAAAATTGATTGGAAAGGTATCGATTTGGTTCCATCACGGGAAAATGATAGGAAACGAGGTGGTCGCAAATGAGTAACGATCCTCGTATCGATCGCCCGAGTCTACAACTTCATCAGTCGGATGGGGGCGTATGGGCGATTCATACTGCTCCCACCACCATCATCAAGATGGATTTCACAAATCTAAGATGTCGTCAAGCAGGTGTCAAAGAAGATCCATTGCTTGTTTATGCAACGAGGTTAGCTGATGAACTCGGCGCCCTCTCAGCAAAGGATGTCCAACGTGTCTTTGGGCTACCAATCAATCTAGCAAGAAAACTTCTCGAGATGTTGCTCTACCGTGATTTAATTCAAGAATCAACCAAGCGTAAATCTCGTTTACTCAATCGGAAAGGAGGATTCCTCTTCGAAGAGGATTCTGAGGAGGCAAAGCGTCACCGAAAAGACCCGATATTCGATCAGATGTTTGAATTGACGGAGGCAGGACGTCTTGCTTCCAAGGAAGGTGAAATCCGTCCAATTATTTCAAGGAATCAAACCCTCTACATGGTTGAGGAAACGGGGGAATTTTTACCAATAAACACTTCATTTAGTGGTGGGAAATGGGATAAAATCAATTGGAAAACGGTCAGAGCTCCTTCCAACAAAGAAGTTGCCAATTGGTTCACAGCAGAGCAAAGAAATACGCATAAAGTCGATGATTCAATTGAGGGTTTTTCAGAACATAAAACTGTTAGAAAAGATGATTTCGGTATAGAAATTGAGTCTTGGCCGGCCACGAAAATCAAAACATATCAATCGGCAAAGGTTCCAGGAATATGGTTCATGAGAACACTAATGGGAACTCCTTCAGTCAATCTGAAAGATGCGCATGTTGGATCAACTACGTTCATTAGTTCAATTGGAGAGACGAAATTGGAATCGAATGAGCCATTGACTGGCGTATTGGGGGAAATCGAATTCCGTAATCAATCATCGAAACCAAGAGTACACAAGAGTATGCTGTCAATCGAAGTATCTGATCATGAACATCGCGACCTACCAAGTAAATCAAGTCCTGAACCACATCGCGTACAATTCTCGATGGGAGAAGACATCGAAGTTGATGCTCTACTAAGACCGATACCTACCCAGAAGAAAATTAAATCTTGGATCGATGATGCAGTAGATGACGCAATGCGTAAACTACCAGCTGGTGCTCTCGGTCGTATTGGTGTTGATTCCGAAGTGGAACTACTCAAGCATTCAATTGAAGAGTTGTGGATGGACACTGAAAATCTACCAAACAAATGGGTTGAAACTCTTGAGTCAACATTAGCAAATCTATCTCTTGACTCCACATTGGAGCGATACAGGATGACTGGAGAATGGGCATTACAGTACCGAATTGACGAAGCGGAGGTGTTCATTCATGCCTATTGAGTCAATCGAAATCGGTGTTCCAGATGCTCCGATTCCCGATTTGGTAACCTGGCTACCACTCAAGGGGAAAAAGAATGATTTCAAACCCCTAGACTGGAAGGGAAATACAGAGACATTGATTAGTACACACCCTAAGAATCCGGCAATTCTAGATGCAATAATCAACATGATTTCATCCGCAAAACTTCACGTGTTCCTATTCAACTGGATGTTGCAATACCCTGCGATAGAGAAGTGTCTTGCATCTGCAGCCAATCGATTGAATGGACGCGTTCATGTTCTAACTACACTTGAAACCAGTATTCACAGTCGATATTCCGATGATGAAGAATCAATGAACAATCTTTCAAGGTTACAGGAGCTTGCTGGAAATGGGGTATACATCCGTTTACATCCCGAGGCACATGCTAAGTTCCTCATTGTCGATGATGAATTATTGGTTACATCAGCCAACATCCGCGACACCTCACTTGAGAAGAACATTGAGACTGGAATACGTGTTAGCGATTCAGATACTGTGAACTCTTTCCATTCATTTTTCTCGTATCTTTGGCTTCATGAAGCAAATCATCATATTCGACCAAGCAAGAATGATCCTAGAATTGAAAATCCATGGTCTCAAGAGAAAACACCTGATCCTCCTAGCGCTACTCTTAATGCAATCTGGACTTTGGACAATCGCAGAATGAGCCTCGCCAAATCAATAATTGATACAATTAAATCGGCAAAGAATACGCTGCGGATATCGACTTACGCACTTTCCAACGCTGAATCAGGAATTGGCAAACAGGTAGTCGATGAGTTGGTCAATGCATCGCAAAAAGGTGTAGAAATTACAATTCTCTACCATGCAGTTCCAGAGTTTGCAATTGGTCGGCCACCCAGGGAATATGAGAAAGTAGGTTTCCTCCGGTTGATGTCCTGCAAGGGTGTCTCTATGAGGGGGCATTCAGATCTTCACGCAAAACATGTCATTGCTGACGACACGTCAGGATTGCTTTTCACAGCGAATCTTGATGGAAATCATGGACTGAATACAGGGATTGAAGTTGGAGTTCGGTTGAGTAAAGAAGCGAGCCAGCATCTTAGTGAATGGCATGACAATTTGTTTGATTCATTCCCATTGGAATTGGTAATTTCACCAACAAGTTCAGAGCTTTCCAAGAGAAAGGGCACAAAATTAGTGCAATTACCTGATGGAATTATGGTTTCATCCGTAAAACAATTTGACAAAATCAAACAATTATTATCCAAAATCTCTGAAAAATCAACAGTAATATGCAAACGCAAAAATCGTTGGATAGAACCCGAAAATAAGGGCGAGAGATGGGTCCCAAAGCCGTACGAATCAAGGGTTGAAATTCCTTCAATCGACAGTGGGTTATTGCTCGATGGGATAAATCTAGTTGACAAAGGGAAACATATCGATGTAGAGTTATCTGAAAACTCAAATTTTGGATTCCACCATGCGCACATTGCGCCAGGAAGATACAACTTATCTCTATTGAAACCATATACCGATGATGAAATTCTTCAATTGATTGAGCAACACCTTCCAGTCCCAAAAGAAGGTGTAGCATTGAAAGAAATATTTGCGAAATTTAAGGAGAATATTTCTTCACCCAAAGAAATTTCATTTGAATTGAATACCAAGGGATTTGCAGATTATATTCAAAGAAATAAGAAAAGAGGGCTCCTGCGAGTTCATGAAATCAAGGGGCAAAAAATATTCCCAATAGTAACTGAAGTAGATGATGAAGCAGTGGATTAGCACGGTAAGCAAACGGTAGCGGTTCTAGCGCAATGGGTATTCGCAATGACTACCCCGTGCTCAGCAAATTTCTCAGAAACTTTTCTTCAAGCGAAGAAAGCAATAGCAGCATTACTAGCAAGCCCCATCAAGTGGTCGGCCAGTGGCCCTATTCCAAACGCCAGTGTGCCTATCAAACAGAGCATGATGGTAATTCTCAAGAACGGTGCATAGACCATTCTCTTACGAGTAGGTGGGTCTTCGAAGAACATCACCCATCCCACACGGAGATAGTAGTACAGTGAAAGTGCACTGTTGAGGAACACCAAAAGACCGAGGTAAACCACCCAGTGTAGCGATTGTAGGGTTGCCATAATCCCATCATCAAAACTCATTGAAGTGTGAATAGTAGCATCAACAATACCACTTACAAGTAGTAACTTTGAGAGGAAACCTGCTAGTGGAGGCACCCCTGCTAAAGCCAACATGAAGACAAAAAGTGCGGTCGCCAAAAGCGGTTCACGCTTGGCTAGGCCATACAAATCCTCTATCTTGCTCCCTCTTCCTTCACTCTCTAACATAGAGAGAACTAGGAAGGAACCTAACTTGAACAACACCAATACTGTGAGGTGGAACAACATTGCCGCCACTATGAGTTCTGAAATCACGTGGTCGCCTGCTCTTGCTTGGTTGAGACCAAGTGCTGCAACTGCCGCCAACAAGTAGCCAGCATGGGCAACTGATGAATAAGCCAGCATTCTCTTTGGATTGTCGCTTGAAAGCGCTCCAAAATTACCCCAAGTCATGGTGATGGCTGCTAGCAATCCAACAACTGGAACCCAGAAAGCTTCGCCGCTTTCTGGCATGGTGATTGTTACTAACACACGTAATAAGACGACGAATCCCATTGCTTTGGAACCCGTTGCCAAAACCCCAGCAACTGGGCTAGCAGCACCAGTGTAAGCATCAGGCGTTGCCAAGTGGAAAGGTGCCGCACTAATTTTGAATCCGATTGTCACCATCAAAAAGGCGACTCCAATCAATGCCATTGGGTCAATACCATCCATTGCTTGCCAACTTGCTGCCAGGTCTGACATCTGTAAATTACCATTCCACAAGTATAGCAAAGAGATGCCGTATAATCCGATGGCTGAAGTGACTGAGCCGAGAATGAAGTATTTCATGCCCGCTTCTGGCGCTTCTTCATTCTCTTTCATGAATGCAATAAGAACGTATGATGAAAGGCTAGCTAATTCCAATCCGATGAATAGCACAAAGACATCGCTTGCTAAGGCAACCACAGACATTCCAAGCGCTACCATGAGTAGTAACAGATGGAAGTCAACCTGACGTCGGTTGTCCAATAATTTCTGAATGCGCTCATCCTCTCTTCTACCCGCCAACACCTGAGCGTGAATCATGTATCGAGGTGTAGCCGGCATACGACTCCACATCGCTACTCCACAAAGCATCAAAGAACCGTAGAAAATTATCTCAACAAGGCGACTGAATCCATCAATCTGAAATAGAGTTGGGTCAACCATGCCAGCACAAGATGCAAATGCTTCACCAGCAGTTGAAATACACCAAACATTGGAACCTGATAGCGGTGTTTGCATCTGACTCCAAAGCGCTAACGATGTTGAAAACAGCAAAGTTAGAACACTAATAATTCCAGGAATCCTTGGGCTTGAAGTGAACGTGAACCTCTCACCACCTAGTAAGTAAGGAATGCGAATATTGGTATTTGGAATGGGTACTCTGAAAGTCCCTTTACCCAAGTTAGGAACTATAATCATCAGCACAATCCCCACAAGCAATGTGAACTCTGGCAACAATGCAGACGCAGTTTGCGGGTCTGAGAGAAGAGCCGTCATACTCATGGCCTCACCTCGTTCAATACATCAAGAAGAACTTGTGAAACAAACTCACCAGAATATGCTGACATCATGTCAAAGAAGATGAATGGCAGTATTCCGAGTAATACTGCAAATCCAGCAAGCACAATCATTCCAGCGTTCTCATGCCAAGTGATATCCACTGGATCTTCACCATGGAGAGATTCTGGCAATTCTCCTTCTTCACCGCCCTCAAATATTGTTCTCTGCATACTCCATAGGTAGTAAGCAGCGGTGATGATTAGAGTCAATGCTGGTAGAATTACTAGCCAGCCGAATGCCATCCAGAAGGCAATCATTATTGCAATTTCAGCCACGAAACCAGCCATCAATGGCAAACCTAGACTGGCCATCCAAGCCGTCATCATGTGCCCACTTAACCAGGGTGAATGTTTGGCAATACCTCGCATTGAACCAATTTCCAAGGTGTGGTAATGATGCTTGAAAGCGCCACAAACTGCGAACAGATGTGGGGAAATAATTCCGTGCGCTAGCATCATAAAAATTGCCCCAGCAATTCCTAGTGGCTGCATAGTGGCAATACCAAGGAAAATCAATCCCATATGTGAAACTGAAGAATAGGCAACCATTCGTTTCAGATTAGTCTGACCTAGGCACACTAGTGCCCCATAGACTAGACTTACCATACCAAGGATAACAATTAACCATTGGAAGTAAACCAACGCACCAGGAAGTAATTCGACTGCTATTCGAATAAATCCGTAAGCACCCATCTTTAGCATAACACCAGCCAAAAGCATTGAGCCAGCTGTTGGTGCTTGTACGTGAGCATCTGGTAACCAAGTATGGAATGGCACGCTCGGCATTTTCGCGGCAAAACCAACCAGTAGTAGCAAAAATACGGCTTTCTGCATACCAAATCCGCCTAAGAAGGAGGAGCCTAACTGATTAGAAGAGGCGGCCATCAAAGTCACATCAAATGCCCGACCTGTGATATTTCCTTCCCACACTGGAACTCGAGTGAAGTAATACATTATCAAAATCCCAAGCAACATCAGCACACTTGCAGTGAATGTGTAGATGAAAAATTTCTGAGCCGCGTATTTGCGGTCGTCACCACCCCACAACAATATGAGGAAGAACATCGGAATCAAGGTTAATTCCCAAAATGTGTAGAACACAAATAGGTCAAGTGAGACAAACACACCGATAAGAGCGCCTTCCATCAATAGAATAAGGCTGTGAAACTGAGCCCCTTTCTTAGCGTTCCATTCAACCAACATTGAGACTGGAATTAGTAGTGTAGTGAGCCAAACCATAGGGAATGAAAGACCATCAACACCCACGTGCCATGAAACACCAAATCCGTCAACTAGAGCACAGCCACCCGCTTCGAGTGCGACTTCAGCATTTACACAGTTATCGTAAACATAATTGTTTAATCCGATTGAAGTCCAAGAGATTCCGCTGTAAGATTCTAAGAACATCAAAGTTGAAAGTGATAACATTAGCAAAGAGAAAGCAAAGATGAGAAGGCGTATGTAATGAGAAATTTCTTCACGCTTTGATGGTGGACTTGCCCATGCTAAGAACATGAATACAAGTGCCGCTACTATCGGTCCAAGAGTTAGCAGTGTCAACGGGTTTCCAAACATCATCAAATCCACTCAAATCACCCCCCATAGCAATACGAGGATGCTAAACATCCCAATCACAGCAACTAAAATGTAATCCGATGCACTGCCGGTAGTAACCTTACGAACATCTCTACTTATCTTCTGACTACCATATTCAATGCCTTTGATTGCCCCATCAATTACATGAGTATCAAACCAGGTGAAAGCCTGTGAAATTGGAATGACTGTCTTTGATATTGCCCACTCATATACTTCATCGAAGTATAGACGGCGGTGCAGCGCATCTGCCAAACCTGAATTTGCCAATTCATCGACATTAGCGCGACCGAATTTAGCTGATAGGAGTGGAATCCAAGCAATTAGTTGAGGTGCTTTATCACCATCTTTCAATTTACCACCATGAATGCGCATAGCCATTGCTGGCCCAACAATTAGTGAGATTGTGATGGTAATCCAAGTCACCATGAATAGGAATGCTTCAGTTGGTAGGAAGGCGTGCACAAGTGTTTCAAGAATAGCCAAAACAATTCCATGCTCGTGAACAAGAGTGCCCAGTGCTTCTGCTTCACCAAGCCAATTCGTTGCACCGAGAACTGCTAAGGTGAAGCCGCCGAGAAGGGAAATAACGCTCAAGGTCACCAATGGAGTTGGAATCCAAGGTGTCTGTTCCTCAACATGGTCAGCAAATTCTGTCTTTGGTTTGCCAGCAAATGTCATCATCCACATTCTTGTCATGTAAAATCCAGTCATGCCTGCTGTAAGCAGAATCAAAAATGCTGGAACCAGTAATTCGGTTCCACCGTGTAATGCAGCAGCATTCCAAGTTTCAGCAACAATCCCTTCCTTTGACCAGAAACCGCCAATCAACGGTAGGCCGATAATGGAGGCTGAACCAATCGCCATTGCGGTCGCTGTTATCGGCATTTTCCCAGCCAAACCACCCATGTTTCGCATATCTTGTGGGTCAAAGTCGTCGTGGTCTTCGTCATCCCCATGTGCCAAATGATGGTGCGCGTGGTGCATCTCATGGATAACCGAACCAGAGGCCATGAACAGCATTCCCTTCGCCATCGCATGGTTGAACAAGTGGAACATTGAGGCCCCAAAAGCGATTACCGCGGCATGGTGCTCGCCGTGGTTGTAAAACCAGAGTGCAACACCAAGTCCAGTGAAAATATATGCTAATTGACTCATAGTTGAGTATGCCAATACCTTCTTGATATCGGTTTGAACAAATGCTATCAATGCCGCCATGAAGGCTGTAATTCCACCTATCCAAGCGATTAATACCGCCACATCAGACAATCCTTCAACACCATGTCCATGGGTTGTAACATCAAAGAATGGAATGAATCGAGCAACTAGGTAGAGACCGGCGTTAACCATCGTTGCCGCGTGGATAAGAGCGGAAACTGGAGTTGGTCCTTCCATCGCGTCAGGTAGCCAAACGTGTAGTGGGAACTGAGCGCTTTTGCCTACTGCACCGATGAACATCATGATGAGTGCCCATCGTAGCATGCTAACATCAACAGCACCGCCCATTGATGGATCTGCAAAGATAACTGCAAATTCTAGAGAGCCATAGATATCGTACATGATTAGCAAACCGATGAGGAGGAATATATCTCCAACTCTTGTGGTCAAGAATGCTTTCTTAGCAGCGTACGCTGCACTTGGCCGCTCATAGTAGAATCCTATCAACAGATATGAACAAAGTCCCATTATCTCCCAGAAGATAAACAACCAAAGGAATGAATCTGCTAGAACCATACCTAGCATTCCAGCAGTGAAAAGTACAAACTCAGCGTAGAAACGATGATTGCGGTCTTTGTTTACTGGGTCGGTATTCATGTATCCAATTGAGAACCAGCAAATTAGGAAACAAAGGAATGATGCCACGAATAAAAGCATTATTGAGACATTGTCAATCCAAATACCAACACCAAGTGAATTGTTCATTTGGATGTGAACCCAATCCCCAGCCGCATCTTGGCCAATGGTATCAAAACTGAACCAGTTAAACAATCCCCACTCAAGAGGTTCATGGAAACTTGCACCTTTGGTGAAGAACTCAATGGCTAACCAAATTGTCAATGAAAGGGAAATTGCTAGAGTGCAAAGAGCAATCATCCCCCCTTCTTTGAACTGGTCTCTCCACCAACCTTCTCCGTTGGATAATTGGCCAACAATTGCAATCACTGGGAATACAGCAATTGGCAATAAAGGAATCAAGAATGCTGAATCAAGAGCAGTGTATGCAGTGCCTGTCATAAACTCTCCAAGGAATATACGCAAGAATGGGTATAGTAGGAAAATCCCAATAATTGGGAGGAAGCGCATTTCTGAGGTTTTTGTATCCGACATTATCATCCCTCCTCAGTGCTTTAACAGCGTCACTTCATCCAAATCGATGGTCTCTTTAGTTGAGAATACTGCTAAGAATATCGCTAGACCAACTGCCACTTCAGCAGCTGCAATCGCAATGGCAATTCCAGTGTAAACCCATCCTGTTACGTCACCATAGTGCAGAGCACCAGCGACAAAGTTGAGGTTAACTGCATTGAGCATTATCTCCACACACATCAGTACGATAATACCGTGCTTGCTGGTGAACACCCCCATCAATCCAATGCAGAAAAGAATAGCTCCAAGGCTTGCAAGATACATTGGTGGAATCATTTCTCACCCTCCTGTTCCCAAAGTAAATTTTCAATTCTCTCATCTCTGACGAGATACGATGCGCCAATCATGGCCATGGATAGTAAGACACCTAAGATAATCACAGGAATTGCCCAATCGGTCAACATTGCACGAGCGAACTCAAAGTTAGTAAGACCGGATGTGCTTGAGTTTGCATCCCACATAGAATGATACACAATCATCGGCAGTAGAATAGCAAGTATTCCGGCCACCATTAGGCGAACAATATGGTCAATCAAACGCATTAAGCGTCACCTTCCTGTATAGTACGCCGTGCTAACATAATGCCGAAGGCGAACACTAACATCACACTACCAAGGTAAACAAGAATCTGAATTGCAGCCAGCAATTCAGCGCCTGCAAGGATGAAAACCCCCGCAATTGCCATGAAACAAACGATAAGCCAAAACATTGAGTGGGCGATTCGCTTTGAGTAAATTGTACCAAGTGCGCCAGCAATTGTAAGCAAAGCAAAAATTGCAAATGCAATATGCTCTAGTAAATCTGCCATCATCGTACTCAAGCCTCCGCTCTTGCCTTTGCTCTAGCCCGCTTCTTCTGTTCTTTTTCAGCCCGCTTGACTAATTCTGCATCCACCCGTTCTTGGTGTACAGATGGTAGAACTCTTGTTCTATCCGCCCCATACCACAAATCTTCACGGGAATATCCTGACATCCCATCATATTCGTTGGTCATAAAAAAGGATTCGAAAGGACATGCTTCCATGCAAAGTCCACAGAACATACAACGACCCATGTCAATACGACCTGACATGATATCAACTTCTGCTGGCGCCAAATCAGTAGTTGGAACTTCTTCTATTCCGCCGCCATCCCAGCGCACTGTTGCAATATCACCAGTGATATCGATAACTGAACCAAAGTCGTATTCTTGGGGGGCTGCATTATGTTCAAGCACTAAATTGTAATCTGAATTATCAACTTCGTTGCGACGAGCAGCCATGCCACCAACTTCTAACTCACTGCCCATCCCATGCCACTCATCATCTTCTTCAGTTGTATCAAGAACGTTGACTCTGGTTTCAGATTCCATGTGCAAGCAACTGTTTGGACAAGCTTTGACACACGCTTTGCAAGCGGTACAAGTTTCCCAAATCACACCGATTCTACCGTTGTAATTGCCTGGCACGAAAAGCCACGGCTCAAGGTCCTCAAGTCTCTCGTAAGGGTACATCACAGTAACTGGACGCTCAATATAGGGGACTAGTGTGGAGGTTTCACGGTCAACCGCGTATCTCTGTCCAACACTTGGGTGGTCCTCTCCAATTCGGGCCGCGGTCCCTTCGTCAATCATCTGGGCTTCTTGCGCATGGTAAGGTGCAGAGGTCCCGTGAGCGGCCAAAAATCTATGACTGCCCACATATGGAATTGTTCTGAGGGCTGCTTTCAAGGCCATCCACATTGGCCTAATGACCATATTGCGGAAATTCGGTTGTGCGTGTGGGTGAAATGGCATTCTTACTTCCTCCTATTACCTATCGTGGCTCCTTGGCGAGGCTGGACCCTTTGATTCGGTATACACCGAATATGGCCGGATTCTGCCTTCCATTGCAGATTTATCTTCATCCATTCCTAGAATGATAACGAGTATCAATGCAATTGCAGTAATTAATCCTGGAATGAGTAGTGGCCAGGTACCACCTTGCCAGATTGAAAGTCGAAGCCAAAATGCGATTGCTAGGTTTACTAATGAAAGTGGCAGCAACCATCGCCATCCAAATTCAAGAATTTGGTCCGATCTAACACGGTGCAATGAGGCCCGAATCCAAACGAATATTGCAAACATGAACCACGCCTTGAACAATAGCCAAACAGTAGGTGGTATCATTGAAATGAATACTAATGGAATAGGCGCAAGAAGAACTGGATATTCACTTCGTAGTCCAAGAGCTAAGCCAATAAGGCCCACACCAATCGCTCCAAGTATTAGGTCTTGATTAGGGATTATTCCGGTAATTGTGTCACCAAATGGCATTTCCCAGCCGCCAAGGAAAAAGATTGCAAAGAGCAAACAGGCGGCGTAACAGCGCAGATATTCACTTGCAAACATCAATCCCCATCGCATTCCGCCATATTCAGTCCACCAACCTTCAACGAGTTCTGCTTCTGCTTCTGGCATATCAAACGGAATGCGCTCAACCTCGGCCACCATGGTAATCATGAACAATGCGGCCCCCAGGGGTAAGAGGAAAATATTCCAAACGCCTGACGTAATTTGGAATTCAGCAATTTCAATTATGTTTAACGAACCCGATAAAACTGCCAATGAAAGAACTGTTACCAATAATGGAATTTCATATGCAGTCAACTGAGCCGCTGACCGAATTCCACCCAACAATGTGAACTTGTTATTTGATGACCATCCAGCAAAGAAGACTCCAAATGGAGCGATGCCAAAAATTGCCATCATGAACAACAATGAAAGTTCAGGATTTGCTGAATATATGTTGGAACTCAAAGGGATGAAAGCAAAAATCATCACCGTAGATGTGATGATAATGAATGGTGCAACTTCAAAAATGAATTTGTCGGCTTTTGCCGGAACCATCCATTCCTTCGTCATGAATTTCATACCATCTGCTACATTTTGAATCATACCCGGTAACATCCACCAAACGCCGTGATATCCCCTATCCTTAGTTCGGTGAACTGTTTCATATTCAGAAGCATTTCCGGCTTTCTCATTCAAGAGTTTGTTAAGCCATCGAATAGGTTTGCCTACACCAAATGGCAAATCATCATACCAATCAGCGTGTTCTCCTCCCTCGCCAACCCAAAGTGAACGCAAAGCCATAGTTGCGCCACGGCGGTCCATTATACGAGCGAAAAACTTCCTCTCTATCCAAAGGAGGGCAAGAATAGTTCCCATGATAGTAGCAAAAACTGTTACCGCCATGATGGTTTCAGTCATCACAATAGCCAACCCATCTGAGTAATCAGAAAGAGAGGTTTTACCAACGGTATTGTCAGCAATCATCTGGGTCAGGTCACCAACCCACGTGCGGAAAACTACCCAATCTTCCATTTTGTCACCTCACCTATCAGTCTCCCCAATACATGGGTCAAAAGAGCCCATGATTGCTGGGATATCAGCCACTTTGTGACCAATCATGCATTTTGCAGCATATGGAATTGTAAGGAACATTGGCGAACGGATTGAAATCCTGTAAGGATGCTTTCCTCGCTGGTCGCCACCACCAGCAAGATAGAACATTGATTCCCCACGGCTATCCTCAAAGTGATGGAATCCCGTCTTACCCTCTTCGGCACGTTCTCGTGCTTTTGTGAGAATCATAGGGTCACCTTCGGTGTAATGAGTTTCAGCGCCACCTGGCATCTTGTCAAGAGCGTCCAAACACATACGCGCACTTTGGCGCATTTCATCTACGCGTACTCGGTAGCGGTCGTAGGAATCTGCTCCCTTGATCGATGGACGCTCAACCGAAACTTCCCAGTCAAGTTCATCGTATACAGAATATGGGTGTGCCCAACGTACATCGTAGTTGACTCCGCCAGCACGAACATTAGGCCCAGTAACTCCATGATTGACCATCTCTTCCGGTTTTGCGTAACCTACACCCTGCGTTCGAACTAGGAAAACAGTACTCTCATCAAGCATTTGTTCTGTCTCCTGAACTCTATTAAGGAATAAGTTTAGTTTATTGCGAGCCCTCATAGCGAATCCAATTGGAAGGTCTCTCTTGACGCCTCCAATTCTTGGGAAATTGTAGTGCAGTCTTGAGCCACCGAGTTCTTGTAGCAAATCCATCATCATTTCGCGCTCTCTCAAACACCAAACGAAGGCGGTTAAATTACCAATATCTGGACAGAACGCTCCGAGCCACATCAAATGACTAGCAATCCTTTGGATTTCGATTGCAATGACTCTGATGTGCTCAGCACGGGCTGGGACTTCAACTTCCAACAAATCCTCCGCTGAATAAATGTAGGAGTGTGCCCAAGTATTTGCGCTTGCATAACAAAGTCGGTCACAGTAGGTTGTAATCTTGGTGAAATCTCGTGCCTCACAGATTTTCTCAACACCTCGGTGAATGTAACCAAGGTCAGGAATGGTATCTACAACTGTTTCACCATCAACCTTGACTTTGAGAGTCCAAAGCCCATGGGTCATAGGGTGTTGAGGCCCCATAGATATCCACATTTCTGCCATATTTCCACCTCACTTTACCTTGCCATCGTCGGCCGGTTTACGCCCAAAGCCCTGCATATCATCGTACATGATTTCAGCATCATGGTAGCGAATTTTATGTTCCCGCTGTAGAGGGTGATATCCAACTGGTGTATCATGAGGTTGCAATACTCTACGCATCCCTTCATGGCCATCAAACTCTATCCCAACTAAATCCCAAGTCTCTTTTTCATTCCAATCAGCACCCATCCATACTTCTTGGACCGACGGGACTGAAGGTCTCCTTGTATCTGGGATTGAGATGCTGATTTCAAATTCCATCGGCACATCATCATTCTGTAAAATAGCAGGATCGCGGATTACTTGTTCAGTCCAGCCACCTCGTTCAGGTGGATTGATGACATTCATACGCATTAAATGGGCAACAATTTCCCATTTCTTCTCATCAGGGCCTTCTGGCCAGTGAGTGCCTGTAATCATTGAACAGTGGTCAGCACCCATCTCAAAACGTAGCCATTTTGCGACTGAACGCCAGTGATTTTTTGGGCAATTAATGAACACATATGGCCGCTTCATTCCACTCTTATGATGGCGTACTTCAGCATGCAAACTTGTACCACTCCAGCGAGTCTCTGCTGCCTCGACAACCTGTCGAGCTGACTCTTCAGCGTATTCTGCTTTAATCTTCATTCCCACAGTATACACCTCCTTGTTCACTGATCACCAACAATAATTGGAGCATCATCATCTCTAGTCGTACTTGGCGTCGTACCAATC
>Ga0209501_10002497_pt1 | contig 19228 bp, 16 predicted proteins | sample ArcticOcean_MG_C_4_FD_187434 | JGI IMG/M metagenome (GOLD analysis project Ga0209501, IMG submission 187434) | Marine microbial communities from western Arctic Ocean - ArcticOcean_MG_CB4_134 (SPAdes) (version 2) | ecosystem: Environmental > Aquatic > Marine > Oceanic | place: Arctic Ocean...
TTGAAGGTGAAGCTCATAAAGATATTTTTGGAAACACAAATTTACCATTCAAAAAAATAGGAGGAGTTCAAACACCTTCATTAAATGAAATAAATAAAAATACTAGATCTAGAAGTGCTAAACTTCGGATAGCTGAAAGAATATTTAGTTAAAAAAATGATTAAAAAAATAGTTTCTTTTTTGAAAATGGAGTTTTTGATTAAAGAAGATTCTTTTAAGAATTGGAGAATGATTTTATTTTTCTCAATTCTAGCATTAGTAATGATTTCAAGTGGTCATTCTGCGGATAATAAGATTTTTAAAATCGCAAATTTAAATGAGCGAATGAAAGCATTAAAAAGCGAATTTGTTGAACAAAGGACTTATTTGATGAAATTAAAAATGGAATCCAATGTTGTTAATATGCTCTCTGATAAGAGGATATTTCCTTCTAAAACCCCGCAAATAAAAATTATTGTAACAAAATGAATTCGATACACCATAAATTTAATTTTCGCTTTTACTTTGTAATATCTTCTCTCTTATTATTATCTACAATACTTTGCTCTAAACTTATTTATATTCAGGCAGTCGAAGGGGAGAAATATAAAAAAATAGCTGAAGAAAGAACGCTTAAAAATGTTGTTGTAAAACCCATTCCGGGAAACATATATTCTGATGATCAAAGTTTGCTAGCAACATCTGTAGCTAAATATGAATTAAGATGGGATTCTAAGGTTGTATCAAGAATAAATTTTGAAAAATCAAAAGAAAAATTAGCTACGGGAATATCTATAATAACATCTAAAGACCTTTTGAAAATCAAAAAAGATTTAGAAGCAGCTAAATTAAGCGGTAATCGTTATTGGTTAGTTGGAAAAAATTTAAGCTTTTTTCAGCAAAAAGCTTTAAAAAATTTACCTCTTTTTAATTTACCTACATATACAGGAGGATTAATAATTGAGCAAAAAGTAACAAGAGAGAGACCACTTGGAAAGATTGCAGAACGAACAATAGGTTATGAACGTCAAGATCCAGACGGAACATTTTTTAGAGTAGGTCTCGAAGGCGCTTATGGAAACTTATTGGAAGGGAAAGAAGGCTATAGATTGAAACGAAAAATAGCTAATGGTAAATGGAAATCAATTAATAATACAAACGAAAAAGAACCCACAGAAGGATATGATATACATACTACTATTAATATAAATTTTCAAGACATAGCTCATAATTCACTTCTAGAACAATTGGAGAAATATGAGGCTGAATATGGGACAGTTATAGTAATGGAAGTAGAAACGGGGGCAATTAAAGCTATTGCGAATTTAGGAGTAACATCTAACAAAACTTATTTTGAAAAATTAAATTATGCCGTTGGAACAGCTCAAGAGCCCGGATCAACCTTTAAGTTAATGAGTATTATTGCTGCATTGGAGGATGGGGTTGTAAAACCCTCAGATATAATTGATACAGGAAATGGAGAAAGAATTATTTATGGCAAAAAGGTAAAAGATTCAAGAAAAGGAGGTTATGGCAAAATAACAGTATCTAAGGTTTTTGAAGTTTCTTCTAATACAGGAATTGTTAAAATTATATATGACAACTATAAGGATAAGCCAAAACAATTTGTAGATCGAATCTATAATATGGGACTTCATAAATTATTGAATATTCCAATAAAAGGAGAAGCATTACCAAAAATTCCTTATCCAACAGATAAGGGATGGAGTGGAATTAGTTTACCATGGATGGCTTGGGGATATGGTGTTTCAATAACCCCATTACAAACACTTACTTTTTATAATGCCATTGCTAATAATGGCATAATGGTTAAGCCTAATTTTATTGATAAAATAGGTCGATTGGGTGGAAAAGCCCATATTGAATTTTCAAAGGAGGTGTTGAACCCCTCTGTTTGCTCAGAAACAACACTTTTAGCTGTTAAGAAAATGCTATTTAATGTTGTAGATAAAGAATGGGGTACTGCAAATAATATAAAAGATAGCAATTTTACAATTGCTGGAAAGACAGGTACAACGCAAACTGGTTATACAACCGATTCAACAGAATATATTTCAAGCTTCGTTGGTTACTTTCCTTCTGAAAAACCTAAATATTCCTGTATAGTTGTAATAAACAAACCAAATAAGTCTAAAGGATATTTCGGAGCTCATGTAGCGGCACCAGTATTTAAAAAAATAGCAAAGAAGATCTATGCTGGAATTCCTGAAGAAGTAAAAGTCTCCATTTCAAACTTAAAAAATCAAAATAATATTTTACCTGTAATAAATGACACTCTTCCAAATTTTATTGGACTTGAGGCAATGGATGCGTTAGTTATTCTTGAAAAGAGGAATATAAAAGTAAATATAAAAGGAAATAAAGGAAAAATAAAAAATCAGTCGGTAATGCCTGGAACACCTTTAGATAAAATTAAAACTATTAATTTATATCTATGAAGAAGTCGTTGAAAGATATATTATACAAAGTTCCAATAGTTGCAATGGCAGGTCCGTCAAATCAAAATATATCTAATATTGAAGTTGATTCAAGAAAGGTTAAAAATAATAATTTATTTGTTGCTTTATCAGGAATTAAATCGGATGGGCACATATATATTAATGAATCAATTGATAATGGAGCTAGTGCAATAGTATGTTTAAATTTTCCAAAAAATTTAAACATATCAAATACTTATATTAAAGTTGAAAACACAAATAAAGCACTTGCTATAATTTCTGGAAATTTTTACGATCACCCATCAAAAAAAATAAAATTGGTTGGAGTGACTGGAACAAATGGAAAAACTACAATTTCTAATCTATTATTTGAGCTTTTTAATAATCAAAATAAAAAAGCAGGTTTGATTTCAACTATTAATATAAAATATGGCACAAATGAATTTCCTGCTAAATATACAACACCAGACATAAATACTACCAATTATTTTTTATCAGAAATGGTTAATAATAAGATTAATTATTGCTTTATGGAGGTTTCATCTCATGGTATTTCTCAGGGAAGAATAGAAGGATTGAATTTCTCAGGTGCTGTTTTTACCAATCTAACTCATGACCATCTTGATTATCATAAAAATTTTAAAAATTATAGAAATGTCAAAAAACTTTTTTTCGACAGACTTCCAAAAACTGCATTTTCATTAGTAAATAATGATGATAAAAACGCATCATTTATGATACAAAATAGTATTTCAAATAAGTTAGGATATGCAATGAATAATTTTGCAGATTTTAATGTTAAAGTGTTAGAATGTGAATTTAACGGAATGCTTATCAAAATAAATAATAATGAAGTATGGACAAGTCTGTTAGGAAATTTTAATGCTTCAAATTTATTAGCTGTCTACAGTGTTGCTGTTTTATTAGGTTTGTCAGAATCTGAAACTTTAAGGAGTATAAGTATGTTGAAAAATGTTCCTGGCCGTTTTCAAACATTTCAATTTGATAAAAACGGACTAGTAATTATCGATTACGCACATACTCCAAATGCACTAGAAAATGTGATTGACACAATAAATCAAATTAGAACTAAAAATGAAAGTTTAATTACTATAATAGGTTGTGGAGGTAATAGAGACAAGAAAAAGAGATCTGAAATGGGAAGAATTGCATCTCAAAAAAGTGATAAAGTTATTTTTACTTCTGATAATCCGAGAAATGAAAAACCAAATGAAATTATAGATCAAATGGTTGAAGGAGTTAGGTTTGAAGATTATCACAAAATTTTAAGTATTGAGGAGCGTGAAATGGCAATCAAAACCTCTAAAAGTATTTCAAATCATTCAGATATTATTTTAATCGCTGGAAAAGGACATGAAGCCTATCAAGAAATAAATGATTCTCAAATTCCATTTGATGATTTTTCGATAGCTAAAAAATATTTTAAAAATTAAAATTAATTGTATGCTGTATTATTTTTTTGAATTTCTTGATCATAAGTATCAATTTCCAGGAGCAGGATTGTATCAGTTTTTATCTTTTCGAGCAGCAATTGCCATGATTATTTCTTTGACTTTTTCTCTAGTTTTTGGTCAAAAAATAATTAATTATTTGTCTAAGTTACAAATAGGAGAGTCGGTTCGAGATTTAGGACTGCACGGGCAAAAGGAAAAGTCAGGTACACCTACTATGGGAGGTTTACTAATTATCTTTTCAACAATTATTCCAGTTATTCTTCTAGCTAAATTAGAAAACATATACATCATCATTCTTTTATTTACCTCTTTATGGATGGGTTTAATTGGTGGTATAGATGATTATATTAAGGTTTTTAAAAAAAATAAAGATGGACTTAAAGGACGATTTAAAATAATAGGTCAAATAATTCTAGGAACTTTTATTGGATCTATTTTATATTTTCATTCTGACATAACTGTCCGCCAAAAAATTAACACCTCTGATATAGAAAAAGTTAAAATAGAAACTCCTTTTGCTTCTGCAGAAAAAGCTTTTGTAACTAATTTGCCTTTAATAAAAGACAATGCATTTAATTATTCTAGCTTGATTACTTGGATTGATAATAACTTGATTAATTACACATGGATAATTTTCATTCCAATAGTTATATTCATAATAACTGCCGTATCTAATGGAGCAAATTTGACTGATGGATTAGATGGCTTAAGCGCTGGAAGCTCTGCTATAATTGTTTTTGTGTTAGGAATATTTGCTTGGATATCAGGTAATTTTGTTTTTGCTGATTATTTAAACATCATGTACATTCCACAGGTTGGTGAAATAACAATTTTTATAGCAGCTTTTTTAGGAGGATTAATCGGTTTTCTATGGTTTAACACATATCCGGCTGTTGTTTTTATGGGAGATACTGGTAGTTTAACAATTGGAGCTCTTATAGCAGTTATAGCATTAATAGTTAGAAAGGAATTATTAATTCCATTATTGTGCGGAATTTTTTTTATTGAAACACTTTCTGTATTAATCCAAGTTAGTTATTTCAAGTATACCAAACGAAAAACTGGTAAAGGTCAAAGGGTTTTTTTAATGTCACCAATACACCATCATTTTCAAAAAAAAGGATTCCACGAGAGTAAGATTGTTACGCGATTTTGGATTTTGGGAATCTTATTTGCTATTCTAACTATTGTAACATTAAAAATAAGATAGATGAAAAACAAGTGTGTTATTTTAGGAGCAGGAATTAGCGGAGTTGGAACAGCGCAGTTAGCAATTAAAGAAGGGTTTAGTGTTTTTGTATCCGACTCAGGTCCAATCAAAAGTAAAATAAAAGATAAATTTAAAAACTGGGGAGTTTCTTGGGAAGAAAATACACAAGAATCAAACTTCTTAAAAAATGCGGATTGGATAATGAAAAGCCCAGGCATACCTAATTCTTCTTCTTCAGTATTAAATGCAAATAAATTAGGTATTCCAATTTTATCAGAAATTGAGTTTGCTTCAAGATTCACTAGTGCAAAAATTATTGGTATAACAGGAAGCAATGGAAAAACGACTACCACAGAGCTAACATATCACATATTAAAAAACTCTGGACTAAATGTAGGTATAGCAGGAAATATTGGAAAAAGTTTTGCTCAACAAGTTGCAGAAAATTCTTTTGAAATTTATGTTTTGGAACTAAGTAGTTTTCAGTTAGAAAATATTATTGATTTTGCCCCTGATGTTGCGGTAATAACGAATATTACTCCAGATCATTTAGATCGTTATAATAACAATTTTAATGATTATATAAAGTCTAAACTTAGAATAACTTTAAATCAAACTAACGAGCAATTTTTGCTTTTAAATGCAAACGATCCAATTTTAATTAAAGCAGTTGAACAAGACTCGACTGAAGCTCAAAAACATTTATATGGTTTTAATATAGAAGGCAATTCAACAACCTCATTAAATAATAACAGAATAAATATTGAATATAAAAACGTTAACACTATGATTTCAGCTAATACATTTCAGCTTAAGGGAAGACACAATTTACTTAATGCAATGGCGGCTTCTACAATTGCATCCATATTTAAATTGAATAAAAAAAATATTATTGAAAGTTTATCAAATTTTAGAGGATTACCTCATCGCCTTGAACATGTTTTGAAAATCCAAGAAGTAAATTATATAAATGATTCTAAAGCAACAAATGTTAATGCAACTTTTTATGCTCTAGAAACATTAAACACTAAAGGAATTTGGATTGCTGGAGGGGTTGATAAAGGAAACAACTATGAGCAATTATTACCTTTAGTTAGGGAGAAAATTAAGGCTATTATTTGTTTAGGAAAAAATAATCAAAGATTGATTGATGTTTTTTATGAAGTAACAAATGTTATGGTTGAAACGCAATCGATTGAAGAAGCTGTGAAAATAGCTCACAACCTTTCCAAAAAAAAGGAAACAGTTTTATTATCCCCAGCTTGTGCTAGTTTTGATTTATTTAAAAATTATGAAGATCGCGGAAATCAGTTTAAAAATGCAGTAAGAAATTTATGAGTTTAACTTCGAGAAACTATTGGATTAAAGGAGACCGTGTTTTATGGTGTATAATAGCATTATTAGCAATATTTTCCTTTTTACCAGTTTTTAGTGCAAGCTCAAATCTTGCTTATGTCATAGGAAAAGGAACACCCATAGGATATTTGATTAAACATTTTGTAATAATGTCATTTGGTTTTTTACTTTTATTTGCTGTTCATAAAATCCCATACACATACTTTAAAGGAATTTCTGTTTTAATGATGCCAGTTGTTGTTATTTTACTTCTTTACACTGCTTCACAAGGAAATATAGTTAGTGGGGCAAATGCAAATAGATGGATAGAGATTCCTATAATTGGTTTTAGTTTTCAAACCTCTACACTTGCATCTCTCATTCTAATGATTTATGTAGCACACTATATGTCAAAACCTGATAATAGTTATTTAAAGTTTAAAAGCTCTTTTTGGTTACTGTGGGCCCCTATTGTTTCCATTATAATATTAATATTTCCTTCAAACTTTTCAACTGCAGCCATACTCTTTTTTATGGTGCTGGTTCAAATGTTCATTGGTGGGTATCCATCAAAGTTCCTTATTTACATATTAGGTTTTGGACTGCTAATGGTTTTTGTATTTTTTTTATCAGCTAAAGTGTTTCCTGAAATTGTTCCAAACAGAATTGACACATGGACTAGTAGGATTGAAAATTTTAGATCTGGAAAAGCAGATGGGAATTATCAAATTGAACGAGCTAAAATTGCAATTGCTACAGGTGGTGTATATGGTCAGGGTGCTGGAAAAAGTATAATGAAAAATTTTCTTCCACAAAGTTCCTCGGATTTTATATATGCTATAATTGTTGAAGAATACGGTCTTATAGGAGGTATAGTTTTAATTTTATTATACATACTTCTCCTTTTTAGGATAGTTCTTATTGTTCATAAAACCTCGAATTTATTTGGAAAACTTTTAGTCGTGGGTTTAGGAATTCCAATAGTTTTTCAAGCATTTATAAATATAGGTGTTACTCTTCAGCTTTTTCCTGTAACTGGGCAAACGCTCCCTTTAGTTAGTAGTGGAGGTACCTCAGCTTGGATGACATTTGTAGCATTAGGTATTATTTTGAGCGTGAGTAGTTCAATTCAAAATAATAATCAAGATGATATAACGAAAATTAATAATCCATTAGCAATTTTAAGTGAAGAAAAATAAATATATTATTTCTGGTGGTGGGACAGGAGGACATGTTTTTCCTGCATTGTCAATTGCTAATAAAATTAAAAATGATAATCCAGAATCGGACATTTTATTTGTAGGATCAATTGGTAAAATGGAGATGAACAAAATTCCAGATTCTGGATTTTCCATAATTGGACTTCCTATAGATGGTTTTCAACGTTCTTTATCTTATAGGAATATTCTATTTCCTTTCAAACTTTTGATCAGTCTTATAAAGTCAATTTTTATAGTAATCAGATACAAGCCAGATGCTGTTATTGGAACTGGCGGTTTTGCTAGTGGTCCTATAGTTTTTATATCTCAAATATTAGGTTATCCTACATTAATTCAAGAGCAAAACTCGTATGCTGGTGTAACAAATAAGATCCTTGGTAAAAGAGCAAACATTGTTGCCGTAGCTTACCCTCGAATGGAAAAATTCTTTTCAAAAGAAAAAATTGTATTGACTGGAAATCCTGTAAGAAAAGATATAATTGATAATGATATAAAATCATTAAATGCAAAATTATTTTTTGACTTAGATCCTGACAAACCAATTATTGGAATTATTGGTGGTAGTTTAGGTGCTCTTAAGATAAACCAGGTAATTAGTAATTATTTAAATGTTTTTAATGATTTGGGAGTTCAGGTTATCTGGCAATGTGGAAAACTATATTATGAAAAATATAAGGTTAAAGAAACGAAAAATATAAAAATAATACCATTCATTACTAGAATGAGTTATTTATATAAAGCTGTAGATATTTTAATCTCTCGATCTGGTGCATCAACCATTTCTGAAATATGTATAACAAGGACTCCTTCAATTTTAATACCCTCACCGAATGTTGCTGAAAATCATCAGTATCATAATGCTATGGTATTATATAATGAAAAAGCATCTGAGCTAATTGAAGAAAAAAATCTTGACAAAAACTTTAAAATGGTATTAACTAATTTTTGGTTAAATGATTCATTAAGGAATGAAATGCAAAAAAAATTACAAAAAATATCTAAACCTAATGCGACAGAAGAAATTGTAAGAAATATAAAAAAAATTATAAATTGAAAGATTTTAAAACATATTTTTTAATAGGAATTGGCGGTATTGGAATGTCTTCAATAGCTCAATATTTGATTCTAAAAGGTTATAATGTATTGGGGTATGATAGGTCTTCTTCAGCTATAACAGATTTGCTTGAGAGTAAAGGTGTTAAAATTAGTTTTACAGAATCAATTAATTATATACCAGAATATTCTGGAAAAAAAGAAATAGAAATTATTTATTCATCAGCAATTAAACCTGAGCACCCAATTTTTTTATATTTTATTAGGAAAGGATATAACCCTATTAAAAGAGCTGTATTTTTAGCTTCACTAGTTAATGATACAGAATCTTATGCAATTGCAGGTACACATGGAAAAACTACTACTAGTGCAATTTTAGCACATATTTTTAAAAAAACTAACGCGTCATTTTCTGCTTTTGTCGGAGGCATAATGCTGCCAGAAAAAACTAATTTTATTTATAACGGTTTTGAAAAGACAGTGGTTGAAGCTGATGAATTTGACAGATCATTTTTAAAACTCAGACCTTTTGCAGCATGTATCACATCTGTAGATGCCGATCATTTAGATATTTATAAAAATCACAAATCACTGAAACAAGCATTTGTTGATTTTTCTAAAAATGTTAAAAGTCAATTAATTATTCATCATACAATTTCATTAAAAGGACTAACATATGGTTTAAATGTTAGTGCTGATTATGTTTTCGGTAATTGTAATCAAGTTAATGATGGTTATATTGTAGATGTTAAAACTCCAGAAAAAAAGTTTTCAAATATTTTTTGTAAGGTAACAGGTAAGCATAATTTAGAAAACATGTTAGCTGCTTTTGCTTTAGCTTGTCAATCTGGATATGCCTCAGAAGAATTTATTTTATCATTAGGAACTTTTAATGGAATTCAAAGAAGAATGACAACTCATAAAATAGATGATAAAATAATAATTGACGATTATGCTCATCATCCTACTGAAATAGCTGCTGTAAACAAAACCCTTAGAGAAAAATATCCAGGTTTATTTATTGAAGTAATATTTCAGCCACATTTATTCTCAAGAACTAAAGATTTTATGGATGATTTTGCCTACCAATTATCAAAATTTGATAGTGTTAAATTAATGCAAATTTATCCTGCTAGAGAAGCTCCTATTCTAGGTATAGACAGCAACAAAATGCTTAAAAAAATAACTTGTAAAGCAACACTTTTAGATAAAAAAGAGTTTAATAATAATTTGGATGAAAACGATGCAAATGTTATAGCAGTATTAGGTGCGGGTAGTATTGGTGATTACATTGATGAGTATTTAAAAATAAAATCAATACAATGATTAAAGAAAAATTATTTTTTGGGTTTACTCTACTTCTTTTATTTGGATTAGGCATTTTATCACATTGGCATTTTATGAATAGAAATGACACTAGAGTTAATATTTTATTTACTGAAAATAGATCTAATTTTTTAAATGACTCTCTAGTTAATAAATTGTTGATACAAAAGATAGCTAATGATGATAATCAATCAAATCTTAAACTAGATTTGAGAGAACTTGAGGAATATTTAGAGTTATTACCTGAAGTTCATAATGCAGAGGTGTTTAGTGATGTTGAAGGAAATATTAATGCTAAAATTTTTGAAAGTTCAGCTCTGTTAAGAATTCAGAATGAAGGATTTTATTTAGACCTTTTAGGGAAAAAAATTCCTTTTTCAAATAATTACACACCAAAAGTTCCAATTTATTCTGGGTACTTTAAAGATGATATGATAGAAGACCTAGTAAAGTTATCAAAATTCATTATTAGTGATAGTTATTTGAAAAGTGAGTTTGTCGAAATTTGGGATGAAAGATTTGGGTACTCTTTAAGATTAAGAAATTATGATTTTGTGGTCTTTTGGGGGAATTTAAAAAACATAAAAGAAAAAACAGATAAACTAAAGGCTTTTTGTGCTTATGCAACAGAGAATAAGTTTAATAATAAACCAAAACAAATTGATTTGACAATTTATAATCAAATTGTTTCGACACATTAATTAAAATGGAAAAACACAGTTCGGTTGGATTAGATATTGGTACTACTAAAATAGTAGTTATGGTTGGTGTTAAGAATGATTTTAATAAAGTTGAAATTCTTGGAATTGGAAAATCTCAAAGTTTAGGAGTGCATAGAGGAGTTGTTAATAACATAACTCAAACTATACAATCTATTCAACAAGCGGTTGAAGAAGCCAAAAGTATTTCTGGTGTAGAAATTGAAGAAGTTGTTGTTGGGATAGCTGGACAGCACATAAGAAGTTTGCAGCACAGTGATTATATTACAAGAAATAATCCAGAAGAGGTTATTGATGAAAATGATATTGAACGTTTAATTCAACAGGTTTATAAATTAGTTATGTTACCTGGAGAGGAAATTATCCATGTTCTTCCTCAAGAGTATAAAGTAGATGGACAAGCTGAGATAAAAGAACCAATAGGCATGTATGGAGGGAGGCTTGAGGCAAATTTTCATGTAGTAGTAGGGCAAGTTTCTTCCATAAGAAATATTGGTAGATGTATTAAAAGTTCCGGTTTAATAATGGGTAATATTACTTTAGAACCTCTTGCGTCTTCTGATGCAGTTCTAAGTAATGAAGAAAAAGAAGCTGGTGTTGCTTTAATAGACATAGGGGGAGGTACAACTGACTTAGCAATTTTTAAAGACGGAATAATTCGGCATACTGCTGTTGTTCCATTTGGAGGAAATGTAATTACAGATGACATAAAAGAAGGGTGCTCTATTATTGAAAAACAAGCTGAACTTTTAAAAGTAAAATTTGGCTCTGCATGGCCTGGAGAAAACAGAGATACTGAAATTGTTTCTATTCCTGGTTTAAGAGGTCGCGATCCAAAAGAAATTTCTTTAAAAACATTATCAAAAATTATTAATGCTCGAGTTGTTGAGATAATTGAACAAGTATTTTTAGAAGTAAAAAATTATGGACATAGTGAACAAAAAAACAAACTTATTGCTGGAATTGTATTAACGGGAGGAGGAAGTCAATTAAATCATTTAAAACAATTAGTCGAATATATAACTGGTATGGATACTCGTGTTGGTTATCCTGGAGAACATTTAGCAGGAGATTCTAGTAAAAACACTAGCCCTATGTTTTCAACTGCTGTTGGGCTTTTAATGAATGCTTTGAATAATTCAAATCCTTCTAAAGCTGATAATGAAATAAAAAACTCGGATGATTTAACTGAATCAGAAAATTTTGAAAAAGTTGATAGTGATTCTGAATTGAAGTCAGAAAAAATAAAACCCAAAAAATCAATATTTGATAAATGGGTAGATAAGTTTAAGGAATTTTTAGATAATGCATAAATAAAGCTACTATAATGGATCAAGAGAATAGAACAAATTTTAGTTTTGATTTACCAAAAAACAAGAGTAATGTAATTAAAGTAATTGGAGTTGGAGGAGGAGGGAGTAATGCTATTAATTACATGTTTCAACAAGGAATAATTGGCGTTGATTTTGTAGTATGTAATACAGATGCTCAAGCTTTAAATCAAAGCCCTGTTCCTATAAAAATTCAATTAGGAGCTACTTTAACAGAAGGTTTGGGTGCAGGGGCAAACCCTGAAGTCGGTGCAGGTGCAGCACAGGAGAGCTATGAAGATCTACAAAGTCTTTTAACTACTCAAACAAAAATGGTTTTTATTACTGCGGGTATGGGAGGTGGAACTGGAACTGGAGCTGCTCCTATAATTGCTAAAATGGCAAAAGAATTAGATATTTTGACAGTAGGAATAGTTACAATGCCATTTCAATTTGAAGGAAAACTTAGGTTAGATCAAGCTCAAAAGGGATTAGAGAACATTAAATCTGAAGTTGATTCTTTAGTAGTAATAAACAATAATAAACTTAGAGAGGTTTATGGAAACCTTGGCTTTAAAGCTGGATTTGCTAAAGCTGATGAGGTTTTATCTAAAGCTGCTAGAGGAATAGCCGAAGTTATAACTCATCATTACACTCAAAATATTGATCTTAAAGATGCTAAAACAGTACTAACTAATAGCGGATCAGCTATTATGGGTTCAGGAATGTCTAGTGGTACTAATAGAGCTCAAGAAGCAATAGTTAAGGCGTTAGATTCTCCTTTATTAAATGATAATAAAATAACTGGTAGTAAAAATGTTTTATTATTAATAGTTTCTGGTAATGAAGAAATTACAATTGATGAAATTGCAGAAATTAATGATTATATACAATCTGAAGCTGGAAATAATACTAATATTATTATGGGAGTCGGTGAAGATGAAAAACTTGAAAATGCAGTATCGGTTACTATAATCGCTACAGGTTTTGACATTGACCAACAAAATGAAATTGTAAATACTGAATCTAAAAAAATTATTCATACCCTCGAAGAAGATCAGAAAATGGAGCATATTTTAGTTCCAAATAATAAAAAAGTCACATACCATCAATTAGACGATAATGAGGAAGCTAATGAAATGATTGATTTGACTAATGAATATAGAGAAGAATCAAGTTTTAAAATACTTATAACTGATGAGATTAAAAATATAGATGTTTTTTATGAAGAAGTTATAGGGCTTATTCAGAGTGATGATGAAAAGATTAGTTTTATAAAAGATAAGGATGATGATATTTATGAAAATAGCTTCGAAAAGGAAGAGCTTGAAATAACTGCCTCATTTGAAAATGATAATAAACAATTAGAGTCATTGTCTGTAAACACACTAAAAAATGAGTTTGAAGGGGATTTTATAATAAACAATCTAAGTGAAGACATCAAATCATTAGAGCTCGAAGATGAGGAATTGTTAAGTATTGAAAAAGAAAACCAGACTACATTTGATTTTGGAATTCCATCAAGTAGAATTGAAAATAATGAAACTAAATCTGACATTACATTTAATTTTGATATTGATAAATTTGAGACCGTTCAAGCTGAAAATATTGAAAATGCTGAATCTTTAAAACAGGATAATAATAAAAAGAATGATTTAGAAGATGAAATTGATCATAAATTTGATAAAATAGAAGACAATAAAGAAATATCGACCTCTGAATTGTTCAATATTGAAGTTAATGAGCCGGAATTTATTGACCTAAAGAATAATAATGGGCAAAATCCATTTGATAAAACAATTATTGAAACAGAAGCTTTAGAAAATAAAAATAGAATGATTCATCTAAAGGAATTTAATTACTCTTTTAAAAATAGTTCAAGTAAAATTGATGAATTGGAAAAGCAACCTGCTTATAAACGATATGGACTAAATCTTGATGAGCCTGAACTTAGTGATAGTAACCCTAAAACAATTATTGAAACTAATGAAAATGATGATATTCAGCTTAGGTCGAACAATTCTTTTCTTCACGATAATGTTGATTAGATATAATTAAATATAGAAATACATGTCTTTAGAAGATAAAATAACAACTGAACTTAAAGAAGCTATGAAAGCTAAAGATGTAATTCGTCTTGAAGCCCTTAGAGCAATTAAATCCTCTTTAATTTTACTAAAAACTGAAAACAGAAGTGATAACATATCAGAAGCTAAGGAAATTCAAGTTCTCCAAAAACTGGTTAAACAAAGAAGAGAAAGTGCAACTATTTTTAGGCAGCAAAATAGAATAGATTTAGTAGAACCTGAAGAAGCTCAAGCTAATATAATATCAGAATTTCTTCCTAAACAATTATCTGAATCAGAAATTGAAATAGTAATAAGCGAAGTAATAAAGGAAATTGGGGCCCAAAACATGAAAGATATGGGTAAAGTGATGGCGATCTTAACTAATAAATTAGCAGGAAAAGCTGATGGAAAAACAATATCTAATATTGTTAAGCAAATCTTATCAACTTAAATTAAAATACATTCAATGTATATTATTAAAAAAATGGGGTAGTAGTTCAACTGGATAGAATATCAGATTTCGGCTCTGACGGTTGGAGGTTCGAGTCCTCTCTACCTCACAATAAAGATAGAACCCCTATAAAAGGTATGGTAGTTTTTGATTATAAAGAAAACTATATGGAAGCTATTAGTGACATAATAAATTGGTTTAATGAAGGAAAGTTAAAAAACATATAAAACAGAACCTATAATCATATTAAAAAAATAACAATAAGATGTCAGTAGCAATTTTAGTAGGCATATTTACAGGAGCAGCAGTTGCCATAGGAGTCGCTTTATGGCTTACATTAAGAAATAAAAAGAAATAGATAATGAGAAATAAAATCTCTTATGGTTATTATTTTACCCAATGGGTTTGAATTTAGAACCCTATGGGTCTAATTGAAATTTCTATTATGTTGGATACCAATGATTTAATGGTGGGGTTCGAATCCTCCCTGGGTCACCAAAACGTAATATTCAATAGTATTCCTTTTTTTGTATTATTGCATATAACTAGTTGTTAGAATCAATAACAGAATAATTATAAAAAAACATCTTCTTATTTCGCTGGTTGTATCCTTTGTTCTCGGTCACCCGCTTTTTGGTCAGAGGACTAACTCAGCCCAAATTGATGTTCTTGTTACCAGAGTATTAGAAACAACCTCTTCTGTGGGAATTGCTGTTGCTGTTGTAAAAGATGGTAAGCTAATTCATTCCAAAGGCTATGGGGTAAAATCCATTAAAAACAAGAAAAAAGTAAACGAGTATACCTTATTTGCCATCGCCTCAAATTCAAAGGCCTTTACATCGGCTGCGATTGCAATACTTGTTGATGAAAAGAAACTGAAATGGGGAGACAAAGTAATCGATTACATCCCTGAATTTAAAATGTACAATGATTATGTTACTGCCAATTTTTCCATTGAGGATTTACTTACTCACAGAAGTGGTTTAGGTCTCGGGGCAGGAGATTTATTGATTTTTCCAGATGGTGCAGATTTTACTATTAATGATGTGCTTAATAGTTTTCAATATCAGAAATCTATCTCAGCCTTCCGTACCAAGTTTGATTATGATAATTTACTTTATATAGTTGCAGGAGAAGTGGTTGCACGTGTGAGTGGAATGAGTTGGGCTGATTTTGTGCAATCAAAAATATTTACGCCGCTCGGAATGAATAGTTCTGTGCCTTTGGATGCTAGATTATCAAAAAATGTAAATCTTGCTTTGCCTCATGATTCTGAAGGAGAAAATATAATACAATTAGAAACTTATAAGGGTGGTGATCTTGTTGGGGCTGCTGGTGGTATTTATTCAAGTGTTGACGATTTAAGTAAATGGATGATAATGCATCTAAATGGAGGTAAATATGGAAAGAATTTATCCAATATAATATTTTCTGAAAAACGACAAAGTGAAATGTGGAAGCCACATACCAATTTGAGATTCACCACTAAACCTAGTTCAAGAACAAACACACATTTTACAGCTTATGGATTGGGTTGGCTTATTAAAGACCAACAGGGAAAAATTGTTATTTCCCATACGGGCGGTTTGCCAGGTATGCTTTCAAAAACAATTTTAGTTCCAGAACTCAATCTAGGTATAGTGGTCTTAACAAATTCTCTGCCGGGTGGACAAACTCATCATTCCATTTCTGAAACGATTCTTGATTCTTATTTAGGTATTGAAGAAAAGGACTGGGTTAAGAAAATGGCAGATTTAACAAATGCAAGAGGAAGTGAATCCGATTCTATTACCACGGCTGTTTGGGAAATTGTTAATAAAAACCAATCATCCATCATTGATTTAAATAACTATACAGGAACTTATAAAGACAATTGGTTTGGAGAAATAGAAATCTCTTTAAAAGAGAGTAAGCTATGGTTTGCATCCAAAAGATCACCGAAATTAAGAGGGCAAATGTATTTTTACAAGACTACTACCTTTGCCATTAAATGGGAATATAGAGACATGAATGCAGACGCGTTCGCCACATTTAGTTTGAATGAAGAAGGTAAAGGGATAGGTATAAAAATGAAAGGCATATCACCCAATATTGATTTTAGTTTTGATTTTCAAGATTTGGACCTCCGGCGAATTGAAATATCAACTGATTCTAACAATAAATAAACGGCATTAAAACGATCTTTTGTTCTAACCTCGGGTGTCAAGTGTATAACACCACTCGAAAAATTAAAATTTACTTACACAAATTAATTTAAACCTATTCTAAACTTATTTAGGTTTAAAAACAGAAACTTTTGTGAAAATAAAATAAGTAATTGCAAATAATAAAATTATTATTAACTCAAGATTTATTAAATAAATAGGCCATTCACCGATGATTAATGGATTTTCGACTTTTGGAGGTTCATTTACATACATATAATTAGAATCTAAATATGAATTTAAAGGAATAAGTATGGCCATAAGAATATTTAAAAAAAATAAAGTTTTTAACCATGAAAACCTTCTAAGTTTATAATTTAAATAATAATAAAGATATAGTGGAATAAGTATTATCATTCCGTGACTTAAATAATAAACCGAATATTCTAATATACTTCCATCATAATCATTAATTTGTGGAGTTAGTAAAGCGACAAATCCCCCTAAAACACCACCAAAAAAATTAAACTCGAATAAATTTTTATTTTTAGGAATAAATAAAATACATATACATATTAAGCCATTTATACTACATAAATGTAATGGCAAGTGTTCTTTGACACTCCATTGACCTGATTCTAAATTACTTAGATGTGAAATGGTAGTAACCAGAAGTAAGAAAAAACTAATTGCCTTTGCAACTATTAAGTTTTGTTTTTTACTTAAAAATTTACCGATAAAAAGAAAAAACGCAATAAATGAAATTATTATTAATAAATTTCTTGTCCATTCTATAGATAAAAACTCTATGGTATAAGCCTCCATATAATAAATATAACAATTACTAATTAGAGAATAGTTAAAGTAACTATTCTCTAATTAGTAATTGACTTAAGATTAGCAATTGTATCTAATGGATTGTTTGATTTAAAAACAAAACTTCCAGCAACTAATACATTAGCTCCTACTTCAATTAATTCTTTAGCATTTTGGTCAGTTACTCCACCATCAACTTCTATTAATGTATTAGAGTTTTTAGCATCAATAAGTTTTTTTAAATCTCTTATTTTTTTAAATGTGTTTTTGATAAACTTTTGACCGCCAAAACCTGGATTAACGCTCATTAGACAAACTAAATCAATATCATTAATAATTGAATCTAAAACAGAAATAGGTGTATGAGGATTTAAAGCAACCCCAGCTTTCATTCCATTGATTTTGATTTCTTGAATAGATCTGTGAAGATGATCGCATACTTCGTAATGAATAGTTAATATTTCAGCATTAAGATCAGAAAATTTTTTAATATATCTGTCAGGATCAATAATCATTAAGTGAACATCAAGCGGTTTTTTAGCATGATTATTTATTGATGCTAGAACTGGCATACCAAAAGAAATATTAGGAACAAAGACGCCATCCATTATATCTATATGAAACCAATCTGCACTACTTTTATTAATCATCTTGCAGTCTCTTTCTAAATTACCGAAATCTGCTGCAAGTATTGAAGGCGCGATAAGTTTTTTCATAGATTATTTTTACCCAAGATAAGTTTTTAATATTTTACTTCTTGAAGTATGTTTTAGTCGTCTTATAGCTTTTTCTTTAATTTGTCGCACTCTTTCTCTTGTTAAGTCAAAAGTTTCTCCAATTTCTTCTAATGTCATAGCGTGTTGGTTCCCTAGGCCAAAATACAATCTAACTACATCAGCTTCTCTAGGAGTTAATGTCTCAAGGGCGCGTTCAATTTCTGTACGCAAGGATTCATGAAGAAGAGTTCTGTCAGGATTAGGAGATTCACCAATATTTAACACATCATATAAATTTGAATCTTCACCTTCCACAAGAGGGGCATCCATAGAAACATGACGACCGGAATTTTTTAATGATTCTTTAACATCATTGATTGTCATATCTAACTCTTTTGCAATTTCTTCGGCAGAAGGTTGACGCTCGTGAGCCTGTTCTAAAAAAGCATAAGTTTTATTAATTTTATTTATAGACCCAATTTTATTTAATGGAAGTCTTACTATTCTTGATTGTTCAGCAAGAGCTTGAAGAATGGATTGTCGTATCCACCAAACAGCATATGATATAAATTTAAAACCTCTAGTTTCATCAAATCTTTGAGCAGCTTTAATTAATCCTAAATTACCTTCATTTATTAGATCTGGTAGGGTTAATCCTTGATTTTGATATTGCTTTGCAACTGAGACTACAAAACGCAAATTTGCTTTAGTTAATTTTTCTAATGCAACTTGATCCCCAGCTTTTATTCTTTGTGCTAATTCAACCTCTTCCTCAGCTGTTATTAAGTCTACTTTGCCAATTTCTTGCAGGTATTTATCTAGAGATGCTGTTTCTCTATTTGTAACCTGTTTTGTAATTTTTAGTTGTCTCATGTTTTAAATTAGTATTATACTTTTTTATACGTAATTATTAAAAAAAGGTTACATAATTTTAAAAAAAAGATCT
>Ga0209501_10002508_pt1 | contig 19191 bp, 13 predicted proteins | sample ArcticOcean_MG_C_4_FD_187434 | JGI IMG/M metagenome (GOLD analysis project Ga0209501, IMG submission 187434) | Marine microbial communities from western Arctic Ocean - ArcticOcean_MG_CB4_134 (SPAdes) (version 2) | ecosystem: Environmental > Aquatic > Marine > Oceanic | place: Arctic Ocean...
CAACAAATCGGCCGGGCGAATTGGCGGTCATATTGAAAATTCTGCCAGCGACATCTCTCACCGGAACCTGCCGGTAGGTGCGGATCGCCAGATCCCAGCCCGCTCCCGCCGGCTCATCCCGCTCGAGCATGAACCCGGATCGCACCCCATCGCGGCGATCGTAAAAAACGACCACACCATCCCCGTCAAACACCGGCTGCTCGGGGTCGGCACGCACGCGAAAGTACAGGCGCTGCTCCGACCCCGACTGCCGGATAACCGGAAATTGAAACGAGTACCAGTACCGCCCCGACTTGAGTTCCGCCCGGCCCGATCGCAACGATTCGCCGCTGTCATAGTCGATGATTTCGACAAGAATTCGCGCTTCATCAGACCCGCTCCGGGCAATCGACAAATCAAATCGCGACATGGATTCGGAAGGGGGGAGCATCGTCTGACCAACGGAAAAGAAATCGCTGATCGGTCCCGCACCGAAGCTACCCGTGGAAGGAACGTTTGTCGGCAGGTGCCAGGTGGTGCGGAGCAGGTTCAGCCCCGCGAGGCCAAGAAGGACGATCCCCAGGATCGTCGCAAGCAGCAGCCGACGCGGCCGTAGCGAGGTGAGGCCATCGAAGCTCGGTTCGTCCGCGGCGATCTCGGGAGTGAGGTCGTTTTGCAATTACTTCTTCTCAAAGGCGGTGATGATCCGAAATCCGGCAAATCCGGAAAGAAAATCGGTCCAACGCTCAATCGCCCGCAGGCCCGGCAGGGACCATCTGGGAACAAGGGAAGGGAAGTTGAATCCCCCGCACAACGGGTAGACGAGATGATCGCTTACCTCCCGGCCTACCAGGCGCAACTCCGGAACAGGCTCCAGGAGCTGATCCGTTTCGGTCATAAGCGCCCTGTGGGAAAGCGCCATGTTGCCTTCGAACGGGTCGGTCTTGCCGGACAATGGCGGCGGCCCGGGGCCGCCCAACTCTTGCGTGAAATCCACACGCTCAAAGTGGAATTTGAAGAGGAGCCGGGCCGCCGGGGACAGGTACGGCTCGGCTACGACCAGGCGACCCCCGGGCTTCAAGCAGCGGGCGAATTCAGCGAACGCCCGGACCGGGCGCTCAATGTGGTGAAGAACATCGAGCATCGCGAAATTCCCGACGGCGCCGGTCTCGAACGGAAGGTACATGGCATCGCAGGCCAAATCCGTATATGCCGACGGAAACACGTCCGAGGCGATGAGACCGGGAGCTACCTCGGCCATCAGCCCATGCCCGGTGCCGATCTCTACCGTCGGACCCGAATCCGCAAACAGGACCGTCATCCGCCGGTACCACTCGAGGTAGATCTCCGTCAGCACTGGCTTTTCGGCAAGCACGCGCCGATAGCGAATCACGGTCTCCTGAGGGGTTTCCATTCGCAGCAATCCAGTATTGGCACGGTCGCTTGAGTATGACTCATAGCTCTGGTGCGGCGCCCGACCGCCGGCGCACCCCGTCGAACTACGAAGCCGGCGAATCAAATCTGCGAATGGCGACCGCCAATCCTGATCCCACTTCGCGTGGATAGAATGCCGCGATGCAATTTCTGACCAGATACAAGCCGCCCTCCTTCGCGCGTAGCTCCGTAGTTGCCCTGGCCCTGGCGCTTGGCGCGGTCCTTGCATCTTTGATATTGCTCTGGTCCGTCTCGTGGAACGCGCCTATGTACGCGGCTCCGCCGGAACCCATATTTGGTATCGGACCGCTGGTGTCTGGTGGATCGGTGGAGCAGGAATTCGAAGTCGCCGGATCTTATTTGACAGGGGTGGAGTTCTTCGCCCGCACTGAGGCCGAGCAGAGCCTCCCCGCCAACTTTATCGCCCGCCTGTACGAAGGCGAGGTGATCGTTCGGCAAGACGAGCTCGAAACCCGGATAGGACCGGACGTGGAGTCCGTTCGCTGGAATTTCGACGCAGTAGCCGATCCCGTCGGGCGGCGTTTCCGGCTGCAGGTGGTCGTCAGTGAAGGAATGACGCAGCCGGTGTTCTTGATGGCGTCGCTGACCGACATGCTGCCCGGATCGGCGGTGACTAACGGCATCCCGACCGGCGCCCACATCGATCTGGCCGGCCTACCATGGCGAGAAATCCGGCGGCTCGACCCACTCCTGGCAACGGCCGCCAGCCTGCCCGGCGGCATAGCGGGACTGGCCGTATTGATGCTGGCTGTCGGCGGGGGACTCGGCTATGTGATGTCGGCGGTGGCCCGGTCGCCGGGGAGTCGGGAGACCGCCGCCTGGATGGTACTCGGCCTGTCAGTCGCCGGGCTGGTGCTGATCGTAGAGTTGCACCGGTCGGGAGAGCTATCGTTGCCCGAACGTCATTTCCGGTTATGGCCGGGGTTCTTCCGGACGATGGGGCTACTGGCGGGCACGGCGTTGGCTGCCGTGATTGCCCGACCGGTCGGTCGATTAATCGACAACATCTCGAACTCGCCCGGGGGCCGCACGAAGGACTGGCGGGAGAGATCGCTATCCAGCCTGGTAATTGTCGCCGTCCTAGTGACTCTCTTCGCAGGGGTCGCCTACACCCTGGACGGACCGGAGCTTGTTTTCGTTAAAGTCCCCATTTTTGAATCGGAACACGTATCGCAGGGCGATGTCGGCCTTTTGGAACACGGACCGGCCCGCGCTGCGGCGAAGGCGGCGACCGTTGTCTGGCTTGTTGTAGGGTCTGGAGCTCTCCTTTATCAAATTTCGACCCGCCGGCGCAGGATGACGTGAGCATGCTGAAAGCCATCACCGTCTGGGGCCGACAGAACCCCATCGCGCCGGTGCTGATCGGCCTCTATATGGCGGCCGCTCTTGCCCGCGCCGCGCCGGTGATCCAGCTGGATTACGCCCCATGGTGGGACGGGGTCGGGTACGGGTATGCCGACCTCTGGACGGGCGAGGCGTTAAGGCTGGCAGGGGGCGATTTCGCGGCGCTGAGTTTTTATTCCGAAGGGCTCTTGTTCGTGCCGGCGCAGGCGATGCTTTTCAGACTCCTGGGGGTTGCGAGCGGGATGCACGCTTGGGCCGTATTTTTGGTATTGGTAAGTGCCGCGATAGTGCCAATCGCCGCCCACACCGTATATCTGATAACTCGTCAGCCGATCGGAGCACTGGCCGCTGGTGTGCTCACGATTTTCGACCCGGTCTCAGCCTGGTTCGGAAGCAATGGTTGGTCGGACGCCCAGACATTTCTCTCGGTGGCCGGGACATGCTGGGTATTCGTGCTTTGCGCCCGCAAGCCGACGATTCCGCGGCTCTTGCTGCTGGGCGCCGTACTGGCGATATTGGCGCTCGGACATACAACGTGGCTTTATCCGGCCACGATCTGGGCCCTGATAACGCCGGTCCTGCTAGCGAGTCGAAAGAAGTGGTTTCCCGGGGCGCAGGACTTTCCTGATTCGGGGATCCGACGCGGCTGGCTGAGACGGGCAGCCGCGCCACTGGGATTTTTTGCCGTTGGCGCGTTAATAACGATCTCCCTGATAAGCGTCGGAGGCGCCATCGGAGACGGCGCTGAGAGCGCTGGACCGTTCAACGTGGACCGGAACAACCAGCGGGTGCTGGTGGTCACGTACGATCAATCGATCGAGTGGGACGAGTGGACGCCGTCTGACACAGTCCGCGTCATCCTCACGATATTTCCTTCGAGGATCCCGGACCTGGTCCCGAGTTTTATCCATGGCCATATCGCTAACGCGGTTCACTTTTACCGGTGGGTCTTGCTGGCAACTCTGCTGGCGACGTTCGTGGTAATCGCGGGACGCCGCCAGAACCCCTGGCCTTCGCGATGGGGATTGCTGGGGCTGCTGATACCAGGTTACTTCCTACTATTAGAGCCTAGGATCGAGGTTCCGACGGTCGCGCTCACCTATCTGACCATCGGGGTGGTATGGATGTACATACCGGTCGCGCGCGTGCTGATGGTGCTCTTCGGACCCATCTTCGGAATTCTCATCCTATATCTTCCGCTTACGACTCAGCCCAGGCATAGCAATGCGATCGTGTTCCTTCTGATTCTCCTTGCCAGTATCGCCATCGGGATGGCGGTCGGCCAGGTGAAGCGCTGGTACCAGGATGTTGACAGTCGGCGGTTCATGGCTGGTCAGCGGATGCTCATATCGGCGGGTTTGATTGTCCTGGTCGGTATCGGCTCGGTCAGTACCGCAAATGCGATTGGCGAGCGTCTCGCCGAGGGCCGTTACCTTGAGTGGCTGGGTGAACAGATGGGGGAGGACGCCCTGCTAATCACGGTCGCCGATGTCGATCCCTGGCAGGTCCTGGCAGTAACGGGCCGGCCCGTCATCTACGACGTGGAAAACGGGGCAAGACTGGCGATCAAGCCCGACGGGCCGAAATGGGGCAACGAATTCCTCTCCGAGTTCCGCAGTTATGACGACGAAGAGGATGTGTTCCGGACTCTCGAGCAACGGGGTTACAGCCTTTGGTTTTACGCGCCGTGGGGGGGGGCGGAGCGCCAATGGTTCGATCCGACTCTCGTTGGTTCGAGTCCGCGACCGCGCATCCAACTGGTCAGAGTGGCCGAGTATCCGGGACAGATAGGTCGGGCGGCGATGATGGTGGAAAGCCAGATTGGGACCGGGCGCGATTGATCTCTACAGGGTTGGATTTGGCAAAAGGTGGACTGGGCCAGCGAAGTGGGGAATTTCGAACTCTGGATCGAGGACCGTCTCATTTCGAGCGGCGGACGACCCGGCGACCGAGTTCGCTGAGGCGAGACATGCGGGCGGCTAGAACTGAAAGTAGATGAATGGCTGTCGAGTCTCGGGAGCGAAGCTGAAGAGAACAATACCGGCGGCAACGGCAAGGACCCAACGAGCAGGCCGCGGCAGGCGGCAACCAGCGTGAAGGGGTCGCCAAACCGGTTGGCGAGGACGCTTCCGACGGCGCCGGCGAATAAGAGAAAGACCGGAATGTGCAAGCTCGCATTGCCGGACAGATGAGTTAGGGCTGAAGGAGGGCCGGATAGGAGTTGCTTGAAGATCTCACCGGCGTATCCGAGTGAGTCGGCTCGAAAGAATATCCAGCCGGCGCAAATGAGATGAAAGTTAAGAAATATCGCGAGCGGACGCATCGCAAAGGAGCCGGGACCGATCGGAAGGTGGTCAAAGTGACTGGCTCGGACCGCGCCTTTTCAGGCGTAGGACTAGGGTCCCGATCGCGACGAAGAGCCATGCGATTCCAGCCAGTTTCGGGGGCAAAATTGTGTAGATGCGGTTGACTAAGTCGAGATCGCCCTCCACCGGGTTGCCCGATTTCAGCACCTGTATCTGCACTGCCTTCGAATCGGGTCCCTCAAGGATGTGGGCGACGAGCGCGGTCAATGTTAAAGCCATCGCGGCAAACACAGCGATAGCCAGCAGCAGCTCCGGCCCACCACCGAATGTCCGCGAAGCTTGCGGAGTACTCTGCGGAACCTGGTCCGGGACGGTGCTTCTCCATCGTATCTCCTAATTTACTAAGCTGTGGCCGACTTCAAGCGAATAAAGGAGAGAGTCTTGTCGAGTGGTGGACCGGGCGAATCACGGGGTGGTGGCGCCGACCCGATCTCGGCCCGGACGGCCCGGGTTGCAGCGTTTTTCGATGAGGCGCTGCCGTCCCTTGACGATTGGTGGCGACGAAATGGCGGCTACCACGACGCGGTTGCCGAACTGCACAGGAGACTGATTCCGCCGGGGAAGCGGATCCTAGAACTCGGTTGTTCCCTCGGGAATCTGCTGGGCGCGGTGCGGCCTAGCGAGGGGATCGGGTTGGACTTGAGCCAACGAACAGTGCAGGAAGCAAGGCGGCGGCACCCGGAACTTCATTTTGTCGTTGGAGATGCGCACACGCTCCCGGTCAACTGCGAGTTTGATTATGTAATCCTGCAGGATTTGGTAGGTCACCTGGAGGACATTCTGGCGGCCCTAAGATCTCTGAGGGCGTCTGTTGGTGAGGACACCCGAATCGTGTTGAGCTACTACAACTTTGTCTGGTCGCCGATATTGTCCCTGGCCGAACGACTTGGTCAGAAGATGGAATTGCCGCGGCAAAATTGGTTGAGCATGAAGGATTTGGCCGGACTGTTATCCCTGGCAGGGTTCGAGATCGAGGACCAGGGAACCGAGCTGCTGCTCCCGCGATCCGTGCCCGGAGTCACCAGGTTCGCAAATGGGATATTGGCTCCTTTACCGGTGTTTAGAGATTTGTGCCTGCTTGAGTATTTCGTCGCCCGCCCGAAGGCGATTTCGGTGGGTGAGGAGCAGACGGTATCCGTGATCGTTGCCTGCCGGAACGAGGTGGACAATATCGCCGAGTGCGTGCGACGCACGCCGGAAATCGGGTCCGGCACGGAACTTATTTTCGTGGACGGGGCGTCGACGGATGGGACCCGGGATCTGATTCTGGAGATCATCGAGGCCGAGCGCGGACGGCGTGACATCAAATTGATTAAGCAAGTGCCGGGATTCGACTATGAAGCCCATGGGCGTGACGAATCAGGCCAACCGGTGGGGATGCTGTCGCTCGGGAAGGGCGACGCGGTACGCAAAGGATTTGCCGCGGCTACTGGGGACATTCTGATGATTCTCGACGCCGACATGACGGTGGCGCCCGAGGATTTGCCAAAGTTTTATTACCCGCTACGAGACGATCAGGCAGATTTCATAAACGGAGTGCGTCTGGTGTATCCGATCGAGCGGGAGGCGTTTCGCATGGCCAATTTCCTCGGCAACAAATTCTTCAGCGTGCTTTTTTCATGGCTACTCGGCCAGCCGGTAAAGGACACGCTTTGCGGAACGAAGGCGCTACGTCGCAGCGACTACGAGCGACTCGTGGCGGGTCGGGCGCACTTCGGAGAATTCGACCCTTTTGGGGATTTTGACTTGCTGTTCGGAGCGGCGCGGCTGGGGTTGCGTATCGTGGATATGCCGGTTCGGTACTACCGCCGGGTAGCCGGGCATACGAAGGTATCGGTGCGGAGGCACGGGCCACTGCTGGGGGCGATGACAATCGTGGGATTTCGCAAATTGAAGTGGCCGCGTTGGCGGGCACGACTGGGGAGCATGTTCGGTCGCCGCAAGTAAGGTCTCTTCTGAACCAGACGTGGATCAGGTGCAGTAATCTGGCAGGCGTCAAACTAGGCGCGCCGTGCGATAGGTTGAAGTCGCGCTGCGACCTGGCAGTGTCCCTTGTTCGAGTCAAATCGCGGCGCAGGGTCGGAAGGCTCAGCTAGAGCCTCGCTAGAGGCCGGAGGGCTGAAATAGCGGTAAACGATAAGTTCTGGCGAGGAAAAAAAGTCCTGGTGACAGGCGGGGCCGGCTTTCTGGGTTCGCGGCTCGTGCGGATGCTGGAAGGGCTTGGCCCAGAGGAAATCCTGATTCCGCGCTCGCGCGACCACGACCTGCGCCGGCGGGACGAATGCCGGGCGGTGGTGAAGGGCGTGGATGTTGTGATTCATCTGGCGGCCCAGGTGGGCGGGATTGGATTCAACCGTGACGCACCCGGGGACCTCTTCTTCTCAAACTTGATGATGGGGACGCAGTTGATGGAGGAGGCTCGACTGGCCGGTGTGGACAAGTTCGTAGGGGTGGGAACAATTTGTAGCTATCCCAAGCACACGCCGACACCGTTCAATGAAGTCGATCTGTGGAAGGGATATCCGGAAGAGACGAACGCACCGTACGGCCTGTCGAAGATAATGCTGTTGGTGCAGGGGCAGGCGTATCGCGAGCAATACGGGTTTGAGTCGATCTATTTGATGCCGACAAACCTCTACGGGCCCGGGGACAATTTCGATCCAGAAACTTCGCACGTTATCCCGGCATTGATTAAGAAAGTGCTGGACGCGATGGTCGACGGGCAGGACGAGATGGTCGTTTGGGGCACGGGGAAGGCGACGAGAGATTTTTTGTACGTCGATGACGCGGCCGCGGGGATATTGAAGGCCGCAGAGCAATACGACGGGGCAGGACCTTTGAACCTAGGGTCGGGCACGGAGATCAGCATCCGGGAGCTTGCCGAACTGATTGTGGAACTCTGCGGGTTTGAGGGCAAGCTTGTCTGGGATGCGAACAAGCCCGACGGACAACCGCGGCGAATGGTCGACTCGACGCGGGCCCGCGAGGCGTTCGGCTTCGTTGCGGGCACCAGTTTCCGTAGCGGGCTACAGGAGACTATTGAGTGGTACTCGCGGCACCGCATGAGTGAGGGCTGACCGGGGACTGAGAGGGAGGCGGAGTAAGCGCCGCCGGGATGAGCGGGAGCCCGGGAAGACAGAGCTACTCCGCTAGAATGGCAGCCGTTCGCCCAAACACATCCGGCCGTCAGAGGATAATCGCGGCACCCTTGTGGACTACTTTGAGGAGATGAGTGCTTGAACGTTCTGGGACTGACGGCAACCATTTCCTGGAATACGGCGGCCGCGCTGGTTCAGGACGGCATGCTGGTCGCTGCAGCAGAAGAAGAGCGATTTAATCGGATCAAGCAGGCGCCTCGGATGCCGCCTGTGCAGTCGGCCGAGTACTGCCTCAAAACCGCGGGGCTCGTTGCAGAAGACGTTGACTATGTGGCTGTTGGGTTCGCGGCGCCCTCGCGTTACGCGTTTCTTCGTGCGATTGGCACGCTGCGCGATCTGGAGTTCGAGAATTTTCTGTATACGTTTCCTTCGCTTGGGGAATACCTCATCCAGCAGCACAAACTGCGGCGCGATTTGGAGGAGGCAATTCCAGGAATTACACGGAAGCCCTGGGTGTACGTGCGTCACCACGTAGCCCACGCCGCCAGCGCTCTATATGCATCAGGCTTTGGGGATGCAAACGTGCTGACGATCGATGGGAACGGTGAGGACGACAGTGCCCTACTGGGGGTAGCCCGCGACGGTAAATTCGAGGTTCTGGGTCGCAAACTGGCACCAGAATCGTTGGGCGGACTGTACAGCAACGCAACTCATCAGCTTGGATTCGTTCGTCACGTCGAAGAAGGCAAGACGATGGGGCTGGCGGGCTTCGGAGAGCCCGTAGTGGAGATCCCCGGAATTCAGGTGCAGCACGACGGCTACGACATGGACCGTCGCTATTTAATTTCGGGGTTCTGGGAAGATACTGGACCTCCCCGGCTAGCCGGGGAGGAGATCACTGACGGGCACAAAGATTTTGCCGCCAGTATCCAGAACGTCCTGGAGGAGTCCGGTATGGCGTTGGCCCGGGGCCTGCACGAGACCACGGGGCTGCGGTCGCTGTGCCTCGCCGGGGGGGTAGTGTTGAACTGCGACATGAACGCGAAGATCCTGGGCCTGGATTGCGTGGATGAGGTGTTCATACAGCCGGCGGCGCACGACGCGGGGACGGCGCTGGGAGCGGCTCTGGAGGTCGCCGCCCGAAATGGTGACCCAACGGATTTTGTGATGGAGCATGCCTACTGGGGACCCGAGTACGGCAACGGGGAAATCCAGGCTTTCCTGGACGAGGCGAAAATTGCATACACGCGGCCTCCCGATATCGAGCAGGCTGTCGCGGAGCGGCTGTCGGCCGGGGAAATCGTGGGCTGGTTTCAGGGCCGGATGGAAATTGGACCGCGGGCCCTGGGCGGCAGAAGCATTCTGGCGAATCCATCGATGCCCGAGATGAAGAACAAGGTGAATGCAGAGGTGAAACACCGGGAAGGCTGGCGGCCGTTTGCACCGTCGATCCTAGAGGAAGAAGCGCCGAACCTGGTATTTGACTCGTACCCATCCCCGTTCATGCTGCTGACTTTTACCGTGAGGCCCGAGTGGCGGGAACGCCTCAGCGCGTGCATGCATGTGGATAACACCGTGCGTTCGCAGACCGTTTCCCGGAAGACGAACCCGCGGTACCACGGGATGATAAGCAAGTTCCACGAATTGACCGGGGTGCCAGCAGTGCTGAATACATCGTTTAACGATCGGGGGGAGCCTATCGTCATGACCCCCCAGGACGCGGTGCGATGCTTTTCGAGTACGGGCCTGGATCACCTGGCCGTCGGGGATTTCCTCGTATCGAAGAAGCCCGGAGATACCGGCTAGGGTCATGATTGCACGGTGGGTGCGCGCTCTCGGCCGGGCGTGGCCCGCACGTAGCCACGGTCCGTGGGTGATGCTGGGCCTGGTGGTGGTCTTGGCGGTCTGGTCGAGGCTACTCACGACGCCGGGCGAGCTTTTGCAGCGAGATCTTGAATATCCGCTCTTCGCCGTTGACGTTCTAGACGACTTTTACCCGATGTTGGCGTCGGACGGGCGCAGCGCATTGGGGCACATGAGCTTGACGCCGGTTGTTGGGCTGGCGGGTGCCGTTGTGGAGCTAATCGGGGGCACGTCGGGCGCCATGATCCGCGCGCTCGTGGTTGGACAGTCGCTGGCAGCGTTCACCACGATGTATTTCTTGTTTCAGCTGTTGGCCGGGAAAGCCCGAAGATCGGCTGCTGCCACGGGCGCTGGAGCGCTGGCGGCGGGGCTGTTTTACTCTCTAAATCCGTGGGCAATGGCGCGAGTGGAACATCTGGGCCTGCTGCTTGGTTATTCGCTGCTGCCACTTGTGCTGGGACTGGCCATTCTCGCGGTGCAACGACGCTCCTTACGAATGGTAGTCGGGTCGGGTCTGGCGTTCTGGTTCGCGGCTGCGAGTCCACACTACCTGGTCTTCACCGCCGCGATTCTGACCGGGCTGGCCGCGTATCACGTAGGGCGCTCGCGGTCCCGGGAGGAAGCCGGGCTGGTCCTGCGACTCGGTGCCGGCGGAGTGGCGACGATAGTCGGACTGGAAATGTTCCTGATCTTGCCGGCGCTGGCGTCGTCGTGGATGAGCGGCGGTCTTCCGGCTGAAATCGCGGCCAACGCTGAGGACGTAGCGATCGGCGGTGGCTCCGGTTCGTTGCTGAGTGTATTGACGCTTACGAATAATCCAGTCTGGGCGGATGAAATGCAGCCCGAAAGTCAGGCCAGATGGACCTGGCAGATGATCGCCCTGCTGCCGGTGAGTGCGCTCGTCTGGGTGACGGCATCAAGAAAATTTCGCCCCCGGGTCGGTGTTCTGCTGATCGTGCTCGCAGGTGCCGCACTGATGCTGGAGGTGCTGGTCCAGCGGGAGGCGGGCTCGGGGATCAGCGGCTTCGCGATTTCACGGATACCCGGCGGTCGGGCTCTTCGAGAACCGGATAAACTCTCCGGCCTGCTGGTGATGGCGTTCGCATGGGGGTTAGGTGGGGTGGTGTCGGTTCTCGCGCTGTCGCTTAAGGACCCTACGCGCCGGATGGCGGAGAGGGTGGGGGCCCCGGGATTGCTGCTGGCGGTAGCCATCGCGATGCTGGCGATCGTCACGCCAGCTATTCGCCACTTTCTCTGGACGGACAAAGTGGCTAACTGGCTGCCACACCGATGGCCTGCAGGGTATGAGCAACCGATTTTGGCCTTGCGTGCTGAGGAGGGTTCGGTTCGAGTGATCGTCTTTGAGCGTGACGAACGAGTGCCGGTATGGGATGGGACGCGAGTCCTGCGCCAGCCGGTGTCGCGCTCGCTGGCGGGAGTGCCGGTGGTGGGGTGGCGCCATTCGGGAAACAGCGTATTTCTAACCGCAATTTCACAACTGGAGATGGAGCAGTTGGCCCCGATCTTTCGCGCCGCCGGGGCTAATAGGCTGTTGGTTGTGCATGACACGCGGGAGGGGTCGGAGCTGAACGAGTTGGTGGCGACGTCAGATGGATTTGAGATGCTGGTGGAGGGCGAGTATGCGACGCTATATTCCGTCCGAGAAGCACCGACGCGATTGGGATTCGCGGCGGTCATTTGGCAGCCGGTCTACGGGTTGAACGGCGTGGTTGGCAATGGGGTGTCAGTGGATGCGCCGACCCTGATCATGGTGGCCGACGCCGGGTTGTCGGGCTGTCCGGCGGAATTGACGGTGTTGCCTGTGGTCGGATCGGAACCGACATCTGACGCCATGCCGCCGTGCACGCTATCAGAGCGGTTGATCCGAATGCGACCGGACGCGGGGAAAGTCACCGGCTGGGAAGCCACGGGGGGATCGGCGGCGGAGCTGTCGCGTTGGGTACAGGCCACTGGCAGGCACGACCTGTCGGTCCGCGAATACGACTACGGACTGGGTTTTGCCTGGATCGAGCCCGGGCTCTTGGGAATCCGGGAGTCAATATTCACAGTGGGGCCGGTGGCGGCGGGAACACAATTGCACTTGCGGGCGCTGGTCGGCCGGTCGGCGGCGTCACTGGAAGTGGAAGCGCTGGATGCGTCGGGTGCGGTGGTGGGAAGAACGCGCATCGCGGCCGGTGGCGCCGTCCGGATGGAATGGGTACCCATCGAGGCCGGCGATGGAGGAGGGTGGTTGCGGCTTCGGATCACGGCCGCGGAGGGATTCGGCGCCGTGAACGTGGTGGGGTTGGGTAGATCGTGGTCCGGGGCCGCGCCGGTGGAAGGCCCGAGCGAAAGCGATCCCCCGTCAGTTAGGGTCGAAAGGGAGACTAGGACGGAGCTGAGAGCGAGGATCGAGGGTGCGGCTGACACGTTCGCGCTCGTCGTAAATGAGAACTACTCGCCGGTTTGGCGAGCGCTGTACCCGGGTGGTGAAGCAAGGCCATTTCCGGTCGGATACGCGCGGATGGGATTTGTAATCCCGGCTTTGGGAGAATATGAAGTAAGAATCGCGTTCGTACCGCAGCATTGGCATGACCTCGGCCTGCTTTTATCGGGGTTTGTGTTGACTATCGCCGCCGGGTATCTGGTATGGCCGGTCGTGAGGCGTGCTGCTCAGAGCGGACGGCGGGCGAGACATACGACGGAAGTGCCGTAGGGCATATTCCAGCGGGACACAAAGGGAGTCTCGGCCGCGAAGATGGCGTAAAGAATTGGGTTGAACAGACCAGGCAGGAGCTGATTTTCGGATCTGGCGGAGAGTTTTGTAACCTGAAGAAGTTTTCTGGCTACGAGTATTGGGAGTGCAAGGAGCGTGTTCATGCACGTCAGCCGAACGATTTCAAAGCCCGAGTCTGTGAGACGCTCTCGGAGCGCCGCCGGTGAATAGCGGCGATGATGGCCGGAAACTTGATCCTGCCAGCCCCAGAGCACATTGAAGGCAGGAACAACAACGACCGCGAGACCGCCAGGTTTCAGGACTCGCCATATTTCGGCGGTGGCGGCAGGGTCGCCCGCAACATGCTCCAGAATGTCGGCGGCCAAAACGAGGGCGAAGCTCCGATCGCGAAAGGGAATAGAGACGGCGTCGGCCAGGGTCCCGGCAGCATAGCGGGCATCTCGACAAAGTCTGAGTGCTTCGATGGACGAATCGAGAGCGAAGGGGGAACGGTCTAGCGGCTCCAGAAGATCGCGATTTGTACCGGGGCCGCTGCCCAGGTCTAGGATTGGTCCAGACGGGATCGTACGTAAGTGGGGGCTGAGCAGCGCACGGAGGACTGTCCGCCGACCTCGATACCACCAATGGCGCGACTTGATCGCATGCAGCTCGCTAACAAGGTCAGGATGCATGTTCGGAGGGGCATTCAACTTAGTGGGAGTGTATCTTGTGACCACCCAGCGCGGATCACTAGGGTGGGTGCGAATGATCTTGGGGACAGCATTTTCTTCCGATGCCACGTTAAGTGGCTGGCAAAGGGGTGGCCCAGCCGATTGCGGAAGGCATGGTGATGGGGCCGCGCACGGGTCAATCATTATCCGGCATACTGGTCGTTGCTCAAGTTTCTAGTAAAGCACCATGGAGAATCATGGATGGCCTGATTGAACACTCGGGCTGCCGATCTAATAATCAGAGGTGACACCGCTGGAGCTGAAATGTCGCGATTTGGCGCAAGAATGATCAACTGCCAGAAAGGCGCTGACGGTCAGTGACGGGTGGCGCGGTGAAGCAAGTGTCGGTGCTGATTCCGATGTACAACGAGGTCGGCAATGTGGCCCGACTTGTCGAGGAGCTGATTGAGTCGATCTCCGAGTATGAATTCGAGGTTGTGCTGGTCGACGATGGTTCGAAGGATGGCACGGCCGAAGAGCTGGCTGCGGTCGCCGAAGGCGAACCCCGTGTCCGGGCCGTGTATCTGACGACAAATTTCGGTCAGACAGCAGCCCTCGCAGCCGGCCTGGCTGAGGCGGGTGCGGACACGATAGTAACGATGGATGGGGATCTGCAGAACGATCCGGCGGACATACCGACCTTATTGCGAAAACTGGATGAGGGTTACGACGTGGTGAGCGGTTGGCGACGGGAGCGTACCGGCTCTTTTGTAGTGAGACGTCTGCCTTCACTCATCGCCAACTGGATTATCGGACAGGTGATCGGCGGAGGCGTACACGACAACGGCTGCGGGCTCAAAGCGTACCGGCGCGAACTTCTTGAGCAGCTGCAACTTTACGGCGATGGCCATCGCATCTTAATGGCGCAGGCGGTCGGTCTCGGAGCAAGAATAGCCGAGGTCCCGGTTTCAGACCGGGAGCGGCTACACGGGAGCTCCAAGTATGGACTTTCAAGGATTTACAGAGTTCTGCTCGACCTGCTGGCTCTTAAGTTCCTGTCGTCATACGGATTTAAGCCGATAAGGGTGTTCGGGGGAATAGGATTTATCTTCCTGCTGGCCTCGCTAGTTCTCGGGTCAGGTCTGATCGTCTGGCGATTGCTAGGCGCGGGGTTCATCATCCAAACGCCGCTTCTGCTGGTAGCGGCAGTCTTGTTTATCGTGGGCGTATTCCTCGTCTTGCAGGGTCTACTGGCGGAGCTGACGGTGCGCCTGTACCAGGAGGTGCACGGAAGGCCGATTTACCGAACGAGATCAGTCAGGGAGACGAAACGGTCGGCCGACCGGCGGCCCGACTAGGGTGATGATTCACCAAGTCTTCGCTTACTGTGTATCAGTGGTGTTGACGAACGGGACCTCCGAAGTTCGCGTCCAGCCCTGAAATGTCGATACGGTACACAGAATCGATTAAAGACTGACGAGCTTTAGCCTTCATCGCGTCAGTTTTGGCATCGTGAGCGAGCGAAGCCGGCCCGCCTCTCGGCAAACCTCACTAGCCTGCCGGCACCGGAAGTCCAGCCTATGAGCGCCCCCGTCCCTTTCGGCTCATCCGAGTCCGAACGACAAAATCGTGCACTCTTTGCTCGAACAGGGTTTTCGCCTGGAATTCGCCACCGATGATTCCGCAAAGCGCTTTCCATATTCGACCGGGATGGAGGAGATAGGCAAGGGCGTAAAAAGAGGCCATTGAGATGAAACGATAGAAAGCGAGCTCCCAGTCCGGAACAGCCTGGCAGTGGGACTTGATAACGGTGAAATCAAATTGCACCAGTAGGTCCAGGAAATAGGCGTCGTCCGGCTCCGGAATCTGGCCATTGTCTCGCAGTTCCCGATAGAGCTCCGATCCGGGGTACGGAGTGAAAACGGCGACATTGCAGTCGTGAGCTCCGCTAAACGCCATCCGGGCGATTTCCCATAGGGTCTTCAAGATGCTGCCCCGGCGCTCGTCGGGAAATCCGATAATGAAATTGACTTTGACGGTGTGGCCGACAGCTACCGCCGTTCCGACGGTGGCGCGGATATTGTCGATTTTTAGACGCTTGCGAATCTGATCCAGCGTCGCCTGGGATCCGCTTTCCGGGGCGAACACCAGGAATGAGCAGCCGGATCGGAGCAGTGCCTGAAGGGCGCCCTCATCAAGAGCCTCCGACCGTGTACCGGAGGGTAACTGCCAATTGAGGTCGAGGTTACGGCGCTCGAGTTCCTGGCAGAAACTGAGTATCCAGTCGGTCCGTACGATGGCCGTCAGGTCGGCAAAGTCAAAACTGTTTGCTTGATAGGTCTCGATGAGATGCTCAATTTCATCGACCACCGAGGCTGGATCGCGCATGACATAACGAGTGGTCCACATCGTCGGGTTGGAGCAAAAAGTACACTGATACGGACAGCCTCGCGTAGCCAGGATGGGCATGTTGCGCCCGTGGGCTATTCCGGAACTCCAATTGCCCGTGAAATATGCTGGTACCTTGCACTTGTGCCAGGCGGGCCAAGGAAGATTGTCGATATCCAGAATCCGACGGCTGAGACCACCATCGACGTAGTCGCCTTCCGAATCTAAGTAGACAACTCCGCCGATATCGGCATGAGGATCATCCATGGAAAGGTGGTGGAGGAGCTCAAGGAACGGAATTTCCCCCTCTCCCTTGACGACGTAGTCGATGCCTACGTCACTTTCCAACAGAAGGTCCGGCATGGCCGTGCTGTGCTCACCACCGGCCACGATGGTGAGATCGGGGTAGGCTCGATGGATCTCACGGAGCAGCTCGCGGTGAAGGGGCCATTCCTGGGAGAACATGAGTGAAATCCCGAGCGCGGCGGCGTCCGGATCGATTCGGTCGAGGATTTTCTCGGTGGAAAGCCCCTGGATTTTGTAGCGCCCATTACCCGCGGATCGAAGATCAAGGAGGCTTTCGCCCTGGGCGTCGATGATGTCTACTTGATAGCCGGCCTCCTCAAGAGTCGAAGCAAGGTAGGCAGGCCCCACGGGGAGGGTCATCACTGAGCTGTAGGCAGTCTTGGAGTAGACACTGAAGGGGCGCAAAATCTGTACTTTTACTGCCGACCCGGCAGGGGCGGCGAAGCGTCTGAGCGCCTCTTCCACGGATATCGGACTGGGAGCACTGAAATATCGCGGGTGTAATGAGTTGGTAGTCTCAGCGGCACTAGCCAGTGACAATACGGTGCGCTCCCATGAATAAAAGGTGCCATTGTAATGCTAACGAAGATGACACGCCGCTAGCGAACCAAATGCCGGCATAGCATCACCACCTGCCAGCATCCGCTCAGCCCCGGTGGCGCGATATGCTATCTCGCCCGCTTCTTAACCGGGCGGATCTAGTCGCTACCTTCAAGCCTTTTCTCAGTATCCCGGCTCCGAGCTTTACGACGAAATCAACAGAACGGGGCCATGAATTGGGGAAGCACATCACTGATCTCCGAGGGTGGCAGCCATTGGGCAGCGAACAGGAATTGAGCATTCGCGACTGCATGTGTTCGAGACTGGTGGGAATCATTCTCCCGATGATGCTTTTGTGTGCGGTGGCGGCCGGATGCGAACGCGCGGGCGGTAGAGGAGACATCTCTCTGACGCTGTCGGCGGAGCGGGCGTACGATCCGGTGCAGTTCAGGTCGGCTTCGGTGGTAGAAGGCGAACACTTTTCGACCTTCGATCACAACGTGGTGCGGATTCGCGGGCGGGTCGGGCCGGGGGGCGGTTTCGAGGCTGATTTCCTGGAGTTCTTCTATGCAACCGGCGGTGAGGAACGCTGGGGCCGTCCGATTTCTGAAGTGTTCGAAGAGGAGCCGGGAGTGCTGGCGCAATACTTTGAGAAAGGAGTGCTGGAGTACCGCCCGCCCTACGGAGTGGAGCCGCGTTCGCTGTCGGAATACATAGAGGGCGGACAGGGCGAGCTCATGCCGATCAATTCGAATCCAGGCAGGTATGTCGGGCCGTGGGACCGAAAGGTTTCGAACGTATCGGTAGACGGTATGGAGACGGGCTTTCTGGATGTGTTTGAGCGACTCGGAGGGCTGACCAGTTTCGGCAATCCTGTTTCGGATGCGCGCAGCGATGGCCATCCGATGGCAAGTCTGGGGACGCCTGGTACGGCAGACAACGCGGTCCGGCAGTACTTTGAGGCGGCGGTACTGCAAATCTACCCGGGATCTGGCCAGACGCCGATGATCCTACCGGTGGGAAGGGAATTGCGGGACGAGCTGTATCCGGAGTGGGGATGGGCGGGGCTTGCGGTGTTCTCACGAGTGGCAGCACTCGAAGAAGGGGCCCAGTATCCCCAGCCATTCCTAACGCACTCAGAGGCCGTGGCGCACGCGGTATCCGCCGGTGACGGTGTGCTTGTTGCCCGGGTTGGGCATCCGTATGCGCTGGCGTATCACCCTCAGCATCATTTGCTCTACCGCCCGGGGGATGGCTGGTATGCATTCTATTTCGATGGCAGGGTCGGAGTACTGGCGTACTCGCCGGACGGCCGCGATTTTTCGACCCGGCAGGTAGTGACCGACGGACTCATTGGGATGGGCGTGTCGATTTACGACCGGGGTGAGCAGCTGTACCTGCTCTACACGGATTCGAACGGCATGATCGTATACGTGCAGCCGGTAACGGTGTCGGGGGGAGAGGTGCAGCTGTTGCAGCGGGTGGAGGCGATGATGGGTAACACGTCCTTCTCGGCTCAGATTCCAAATATGGCGTTTGACCCGGAAGGCCGACCCTGGATAGTAGCGAGGAGCTATGGGAGTACGCCGACGGGAGCGATTGTGGATATTTGGGTGACCAATGCGATTGACCAATCAATGGGGGAATGGACCGAGCCTTTGAGAGTGTCGACCGACGAAGAAGCTTTGCGGGGAGGGGCGGGAACGAGCGGGTCGCTGGCGTTTGTGGATGACTCCGTGGTGATTGTGTTCGACATCGATCGAGAGATGGCTGGATACACCGGGGACTATCGGATGGACGAGGAGCTGGTGAGCGAGAGTGCGGGAGATTTCGAAGGTACTCACGACTACATATTGATTTCGGATGGGGAACGGGCTCATCTTGCCTACCACCGACCGGCGGCCACAGGGCAGGTAATGAGCTATCGATACTGGACTCTAGAAGACTCATGGTCGGAGCGGAAAGACGTGGGGGAAACCGGGACGCACGCCACCGCCATGACCGTTGACCTTGAAGGTAATGTTTGGGTGTTTTACGGGGGTCATGGCCATCTGCCCGAAGCTCGAGGAGCGATCAGATTCAGGATCCTTCGACCGGGCGAATCCGAATTTGGGCCGGAACGCTGTGCCGTCATGATTCCAGATTTGCGTCAGGCGGGAAACCCCTGGTTGGCGGCGGCGGCGGCGACGGAAGGTCGAGTGGGACTGATGTGGATGGAAAAGCCCGGTGGTGAGGTTTGGGAAGTGAAGTTTCGGACACTGGATCTTAAGGACGAGAGCCGGGATGCGAAATGTGCTGGATAGGGCGATATCACTTAGCGCGGGTCGCGCCTATCGGAGCCATGAATTGGGGAAGCACATCACTGATCTCCGAGGGTGGCAGCCATTGGGCAGCGAACAGGAATTGAGCATTCGCGACTGCATGTGTTCGAGACTGGTGGGAATCATTCTCCCGATGATGCTTTT
>Ga0209501_10002510_pt1 | contig 19158 bp, 11 predicted proteins | sample ArcticOcean_MG_C_4_FD_187434 | JGI IMG/M metagenome (GOLD analysis project Ga0209501, IMG submission 187434) | Marine microbial communities from western Arctic Ocean - ArcticOcean_MG_CB4_134 (SPAdes) (version 2) | ecosystem: Environmental > Aquatic > Marine > Oceanic | place: Arctic Ocean...
ATTCCGCCACGACATCACTCAAAGAGGTTTGATCAACCGTCGAGCCGAGCCAGATGAATGTCGCGAATCACATCGCCAACCAACGCCATGTCCGCAATCTGCCACTTCGGTGCGTTGACGGCAATTTCCAATGTACTCGTGCCGGAAATCATGCTCGCGGGAAACGGGATCTGCCAGACCGATTGTGCACCGCCGGCGGCCAACTCGTCGGGAATGGGAATCGGCCGTCCCGCCAAGGACAACTGCACGCCGTCGGCTGTCGCCGCTTCGGCAAGCCGAAAGACGAGAAATCCGTAATTGAAGTGCGGATAGAAGTGGCCAAGATACTTGATGGTTGCCGGTTTCTTTCCCGGCCCGCGATGTCGCTTCAAACCGCTTCCCTCGGCAGCCGTCCATCCGGTCAACTGCCATTCTTTCTCACTGTCGGCATTGCCCATTTCACACACGAGATACCGCCGGGCGCGTTCTTTCAGCATGCGGTGAAACGGACCGATTTCTGCACCATCGTCGATGCGGGTCGGCGACGGCGCTGGCTGCGGTTTCGATTCACTGCCAAGCAGTTTCTGAATCGGTTCGCCCAGCGCGAGAGGATACGGGCGGCCCGTGCGATCGTGTACCAAGGTGTTATGAGGGTCGTAGCCCAACAAATGATAGATCGTTGCGGCAATGTCGTCCTGCGTCACTTTGTTCGCCGTGGGATAAGCCGCCTGTTTGTCAGTTTCGCCAAACACCTGACCGCCCGGCATACCGCCGCCTGCCATCACCACCGAGTTGCAAGGCCCCCAATGGTCGCGGCCGGCGTTCTTGTTGATCCGCGGCGTGCGGCCGAATTCGCTGTTCCAAACCACCAGCGTATCATCCAACATTCCGCTCGCCTTCAGGTCTTCGAGCAATGCGGCAATTGGTCGATCGACGGCGGGCATCAATCGGTTCTTGAGTTCCTGGAAGTTGAGTGCGTGCGTGTCCCACGACGAGTCGATGGTCTTCACCTCGCGATGCCAGTACACGGTGACCAGCCGCACGCCCGACTCCACCAGTCGTCGCGCCATCAGCACGCTTTGACCGAAGCTGTGCCAACCGTATCGCCAGCGTTCCTCGTCCGGAATCGAGGCGATGTCGAAGGCCCGCCGCGCTTTGGGCGAGACGACCATGTCGAGCGCCTGACGATAAAAAGCGTCCATTGTTTGCACGGACTGCGAACGCTCGGCCAATCGGGCAACATCTTCAATTTGTCCCAACAGTTGTTGGCGTCCGCGCATTCGTCCGGAGGACATTCCGCCCGGCAACCTCAACGAGGCAATCGAAAAGTCCGGCTCATCGGGATGATCGACGATTTGAAACGGGTCGTACTTGCGACCGATGATTCCCGCCCCCTGTCCCGGCGTGACCTTGCCGGCGGTGGTGGCGATGATGTCCGGCAATGCGACAAACGTCGGCATGCCCTCGCGATTCGGTTTCAGTTTCGACAACACCGAACCGAAGTGCGGAAAGTCGGTCTCGCTGGCACTAAAATTCTCAGCTTTCAATTCGTGCCGACGACCGGTTAAACCGGCATGTGCGCCGGTCGAGTGGTTGTTATCTTCCTGGCCGACCGAGCGAATGATCGCCAGCTTGTCGGCATGTTGGGCGATGAGTGGAAAATGCTCGGAGATGTGAATGCCGGGGACGTTGGTCGCAATCGGCTGAAACTCGCCTCGGTTGTCGGCCGGGCCTTCCGGCTTCAAATCCCACGTATCCTGATGCGCGGGTCCACCCCACATGAACAGCAGGATAACGCGTTTGGCGCGGCCAAAGGTTGCCCCGGCGGATTGTTTTCCCTCACTTGCGAGCAGATCGGGCAATCCCAATCCCATCGTTCCCAGCGCGCCGGCTCGAATCGCTCGACGGCGCGAGATGGAATCGCACAATTGCAGATGGCCGCTGTGAAGGTCAAGCATCGATATTTCTACAACAAAGTGGTTCGGGACTCGACTACGTTTATGATATCAGACAACGCTGATGATTGCGATATCCATAGCTGCGACTCAGCGAGTCGCAGTCGTCAGCGATGCATTGCATCGCAGCTGGGGCCAGAAACCGGGTTTCTACAACAAACCGGGTTTCTTCTTACTATTCCGAGCGCAACGTCGCCAGAATTGGCGTGCGGACCGCCTCGGCGACGGCAATGAACGCGGCAAGCATGCCAACGACAAACACTCCGGCCAGAATCGTCATCACCGACATCCACGGCACATCGGCCCCGATGCTCAGCAGATGTGGTGTCATCGCCAACAGCGCCGATGCCGTCCCGGCCAACAGTCCCCACGTCAGCAGGAACGCGTTTTCCCACAACACCAGCCATGCCAGATGGCCGTTGCGAAAACCAACCGCCCGCAGCAACGCCAACTCCGCACGGCGTTCAAATACGTTTCGCAACATCACCGTCGCCAGTCCCAATGTCCCCAGCAACAGCCCCAATCCGCCCAGCGTTTGGAATGTTGAGAGATACGTGTTCTGGACTGACAGAAAATCATCGAGACGTTTGGCGACCGGTTCGGCATCAAACCCAAAGTCGTTCAGGCCGGTTTCCAGAATCCCGGATAGATCGTCCGCGTCTGCCGGTGGCACTTCGATGAGAAAGTACTCGTATCCCTTTCGGTCAGAATATAGCCGCCGGAAGTTGTCATCCGACATCAACAGCACGCCCTGAAACACACTGCCATCAAATTGGCCGACAATCTTCAACTTGTACTCCGGGTTCTCTTCGTCCGGGACATCGATCGTCGATCCGACAGCCTTGTGCAGGCTGTACTGCAGCGTGTTCATGTCGGCGAAAACGGGATAGACGGGGATCGTTTTCTTTTTGTCTTTTGTTTTTTCGTCTTCGAGCTTCTCGCCCAACAGCGTCCACGGGTTGTCCTGTTTCGCGCCGGAAAACTTGAAGCCGCCGCGTTCGATCATCCGCTGCGGAACACCGAGGACAGTCGGCAGATGCGTCTGGTAGATGTTCAGACAACTGGCGTTTTCTCCCGGATTGACGTGGAACGGGAAGACGTCCATATCGGCCAGAAGTCGATTGTTCCGCGCCGCGCGACTGATTGCCGCTTCGTCTCCAACGGTTTCGTCAAAGTCGATCGCTCGCTTTTTTCGTGCCAACTCGTCGTTGAGATCATCGTAAATTGGCTGGCTGGTCTCAGCAACCAACGTGAAGCCGCCGTTGCCCGAGTTCATTTTCGGTTGCTCAACCGCTGGATTGCGATGACCGGCGGCGATGGCGACGATGACAAACGTGGCCGAGGCGATCAACCCGGTGGTCAACACACTGCGCTGGCGATGACGGGCCGCGTTCCGAATGCCGAGTCGGCCCATGCCGATTGCGCCGGAACCACGGACGGCAGTCGAACGGTCGCTGTCGAGCCATGCCGATTGAAATGTTAGCGATGCCGTCAATAACAGTATGCCAACAAGGAAGAACGAAACCACTTGCCACGAGAAACCGCCAAACGCTTCGCTCTCGGACAGCTGAGGGATCGATGCGGCGGCAACCAGCATGACAGCGGCGATGACGGCGGAGGACAGAGCGGTGATTGACGCTTTGCGACCGCGTTGCTTGCGGGCTTCACCCGTCAGACTGACTTCGACGGCCCCCACTAGCAATTCACGATTCGACACTGCACGCAATTGCCGCATCGCCCACCAAATCGCGATCGTTGCCACGGCAACCGAACCGACAAAACCAATCAGCAGACTGAGCGGATTGACGTGAACGAAGAGAAACTTTGTGCCGATTGCCCCGAACCACCAGGTCTTTAACCCGTAGACCATCACCCAGGCGTAGCCGTAGGCGGCAAGCAAACCGAGGCCGGCACCACTGCCGACGACGATCAAACCTTCGGTCAAAAAGAGTCGATTGACACGTCGCGGGGCAAAGCCGACGGCCCCCAACAGCCCAACGTTTGTACTCCGCCGTTCGATACCAAGCCGAAACAACAGACCGATGAGAATGGTCGCCGAAGCGATCAGGAAAAAACTGAATGCGATGAAATAGGCGGAAAAATCGGTCGTCCCGCTGGCGGCCGCAAGTTGCCGTTGCTTGACGGCATCGAACGCCATTCCAATTTCGTCCGGTTTGATATTGCGGAGAACTTCGCGGGTGTAGATTTCGGCACTCTTTTCGAGTGAATCCGCTTTGGGTGGTGAAATTCGCAACGACGTCAGTTGCCCGTAGCGGCTGCGCCAAAGAGTCTGCGCGGTGGACAACGTCACAAAAGCTTTCGGCGTCGCCCGGTATTTGTCCCAGAATTTATCATCGCTATCCGTCACCTTTTTCATGGTGAAGGGCGCTTCCCATAGGTCGAGCGTTTTGACGTCGGTGATGCCCTTGACTGTCGGCGTGAGACCCGAATCAATGGCCGACCCGGTCATCTCGACGATGCCGCTCAGTTTGAAGGTCCGTTTCTGCTCTGGCAAATCGCCGTGGTTGCCCACTTCGTAAAACCACAGATTCACGTCATCACCGATGGCGAATCCCAAATCGCCTGCCAGCCAACTGTCCAATACAATCTGATCGTCTGTCGGTGGGCCTCCGGCGGTGTAAGTGAAAGCGTCGAAACTCGGAGGATTGACGAAGTCGAGTCCGGCCGCAATGGAATATCGCGAGAACTTCGCGGGTTCCTTGCTGCCGGCGATTTTGTTGGCCAGATAGACGAGCGTCGATGAATGCTTCAGTTTCAACCGCTCGGCAGTCCGTCGGCCGGCCGCTGCAAATTCAACCGAGAGAATCTGCTGCTCCGATTCCAGTGACAGGTAAAGCCGTTCTTTGTTGGCTGCGACGCGAAGTTCGAGATCCGCCAGCGTCCATCGTTCGGTCAGCAGGTCGGTCAGTCGATTGGCCGCGCCGGGAGCTTTGTCACCTTCACGATCCACTTTCGACTTGGCGGTGACGAACAGCGTGTTCACACGGGCCGGCGTCACCGCCTGCGTTATGCGGTCGCGCGTTTGGTTGAGATCGAGCGCGCGCTGCAATGTGTCGAGCGACATGAATGCATTCATTGGCAGTTGCTGGTTCGGATTCAGATTCAACCGCCCGACACCTAACGCATCGTCGAGAATCGCCTGCACCGTCAACGTGATCGCGCGCGACGTTTCATCCCGCTTCCCCAGTAGCGAATCGCGGGGAATCGAACTTGGCACCTCAAGCCACAACGAGATTGTCTCGCCAACGTCAACCCCCAACGGCTTCCCGTCTTCATCGGTCTGGACGTTCCCGTCTTTGTCTTTCTTCTGCAACTGCTGGGCAAGACGACGGCTGAGGATGATCTCGCCGTCCTCGGGAGGTGGAACATCGCCGTGATGGGTCATGCCCCACAGCGTTTCTTCAATACCGAAAATGCTCACTTTGCCGGCGCGAAGAATCAGAGTGAAATCCGTTTCATCGCCAGCGTCGGTTTCGTGCTCGTACTCCAGCGCGCCGGTCATCACTAGTGCCGGGGCGACTGTTTCAAACTGCTTTGGGAAATCTGGGTGAGCAGCCAGTTCGTCTGCCAACTCCTGGCGGAAGAACCGTGGAGAGTTCAGGACGTGGTCGATCTTTCCCAGCCGCTCTTCGGTCATCTGCCGCAAGCTGCCGCGAACCGAATCGCCGACGATCAGCGCTCCGCCAATCACGGCCGTCCCGGCAACCACGCCCAACAGCACGGCAAGGTTAGTCCGCCAATAGTAAAGAATGCTTTGCAGCAACAGTCGGGTGGTGGTCATTCGGTTCAACGTCGCAATTCAAGAGACGAGTGAAAACGGGTTAGTTTGTGGCATCGACCAGTTTGCCGTCGATGAGTTCGTATCGCTTTGGAAAGCGGTTGGCGAGCGACTGGCTGTGGGTGACGCAGATCAACATGGCGTTCTGTTCGCGGGCCAGTTCCAGCAATAGTGATCCGATCGATTCGGCCGTTTGCTGATCGAGATTGCCGGTGGGTTCGTCGGCCAGTAGCAGTGCCGGCTGATTGAGCAAGGCGCGACAGACGGCGACGCGTTGTCGCTCGCCGCCGGAAATCTGTGCCGGGCGATGCGTCATCCTTTCGGCCAGACCGACGCGTTCCAACAGTTCTTTCGCGCGTTTTTCTTCGGCCGCTCCCGCGCCGCTGCCGGCTAACGCAGGGATCAGCACGTTTTCCAATACCGAACACTGCGGCAACAGGTGATGGTCTTGAAAGATAAAACCGATGTTCTTGTTGCGGTAGGCGGCCAGCTGGGAACCGTCCATGTTGAATGGATTCTCGCCGAGTACGCTGAGGGTCCCGTTGGTCGGTTCATCCAGCGTGCCGATGATGTAGAGCAGCGTGCTCTTACCCGAGCCGGACGGACCGGTAATCGCCGCTGCGTCGCCGCGTTTCAATTGGAGATCGACGCCGCTGAGAACGTCGAGTTCACCGGCGGCACCGGTGAAACGTTTCGTTAACTCGCTGACGATCAGGTCGCTATCGCTCATGGTGTTCTTGTCATTTTCCGTCACGTCGCAGAAACCCGGTTTCTGCAAATGCTCATTCGGTTTCGTAGTTTTCCAACTGATTGCGATACGCGGCCGGAATTTCGATCGACTTTATTTCGTCACCGCCACCGAAGTGACAGCAGACGGTTTTGAGTTGACCGTGTGCGATGCGGGTCTCACCGCGGTGAAACTCGATGTTGAATGTTACCGACTTCACGCCGATCCGTTTGACGGAAACGCTGACGTCCAACACGTCCTCGAATCGAGCGGGCGCATTGAATGAACAGGAAGCCGAAACCCGTGGCCAACTAATCACCGTACCGTCGTCCTGCCGGTTGATGAGTTCCAGGCCGAGCGTGCGAAACAATTCGTGTTCGGCCTGCTCCATGTAGATATAGAAATTGGCGAAATGCGCGATCCCGGCCATATCGGTTTCGCAGAATTCGATGCGTCGGGTGGTACGGAAGACTTCGGCCATTGTTGACTCATGCTGGGGGGGGGGGACGAGGGGGATGTACCCCCACGCTCGCTTGGAACAATCACTCCGGGAAAAACTTCTCCAATGTCGCCTGACTGGGTGGTTTCGTGAACAGCGAGACAACGACCATCGCAATCGTTGAACAAAGCAGCATCGTCGCGACGGGTAACGTCTTATACGTATTCTGGAATAAATCGATATCAACCGTAAAGGTGTCGTCGGCTGCAAATCCCGATTTCCAAAAGAGAATTGACCACGAGGTGATTGCCGCGATGATGCACGCGTAGCCGCCTGCTTTTGTGAGTCGTTTCCAATACAGGGCCGCCGCGACGAGCGGAACCAGTGCAGTAAACCCGCTGAAACACCACACGCCCAGATCAAAAATGTGCGGCGGATCGAACAGACTCAAAATGTAGGTGACCGCCACGACCCCAATGATAAACATCCGCGCCATTTTGACAATCTGCTGGTCGCTGTAGCGGTCTTTGCCACCGTAATGGACGGCGATGTCCTCGGTGAACATGGTGCCGATGCACAGGAATTGGCTGTCGAGCGACGACATAATTGCCGCGAGAATGCCAGCGGTCAGCAGTCCGCCCAGCAGCGGCGTGCTCAGTTTGCCCACCATCACCGGCAGCACGGCGTTCGCGTTGAAATCGGGCGGGAACATGAATTTTCCGTCGATTTGAACCGACGTCGCCCATGTGCCAACAAGAATGCAGGGGACCCAGACGATCATGATGAAGATGGGATGGGCAACCACCGACAGCTTGAAACTCGATGCGCTGCGGGCGGTTAGCCAATGTTGAAAGACGTGCGGAAACATGCCGACCGACAACGGGATGAGCAGGAAGGTGAGAAACACGGTGCGGTCGATGCCGCTGGATGTAAATTTCTCGGGGTGATGCTGGAGTACTGCCTCGCTCGCCGCCTGCAGGCCGCCCAACTTGCTGGAGATAACAAAAAACGTGACCACCCCCAGTACCATGAAGACGCCGGTTTGCAGCGCGTTGGCCCAGGCGGTGCCGCGCATGCCGCCTAAGAAGACGTAGACGAGAACGACCGCGCAGATTACCAGCGACGCAAGCTGTGGCGGAACGCCGCCGTGAAATACTTCCTCGCTGAAGATTTGGGGAAAGGCGTGGCGTGTCACACCGTTGACCGTTAAGCCGGCCGCCAGCACGCCGATGAGCAGATACGTGATGACGAGAATGACCAGGACGGGAAAAAGAACGAGGCCGATCTTGTCGCTTTCCAACCGATCGCGGAAGAACTGAATTTGCGTGGTGTAACCGTGCTGCTTTCCCAGTGACCAGAGCTTGACACCGAACAGGAAAAAGCAGAGCGAATGCACAATGCCGCTGGATGACGCGAGCATACCGTACACACCGATGCCCTGTTCGAACGATTTTCCGGTCGAGCCGACCAAAGCGAACCCGGTCATCGTTGTGCCGAACAGTGACATCAACAACAGCACCGGGCCGATCGAATGGCTGGCCAGCATGTAGTCCTGGCTCGTCCCGCGAAACAGGCGGCTGGAAAACAGTCCCAGCGCTAATAGCAGCGCGAGATAAATCCCAACGATGATGAGCTGTGTCACGGCTGCTCACTCCCGGCTGGCGATTCGGCGCTTTCGTTTGCAGTCGTTTCGTCGATGGGCCAGGCAAACCGAGTCGCCAGAAACCAAGTCACTCCGGCGGCCAGCGAAATCCCAATGTGAAATGCTAACCCTTCCGGCAGAAAGCCGAACAAGAGTTTTGTGCTGTCGATGGCAATGCCACTTTGATGCAGCACGACCAAAATGAGCAGCAGACCCCAAACGACGTATCGCATCGGCTGCCTTTCGTAGCTTCAGAAACCCGGTTTCTTTGAGAAACCGGGTTTCTCCAACGCCAAAACGTCGGCATGGGTTTCTAAACCGTCGCGGCGGGCGACTCCGCGTTTGTCTTCAGCCGATTGATCACCACCAGGACCACGAACAATCCGCCGCCAATGATGTTGGTGAACGCACCGATCTGCGTCCCCGCGATTTCCAGATCGGGCGAAAGCAGCAGCGCCGCGGCAAACAACATCAATACGCGGACCCACGTCCGCAGATCGGAACTCATGTAGCCGGCGATTCCCGCCGCCAGCGCCACAATGCCCACCAGCGCGGCAAGCATGGCCAGCGCCACCGACAACATCGACAGCCGCTGGTCGGTGAACTGCAGGCGGTTGTCATCATCAGCAGCGCCGGAACCAGTCGACTCCTCGTTGGCCTGTGACGGATCGAATGTCAGCGAACCGAGATGCTGTGCTTCGCCGTCCTGTGTCAGATAAAATGTGGTGCCGGCGTCGTCCTCTTCCAAATCGCCGGGCGAAACGACAGTTCCTTCACCCGTGAACAACACGATGTCGTCGCCGGTTTCGATCCGTTGATCTTCGGTCAGCGTGAGTTCGCTCATCGTCGCCGGATCGAGAGGAATTCGGTCTCGTTCGTAAGTCGTGATTATCCAATTGCCGGGATCGACTTCAGAGCGAAACGTGCCAAAGTCCGATGTCCGCAAGATTGTCGCAGCCGCATTTCCCTGTGCGCCGACGATCTCGATTTTCGAGAATCCTCGCGGCTCGCCGTACCACACCAGTTTGCCGTTGATCGCCGCCGGTTCGCCCACCTTCACTTCTTTGGGACGCATCAGCTTAACCGTCACTTCCGGTTTGTCGCTCATCAGCAACAGTTCGGGGCGATAGACGAACATGAATGGCAGCGTGAATCCGACCAGCGAGAACCGAAATGCGGCCATAGCCGTCGGCATGATGCGTGAGCCGGCAATCGACGCACTGGCATATGCGGCCAACGCAACCGGCGGGGTGACCATCGACATCATGCCGAAGTAGAAGATGAACAGATGGGCCGCCAGCGGGATGATGCCCAATTCACTGAGCAGCGACCCCATCAGCGTCGCCATCAACAGGTAACAAACGACGGAAGGAACCCCCATTCCCAACACAATTGAGCAGGCCATGATGCCGACTAATGCCAGCAGCAGATTCGATTCGACCTGGTCTCGAATGGCCGCGCTGAAGTCGGCGGCGATGCCGGTCTGCTGCACGATGCCGATGATGATGCCGACACAAGCGCTCGCCGCCACCAGCGACACGCCGTTCTTGGCCGACTTCGTCAGTGCATTTATGATCGTCGGTCGCCAGTCGCGGTTGATCGTGCCGAAGACGATCATGCCCAACATTCCAAAGATGGACGAGTCCAGCAGCGACTCAAACATGCGTCGTATCGAAAAAGCGTCGGTATTCAGGTCGAGCCACGATTTGGCAACGTAGGCCTGCAACCATTCGGGAAGTAGATGTTCCCTCGCCGGCGCGAACAGTTGGTCGATCTGTGGGCTGAATTGGTGGATGACGATGACGACGAAAAAGCTCGTGATCGCAAACAGGCGGGGTGCCGTTGCCAGTTTGAGCCGCTTGCGCATCGTCCCCAACAACAGGATGAGTACCAGCGAACCGGTGACCGCACGGAACGGCGAGAAGTTCATCAACAGCAACCCGACCAACGCCACCAGCGCGCCGACAAACACAATCGCCTCGAACTGCCACAGCGACCGGACTTCGTCTTCGGCCGTTTTTTGCACGCTCTGTGCGCCGATCCGTCGTGAGTAGTAATGCACGATCATGTAGATCGAAAAGTAATAGAGTGTTGCCGGCAAAACCGCTGCCGTTGCGATCTGCAGGAAGGTCACCTGCGGTTCGACCAGTTCGAGCATCATATAAGCGCCGGCCCCCATCACCGGGGGAACAAGCGCACCGCCGGCGGCGGCGGCGGCCGTAATTCCTCCGGCGATTCGCGGCTCGAAACCGGAATTGCGCATCATCGGAATCGTAAAGGCACCGGTGGTGACGGCGTTGGCAACGGCGCTGCCGGAAAGCGAACCCATCAACCCGCTACCCAGCACCGAAATCTTAGCCGGGCCGCCGGGACTGCGGCCGAATACTTTTTCAGCAAAGTCGATAATAAACTGCGTCGCCCCGGACATCTCCAGGAATGAGCCGAACACTACGAATAAGAACACGTACTTGAACATCACACCGGCTGCCGGTCCGAAGACGCCCAGCGTCTGCAGAAATGTCGTACTCGCGATGCTCTTGAGGCTCTGCCCCTGATGCGGAAACAGCATGTCGGGCATGGCGGCCCAGCCGTGACTTGATGCCAGATAGCAATAAAAAGAGTGTCCGACAAACAGCAGCGCCAACGCGGGGACAATCCAGCCGATGCTGCGTCGGGTGACTTCGAGTACCAACAGCAGACCGACGATGCCGATCGCGTAGTCGATACTGTTTTCGTCACTGGCCCTCGCCGTTAACGACTGCACCGTTCCCGATTCGCCGGCGAGCCAGAACTGCTGCAGCCAGGGTTCTGTCTGCACGATGACGAAGCCGCAACAAACGATTGTTGCCAGCGCGAGCAACACATCGGTGGCACGCAGCGCGACATTGTTTTCGAACCGCTTGTGGAGCGGAAAGACGAGAAAGCAGATCGTCATGCCGAGCATCACGAAAACTGCGAGCGCAGACTGCTGCTGCAACTGGGGGAAGTTGACTTCCACCAGTGTGAACAGACAGAGGGCGACACCCAACAGGGTCACCACAACATTGCGAATCCGCTCGAACACCAGACGCCGCTCCTATTACGATTCGTTCGCATCGCCTGATGGATCGTCCGTCGCGGGAGCATCGTCGCCCGCCTTACCCTCTTCGGCGGCTTCCGGCCAGATGCCCTCTTCCTTGTAGAAGCGGATCGCGCCGGGGTGAAATTTGGTCCCGGTATTTCGCGGTGCATTCTTTTCGTTGATGAACTTCTTTGCCCCCGGATGGGAAATCTTCGCTCGGTTTGTCCAGATCGTTTTCGTAATCTGGTAGACGAACTCATCATCCTGAGCGGCCGAAGTAATCAGATGCATCGCGCCTACGTTCAGGCCGTGATAGTCTTCTTTCAGGTCGGCATAGGTGCCTGCTTTGACCGTGATCTCGCTGAAGAACGGATAGTCTTTCACCAGTTGTTTCCGCGCTTCCGCCTCGAACGGAATCAGTAGAATCCCCAAGTCACTTGCCTGCTGGATGGCAGGCGAAGGGACCGCACCGCCGAGAAATGCGGCATCGGCTCCACCATCGCTCAACTGAGTCACCGAATCGGCAAAGTTCGCGTTGAGTTTGGTAAAGTCGGCCAGCTTGACGCCATGCGCTTCCAGCAGCGGTTCGATAAACATTTCGAATCCCGCCCCATTCGGACCGCAGATGACGCGTTTGCCTTTCAGGCCCTGAATCGTCTTGATTCCAGAAGACGTCTTCGTGACGAACATCGCAACCAGCGGCGCAATGGTTGTGATCGCGCGAATTTCGTACTTCTTATCCCACCCCCCCGTGCCATTGACGGCATTGAAACTGATGGCCGAATTGGCGATTCCGAGTTGGTATTCTCCCTGATCCAGCAGCCGGATGTTCTGCTGCGAACCTTTGGTGCCCTTGGCTTGGGCCTTCCAGTTGTTGTCGCCGCCGTTTTTGTTGAGCACTACGCACAACGAGTTGCCGACTTGCTGAAACGTACCGCCGATGGGCGAAGTCCCCATGCTGAGGAACTTTGTCTTGCCGGAGTTGGTGGTGCCGCCACCTTTTGTGCCACCCCCAGTTCCGCCACCGCCTTTGCCGCCACCGCTACCACAGCCACTCAATACCAATGCGCACATCAGCACCGCTGCGGTCGTCGCGGAGAATCGAAACCATTTTCCGTTCATCTGAATGAATCCTCAAAACAGGCGGGCAAACATCGGGTGGGCTGAGAAATCTCAGGATGTTTAGACTAACAGGGTGCCTGCACGCTTTCCAGTGACAAGGCGAGCGGAGCGAGCCGTGACCCCAAACCGACAGCTTGCTGTCGAAGGGCGTACTTTGCAGCTTAAATCACAGAGGGAACCACGAAATACACGGAACACACGAAAGAGAATTGAGATCGATCACAAGATCACACAGGCAGACTGTTTGTCGCTTGAGGACCTCACTCTCAATTCACGCGATTGTCCTTGGTGTTTCGTGGTGAAAAATCGGACTAAGCAGCCATTCGACAGCAAGCTGTCGGTTTGGGTTTCCGGCTGCGCCGGATCAGAACCGCCCGCTGGGCGCAACACGTTGGCTACGGTACAGTCGTTGGACTTTTGAAGCGAACAACAGAACTTTCAACAAGGAGTCGAACGCGTGGCAGGCAGGGGAAAAGTTGTGGTGACCGATTTCATTGGGGGACCGATGGAAGACGAATTGAAAATTCTGGGCGATATTGCCGATGTCGTGTCGCTGAACGCCGGTTGCGAAGACGATCTCTTCGGCCGGATTGAAGACGCCGACGCGATTATGGTCTATCACTGTGTCGAGGTGACCGAGCGGACGATTGAACGCCTGACGAACTGCAAGTTGATCGTCCGGTGCGGCGTCGGTTTCGACAACGTCGATGCCGTCGCTGCCCGCAAGAGGGGAATTCCCGTCGCAAACGTGCCCGACTACGGCACCGAGGAAGTGGCCGACTCGGCCATTGGGCTGGCGCTTTCTCTCACGCGCGGCATTTCTTTTCTCAACAATCGTCTACGCCGCAGCCCGCAGCATGAATGGGCGCACCTCAGCGTTCGGCCGCTTACCCGGTTGCGGGGGCAGACGTTTGGGATCGTCGGCATCGGTCGCATTGGAACGGCGACTGCACTCCGCGCGAAAGCGCTGGGAATGAACGTGTTGTTCTACGATCCTTATGTACCCGACGGACTCGACAAGGCGCTGGGTGTCCGCCGCGCCGACACACTGGAAGAACTGTTGTCGCAAGCGAAGGTTGTCAGCCCGCATTGCCCGCTGACTGACGAGACGCGACACATTATTAATGCCGACGCAATCGCTCATATGCCCGGCGGTTCGTATGTCATCAACACATCGCGCGGCGGAGTGGTCGATACACGGGCCGTTCTCGATGCAGTCACTTCGGGTCATCTGGCCGGCGCAGCAATCGACGTGCTGGAGCAGGAACCGCCCGACAAAGACGATCCGCTGATCGCCGCCTGGCGAAATCCCGATCACCCGGCACACGACCGCTTGATCATCACCCCGCATACCGCCTTCTATTCAGAAGAGGGCCAGCGCGACATGCGCGTCAAAGGCAGCGAAAACTGCCGCCGCGTGCTGCTGGGCGAAACTCCACGAAATGTGGTGAATTGAACGTCGCGCGAAGAAACCCGATTTCTGGATGCAGACAGTCTTCATTTAGCCGGCGGGCTTGCCCGCCGTGACTGCAACACGCCGTTCGACCCACACGCTCCGCAAGCGGGTCGGCTAAATTGATTTGAGTTGAGCCGAAAGCGCCGCGACGAGTTCTCGCGTTACCTCGGCCGGTTTCTCTGCGCCGCAAATCGCGCTGCTGACGGCGACGCGTGATGCGCCGGCTGCGATGACTTCGCCGATGTTGTTTTGATCGATGCCGCCGATGGCGAACCAGGGCAAGGTGATTTCCTCGCTAACCTGCCGCACGAAGTCCAGTCCGGCGAATTCGTCGAATTGTTTTGTCTTCGATGGGAAGACCGGGCCGACGCCGATGTAGTCGGCACCGTCGAGTACCGCTTGTCGGGCCTGCTCGATGGTGTGTGTTGAAACACCTACCAATCGGTCACTGCCGACGATCCGCCGGGCTTCGCGAACCGTCAATTCTTCCTGCCCCACGTGGACGCCGTCGGCGTCGGTTAGAACGGCCAAATCGGCGCGGTCGTTCATTATGAACAACGCGTCGGCGTCGCGGGTCCAACTTCGCACGCGGCAGCCGTGATCGATCAGCGCCCGGTCGGACATTGTCTTTTCACGCACCTGCACAATGCGGGCGCCGGCATCGATTGCATCGCGCACCGCCGGTCCCGGGCCGTGATGGCAGAGACGTTCGCTCACCAACAGATAGAGGTTGATGCCGTCGAACTGAGTTCGCGCGGCGTGCGTGCCCAGCGTTGCCTTTTCCAGCGTGTACAGCGAATAGCGGAGTTGCTCGATGCGCTCGGACGTTATCGGCGCGATGATCTTGCCGAACTCTTCGAGCGTGCGCAGTGCTTCTTGCACACGTTTAAAATTGGCCTGAGCCACATCGAGCGGAGAACGCCGAATCGTTTCGGCCTGCGTCGTCACATTCGTGCCGACGTCGTTCGGAGTGTCACGCGACTTCAACATTGCCGACGAATCGAACCGGCCAACTGTTTCGGCCAACTCGTGCCGGTACTGTTTTAACAGCCGAGTGAGGTGCGGATCGTCGAGCGTGAAGCGAGTGAAGTCTTCCACCACTCGCAATCCTTCGCGCGCCCGGTTGGCGGCAGTATCGAGAACGCGATAGGTATCGGAATTGTCGGTGGCTGTCGATTCGCGATGCGCCAAGTGAATGTCGGCATCGAGCGGTTCGGCGGTGATGCCGCTCGCCTCGGCGACCTGTTCGGCCAGATAGCTCTCGTCAACGCCTTTCGAGTTCAGAAAGTCTTTCACAGGGGAATCGATAATTGCCAGCCCCCACAGCAAGTGCTCGCTGCCAACGTCGGCGTGTCGTCCCGTCATTTCACTTTGCCGCCGCGCTTCCTGGATGACTTCATCCAGAACGGCACTGTGCGGAAGCGGTGCGTCATCGTTCGCTTTGTCGTCAGCTTTATCAGAAACGTCGCAGGGTTGCGTGTCGGCTGAGTTGGATAAATTGGATTGATCGAATGTCGCCAGAGAGACGCCACATCGATCAAGAATCTCCGATGCACGCGATTCTTCCAGCAGCACGGCACGCAACAGGCAGGCCGGTTCCACACGCGCATAGCCCGCAGCAACCGCCAATATGGCAGCCTGTTCGATGGCCCGGCAGGCACTTTCGGTCAACCGATGTTGATGCATCGATGCGTTCCGCAAGGCGATTGACGAAATTCAGTCATGGAAATTCCCGTCGATGAAGAGTGATGATTCCGAAGGTCTAAGTGTCGCACAAAACCTGAACACATCACAACGCGTCAAACTAAAACGGCTTGCGCCCCCTTAGCCCGAGGGTCGTCTTGCCAGTATGGTAACTCCCCACTAGAATTCCAGACGGGCGTTGTGCCAACAGGATCGATTGTAGCGGTTTTTCGATTTGATGAGCGAGCATGTCTGGCACGCATATTGCATGGGATGGGGACGCGGCAGCCAATTCGACCGTCGCGACTGGCAAAACAGACATTGCGATTCTCAAGGAGGGTGGCCGGAATTGGCAGCGGGGCTGCTTCAATCGTCGGAAATCCCCGAGTTTTTGCCCTCACAGCGGGTTGCCGCAGCAGTTTTTTCGCCAATCGCTCTCGCTGTGGCCTATCTTGTAAGTAATCGTCGAAAACCGATCTGATTCGGTGCGGCGTCAGTGTTTAAAATCGACCATAAAACAAACAGTTTTTCGGATGTCCCCGTCACGGCGGGGAATCCGGTGGCAATTCGGCCGGCTGGGTGCACAAGAATCGTCTTGTGGGGCAGTCATGTTCAGCGGCTTGAAGATCAGGGAGTAACCTCGAATGTACGAGCGATTTACCGACCGGGCACGTAAAGTGATGCAGCTGGCCAACCAGGAGGCCCAGCGTTTCAATCACGAATACATCGGCACCGAACACATCCTGTTGGGCCTCGTCAAAGAAGGCTCCGGCGTTGCGGCGAACGTGCTCAAGAATCTCGAAGTCGATCTGCGAAAGATTCGCCTCGAAGTTGAGAAAATCGTTCAGTCCGGCCCCGACATGGTCACCATGGGAAAACTGCCCCAGACACCGCGGGCAAAAAAGGTGACCGAGTACGCAATGGAAGAGGCCCGGAACCTCAATCACAACTACGTTGGCACCGAGCATTTGCTGCTTGGATTACTCCGCGAACAGGAAGGCGTTGCCGCCCAGGTACTGATGAACCTCGGCCTGAAGCTGGAAGACGTTCGCGAAGAAGTGCTGAACCTGCTCGGTCACGGGCTGGAAGGTGGCGAGCCGACCGAACGTGGCGGCAGCGGCACAAGTGGCAAAGCGGGCAAAAGCAAGACGCCGGCATTGGACAGTTTTGGACGCGATCTGACCGAATTGGCGCGGCAAAATAAGCTCGATCCAGTGATCGGCCGACAGGACGAGATCGAACGCGTCATTCAGATTCTCTGCCGTCGGCAGAAGAACAACCCGGTGCTGTTGGGTGAAGCGGGCGTTGGTAAAACCGCCATCGTCGAGGGTTTTGCCCAGATGGTTGTCGATAACACCATTCCCGAGCCGTTGCGCGATAAGCGAATTGTGGTACTCGACCTGGCCATGATGGTGGCCGGCACGAAGTATCGCGGGCAGTTTGAAGAGCGGATCAAGGCGGTGATGAACGAAGTCCGCCGGGCCAAGAACACCATTCTGTTCATCGACGAATTGCACACGCTGGTTGGTGCCGGTGGAGCCGAGGGTGCGATTGACGCCTCGAACGTGCTGAAGCCAGCACTTAGTCGTGGCGAACTGCAATGCATTGGTGCGACCACGCTTGACGAGTACCGCAAGTACATCGAAAAAGACGGCGCATTGGAACGCCGATTCCAAACGGTCATGGTCGATCCGCCGACACCGGTTCAGACGGTTCAGATTCTCAAGGGCCTTCGCGATCGGTATGAAACGCATCACCGCGTGCAGATTACTGACGACGCCCTTGAGGCGGCCGTTGAACTTTCCAGCCGCTATATCACCGGCCGTTGCCTGCCGGATAAGGCCATCGATGTGATCGATGAATCGGGAGCACGGATTCGGCTGAAGTCGATGGTCCGCCCGCCCGATCTCAAAGAGATTGAAGAGGAAATTGAACGGCTCAACCAGGCCAAGGAAGAAGCGGTTGCCAATCAGGATTTTGAAAAGGCAGCCAGCCTGCGTGACCAGGCCGACAAGGTCAAGAAGAAGAAAGAGCAACTCACCCGCGACTGGCGTGAAAAGTCGAAAGAGACCGATGGCGTCGTCGATGCCGAAGTCATTGCTGAGGTCGTCGCCAAAATGACCGGCATTCCGCTCACGCGGCTTTCGAGTGAGGACACGGTTCGCCTGCTGCAAATGGAAGATGAGTTGCACCAGCGCGTTATCAGTCAGGACGAGGCAATCGTTCAGATTTCCAAAGCGGTCCGCCGCAGTCGTAGCGGATTGAAAGATCCCAAGCGACCTACGGGAGCGTTCCTGTTTTCTGGTCCGACTGGCGTCGGCAAGACGCTGTTGGCAAAGACGCTGGCGGAGTTCATGTTCGGCGACGACGAAGCACTTGTCCAGATCGACATGAGCGAGTACATGGAGAAGCACAACGTCAGCCGATTGATCGGTGCTCCCCCGGGATACGTTGGCTACGAAGAAGGTGGCCAACTCACGGAGAAGATTCGCCGACGGCCATATGCGGTCGTGCTACTGGACGAAATCGAGAAGGCCCACCCCGACGTCTTCAACATGCTGTTGCAGATTATGGAAGAAGGTCACCTGACCGACAGCTTCGGCCGCAAGGTCGATTTTAAGAACGTCGTTCTCATTATGACAACGAATGTCGGCGCAGCGACCATTGCCAGTGGAGACGCCTTCGGCTTCCAGAAGAAAGACGCCGACACCAGCTACGACAACATGAAACGTAACCTCATGCACGACATCGAGAAGTACTTCAAGCCGGAGTTTCTTGGTCGTCTTGATGAAGTGGTCGTGTTCCGCAAGCTGAGTGCGGAAGATCTGAAGTTGATTGTCGATATCGAACTGGCCAAGGTCCGCGAACGGCTGGAAGAACGCGGGTTGAAGCTCGAATTGAGCGACGATGCGAAGGACTTTATCATCGACAAAGGCCAGGAAGACGACAGTCTCGACTACGGTGCCCGGCCGCTTCGCCGGTCGGTCGAGCGGTATATCGAAGATCCGCTTTCCGAAGAACTGCTTCGCGGTGCGTTTGAAGGACAGAACGTCATCGCCGTCACGACTACGGAAGTCGCAGGCCAGACCCAACTCGACTTCCACGGTTCAACTGTTGAGAAGGAACCCGAACTTGCCGCCGTCGGAGCAGCCGAAAGCGAAGCGGAAACTCCGCCGGAAGCAGCTGACGACTGACAGCAAGCCACCGGCCCCGGCCGACATATTGCCGAATACGTGTTGTTACTTAAAGCCCAGCTCTTTTTCTAAGAGCTGGGCTTTTTTGTGCAGTTTTATCT
>Ga0209501_10002520_pt1 | contig 19119 bp, 18 predicted proteins | sample ArcticOcean_MG_C_4_FD_187434 | JGI IMG/M metagenome (GOLD analysis project Ga0209501, IMG submission 187434) | Marine microbial communities from western Arctic Ocean - ArcticOcean_MG_CB4_134 (SPAdes) (version 2) | ecosystem: Environmental > Aquatic > Marine > Oceanic | place: Arctic Ocean...
CACCTTTGGCGAGCCGGAAAGTTTCTGCACCACGACCGCCTCGAGACCCGCACTGAGCAACGCCGACACGATGATCGCTCCGACGAAACCGAACCAGTACGGAACGCCATAGTCGTTCACGACAACCGACATCATCGCTGCCGAGACGAGGCCGACCGATCCGTGAGCGAAGTTGATGAAACCGCTCGAGCGATACGCGAGAACAAGTCCGATGCCCAACAACGCGTAGCCGACACCAAAGATCGAACCCAGCAACACCAGCGGAGCCGAGAGGTCAAAGCTCCACACCGCGACCATCGTGATCAGCCCTTGAGGACTCGCGAAAGCCCTTCGAGGTACGCACTGCGGACGAGATCGGGCTGTGATCGAAGCACCGCCGATGGCCCCTGGTAACCGATCTCACCCTTTTCCATCACGTAGGCGTAGTCGGCGACAGAGAGCGCGATGTTCACCGATTGTTCGACCAACAACACCGCCGCGCCCCGTTCAGCGATCTGGCGAACGACCGGAAGAAGGTCGGCGATAACCAGGGGTGCGAGGCCCAGGGAAAATTCGTCGATCAACAACAAACGCGGGCGCACAATCAACGCCTTAGACATCGCGAGCATCTGCCGCTCGCCGCCCGACATCGTCTCGGCCCGTTGATGTTGCCGTTCGGCCAGCCGCGGGAAAACGTCGAACACCTCGGCGAGCGGATCGACGTCATCAACACGATCGAGGCTGTGACAGAAGAGCCGGAGGTTCTCGGCGACGGTGAGCGGGCCGACGATCGCGTTGCCGCCTACGACCTGGTGCAAACCCATGCCGACCCGCCAGGTGGGACGAGTCCTGGTGATGTCGAGCCCGGTGTAGACGATGCGTCCCCCGGTGGTGGGCTCGAGTCCAGAGATCGCTCGCAACAGCGTGGTCTTGCCAGCGCCGTTCGTGCCGAGCAGGGCGACGACTTGGCCGGGATCGATGGTGAGATCGACATCGAACAACACCTGCACGGAACCGTAGGCGACCTGAAGACCTTCGACCGAAAGCACAGGTGTCGATTCGCCGTCGAGCCCAGCCACCCGTCGTGGCACCTGAGCCGCTGCGGCGGAGGCGAAGTCGGCGGTCGAATCCCGCGACGAGTCGGAGTATCGACGGATGGCCCAACCCACCCACACCAGAGGCAGGGCAAAGAGCCCTAACCGCCACTGCTCGCTGAGCGAGGCGGGAAAGATCTCCAGTAGGACCAGTCCGAAGAAGGCGCCGCCGGTCAGGAACACCAACTGCCCGAAGGCGAGGCGTCGGCGAAGATACGGCGCGACCGCCGGAAAGACCGCAGCATCGAGCGCGGCTGCAGCGAGCCCGATGGCCCCGCCGGCGATCATCCAACACACCACGATTCCGATGTAGGTGGTCGACATCGAACCGATGGAAACCAATACACCGGCGACCAGCAGTTGCAGCCCGATCGCATCGGATCGACGGCTGCCGGTTAGTCGATCGAGGCGGTGGTACCAAGCACCAAGCCCGTTTACCGCAGCGCTGGCCAAACAACCGACGCCCAGAACCGCGGCCACCTGGCGAGGGCTTCGTTGCCATTCGTCGACCAGGATGCGCCAGGCGGGTTGCGCGCCGCCGAAGACGATCAGTCCGACCCCGAACGCCGCGCCGTACGACCGGCGGGGCCAGGGTGCGTCGAGAACCCCAGCGGTTGGTTCGGTCTCGACATCGCCGTCATGCAATAGCGCGTGCGGTCCAATCGATAGAGCGGCGATCAGACACAATCCGGACGAGATCCATAACACGGTGTCATAGCCGACATCGGTGAGGATGCGAAGACCCAACGGCCAGCCGGCCCCAACGGATACGCCTACCCAATACAGCGACAGCGTGCGCAGACGATCGCCTGGTGACGCCGCCATGGAGAGAAGCGGCCGGTGTAACACGAGCGACGGTGCGGCGCCGACGACGTACAGTACGCCGCCACCGACGAAGAGGTTGAGCTGAATCGTCCAGGCCATCAGCGCCAGTCCGACGGCGGCAACGACGCCACCCATAAACAGCAGCGACCCAGCCGGCAACATGTTGCGGGTGCGGACGGTCACCCACGCCACGCCGACGGCCAACCAGCCGAACAACACGGTCTCGCCGACAAGAGTCCCGAGAAGGTCGAGCCGCGATGCCACCTCAACCCGCCAGAACAACAACACGGTGAGCGGCGCGGTGATCGCCGCCGCCTGCAGCGCCAGGCCCCGGAGCACTCGGGGATGTCGAGGCTGGGCCTCTCGTTCAGCCATCGAAGTCGATAGGTGATCCGCTGACGACCATACATTCACATCCCGCTTCAAAAGCGAACGGCATGAAGGCGCCACCGCCTGCGTATTGGCCTCGCTTGAACTGCACGCTGTAGACCGACGCTGTTTCGAAACTGGTGTCGAGCGCCCACATGGCTTCGCCGAATCCTGCGGCGCTGATCTCGGCGGCGCCGTCGCCGGCGGCGGCGAGAAGTTGCAACGCGTCACAGAACATCAACCCGGTTCGAACCGTCGCTCGGTCGTCGATGGCGAGACCTGCATCGGAGAAAATATCGACGCAGGCGGCCTCAGCGTCGTTGGCGGGGAACGGCCACTGATCGTCGGCGACATCGGCCCCAGGGAGGACGCTGATTCCTGTGGCGCCGGCCATTTGGGGTCCATAGTTGAAGATGTTGAAGTCGGGTGAGTCGTAGCTAGAGACTGCGTACTGCGGCTCGAAGTTTTGGGTGATCGCCGTGTTGATGAACCACGAGATGAGCCGCGACCCGCCGATGGCCACAACCCGATCGACGTTGGCTTCTTTGAAGTTCACGATCGCCTGGAGCAAGCCGTTTTCGAACACCGTTCCGTCGGTGGGGTCGATGGTGTTGAACGAAGCGACCTTGACTCCTGCGGCGTCGAGTACCGGCACGAACTTCTGCTCGTAGGCGCGTCGGCTCAGATCGGAGTCAATGGAGATAACACCCACCGTGCCGCTGCTGAACCACCCGCTGTCGGTGAGGCTGCTGGCCATACCTGCGGTGAGGTTGTCGTAGGACGGCAAAAATGGAGACCACAGATACGGCGCGAGTTCGTCGAACCCGGCATCGTCGACGGGGTACAACGTGCCGTCGAACATGAGGGTTTTCGCGTTGGCGTAACACGGGCGGGCATTCTCCTGGAACTGCCCGGTCATCACCACGGCGAACGCCTGGTCGTCCTGGGTGATCGCATTGCAGAGCGCCTCTTCAGCCACCGGTCCGTCGGTGATGGCATTGAAGACATGCACCTTGGCATCGATAGTTCGACCCGCTACGCCGCCGCGGGCATTGATGTCTTCAACCAGCGCCGCTACCTGGGCTTCGCGGTTGCCTTCGGTCGGCACCTCCCAACCAAAGGCCGCGGCTACCGCTGTGGTGTCGGTGATGATGAACGACACCGTGATCGTGTCGTCGGTAACCCCTGGCGTGTCAGCCCCCGCAGGCACTATTGCTGCCGGGCCGTCGGTTCCGTCATCGTCTATGCCGCTCGATGAACCTGAGGGTTCGAGAGCTTTGGTCGAATCGGTTGACGCACCTTCGGAATCGCTCGCCGACTGTGAGCAGCCGACTGCAAGCAGCGCCAGCGTCAACAGACAGATGCCAAGTCGTTTCGTGATGGTCGACATTGGGTCCTCACTCATGCGTCCGCTGTGCCTTCAACGGTTCTTTCGAACGTACCCGCGTTGCCGTCGTTCACCCCAGCGGCCCGCACCGCGGTGCGATACGCCGATCTGCGTTCGTTGAGATAATCGCTCGTCAGGTAAGCCATCAAACCCATTACCACCAACACGATGACGGTTTGTGCGATGCGGCCGAGTCCGAGCCAGCCAATGCCGATCCCGTGCAGCAGCTCGCCGTTAAAGCCAACGAGATACAGGATCACCCCGAGACCTGGACCAAACCATGGTCGGCCAGCAAGTCTATTCATGACTTCAGCGTTCCGAACTGGGCCCCTTCGGATCCCGAAACCAGGTACGACGCAGCCTCAAGTCGACCGCGTTCGGCAGGAAATCCCTGCACCAAGGCCATCGAAAGATCGCGCAACCCGCGAGAGATCGGCCCTTCCATTCCGGTGTTCGACGTACCGCACGCCTTCATGGCGTGCACCGCAACCTGGAAACAATTGTCCGCTATTTCACCCTTGGCGATGCGCCAGTTCGCAACGACGTCGCCTTTGGCGAGAATGCCGGGGTCGGCGGTCTCGAGCGCTATTTGGCGCCGAGCCCACAGGAATGCCGTGTCGAGGTGGCTGCGCATCTTTCCGATGAGTTGTCGGTGAACATCGCTGCTCCCGATGGGGTCGTCAGAGTCCGCGTATTTCGTGCTGGTCAGATAGTTCATCGCGAAGTCGTAGATCGCTTGGGCGGCGCCGACGTACACCGAGGAGAGCGCCACCTGGTTGCCGACGAAACTTCCACGGCTGACAAGGGTCATGTTCACAAAAGAATCGTGCACGGTCAGCGAATCGTCGTCCGGTACAAAGACGTTTTCTAGGGTGATTCCATGCGTGGCGGTGGCGCGCATTCCGACCGCATCCCATTTGGTGCGTTCACCAACACCAGGGGCATCCCGGGGGATGAGAAAGACGGCGAGGTCGGCGACGGTGTCGCCGGTGTCGAGTTTCGCTGTGACGAGATAATCGTCGGCGATTCCGGTGGCGCAGCCGAAGGACTTCACCCCGTTGATCACCCAGCCGCCGTCGCAACGTGAAGCCTCGGTAGCGATGGTCACCGCGGCGCCTTTGGTACGCACCGACTCGCTGGCAAAGTTGGCGACCCAGCGACCTTCGTCGCCCATCCGCCGAAGCACCTTTTCGCCGAAGGCCCGAACTATCGGAATGTCGTCATCCAGAAAAAGGCCGGCGTCGATCGCTGCGAGAGGCAACAGACCGCGAGACGAGCCGCTGCATTGGAAGAAGTAGGCGAGCGATGTCGATGCGCACTCGGTCGCCATCGCGAAGGTCGCAGCCGCTAAGTCACGCAGGCCTCCCCCGAGTCCGCCGTACTCGACCGGCACGGTAAGGCCGAGCAGTCCGGCCTCGGAGATCGTCTGGACATGTTCGATCGGAAACTCGCCGGATCGGTCGGCTTCGACGGCGCGAGCGGCCAGCGCCGGAAGTACTGAATCGACTCGGTGGGCGCGCTCGAGTTCGGCCTCGGTCAGGTCCTCGATGAGCACCCCACCGCGAGGAGAGGTATGGAAGTCAGTGTTCGGCAAGGATCCTCCCGAAGCCGGTGATTTGATCATCGATCCCAGTCGCTCGTAGGGCGTGCCAGAGCGTAGCGACATTGATCGCCAGGACTGGCTTGCCCAACTCCTGTTCGAGCTGTGCCGCTTGGTGGACAAAGGAAAGATTGGTGCCGACCTGAACGATGGCGTCGACGTCGGGGCCATCGAGCGACTCGACGACCGGCGTCAGCATCTCGGGGGTGACCTTGGCGATCGCGGTAGCCGACGGGCATCGCAAGCCGGTGACGGACGCTACTTCAAACCCGGCTTCGGTGAAGAAGGTGGACACATGCTGGTCGGCGACCGGCTGGTAGGGGCTAAACACCGAGATCCGCTCGGCGCCAAATGCCCGGAGCGCATCGCGGCAAGCGCTCGCGCCGGTAGAGACGCCGAGTCCGTTGCTCCGGCGCCGGACCCGGTCCTCGAAGGCGATATTGCCGGCCACGCCGCCCCAGAAGGTTTCGGCGCTCATCCCCATTAAGAGATACGTGGGCTCACAGGTGATGACGTCGCGGATGGCATTGGTGATCGATTGGCGAATTTCGTCGAGCAGTCTTTCGAACGCGACGTCGCTGTCGAGGCTTGGGTTCTCGATGTACATCCGGCCGGTGTGAAACGTAACGCCCTCGGGGCGAATCATCGCCAGGTCGTGTTCAACGACCGTGTTGGTCGACGGGGCGATCACCGCTATCCGGCCGCGCTTGCCCACCACCTGTTTGCCCGCCGCGTCCTCATCCATCGTCGGGTCCCGTGGCGCTACCGAGCACGACGTCTGAGTCGCCCTCGTTGGTGGCGAAGAGATCGGCGGAGGTTCCACCGCTGTAGAACACATTGCCACTCGAGGAAACCGCAAGCCCGGTGAGATCGTCAACCCCCGACGAGCCGAACTGGTCAAACGCGGCCACGTTGCCATCGGCGTCGAGCCAAACGAGCACACCGTCGCGTTCACCAGATGCACCGCCGAGGTCGCCTTCGGTGCTTCCGGTAGCCACGACCCAACCGGCGACCGCCCGTACCTCGAAGGCCGAGTCGACTCCGGCAGTGCCAAACTGGGTGATGAAACGCTCGTTGCCGTCGGCGTCGAACGACGCTATGAACGCATCACGCAATCCTGCGTTCGGGCCGTCGAGGTCGCCCTCAGTCGATCCGGCGAGCAGGACCCCACCATCGGCGGTCGTACCAACGCCCTGGGGCCAATCGAGTTCTGGCGTACCGAACTGGCGAATCCAGACGACGTCGCCAGACGGATTCATGCGAACGACAAAGGCGTCCTTTCGGCCCGAGTGGGCATCGCCCAAGACGCCTTCGGTGTAGCCGGTGAAGTACAGGCCTCCGTCAGGCGCCAGGCTCGAGCCCTGACCCCAGTCGGCAGCGTCGGTGCCGATCTGGCTGATCCATTCGAGATTGCCGTCGGCATCGAAACGAGCGGCGAAACCATCGAAGCCTTCACGATCGGTCGCGAGGTCGAGAACGCTCGCCGTATAACCGGTGATGTACGCACCACCATCGAACGCAGTGACATCGAAGCCTCGATCCCAGCCTTCGCCACCGAATTGTCGGCGCCAGACCTCGGTTCCATCACCGTCGAACTTCGCAAGCCATACATCTGCCGAGCCAGCGTTTTCACCGGCAAACGAGCCTTCGGTGAAACCGCCGACATAGATGAACCCGTCAGGCGACACTGAGAGACCGAGCGGAGAGTCGTTGCTCTCGCCGCCAACCTGGGTTTGCCATACGGCCGACCCTTCGTTGGTGTATCGGGCGAGCACAACATCGCGACCGCCGGCATTTGGTTGACCGAACGAACCTTCGGTAGCCAACGCCACGACGACGTCACCATCAGGCGCGGCCGCGACACCGAACGAGGTGTCGGACTGGGGCGAGCCGAACTGCACTTCCCAAGGGGCGACGATCTCGCTGTCGCCGGCGCACGAGGCGGCAACGAGCGCCACCGACATCGCCAGGAGTCGGCGACGACCTCGGTGTCCGGCGAACCTATTTCCTTTTCCTGCGGGCAAGAGCCGCCCCCACGACGACGACAGCGATCGCAAGCGGTATCACCCAGCCGGGTAGGCCTCCGCCGTCGGTCTCGGTTTCGTCGTTGTCGGCTGCGGCTTCGCCTTCATCATCGGTGGCAGTGTCTGCCTCTACAGGTGCGGCGGTTGTAGCTGGCGCCGCCGTTGTAGTAGCTGGCGCCGCCGTTGTAGTAGCTGGCGCCGCCGTTGTGGTGGTCGCTGGTGCGCCCTCGGCGAAGGTCACCTCGGTGCCGACGGCGTTGGCCGCCGCACCGAAACCGTCGCTAACCACAATGAAGCACGGAGTGGTTGCATCGCAGCGGCCCTCGACCACATTCACGGCGTAGTCGATGGTTGCCGAGCCGTCAGCGCCGACCTCTATGACGTACTGACCGTAGTTACTGAGTTCGCAGTCGGCGGGGCCCTTTGCCGGAAATCTGAAGCACTGCACCACGGTGAGCGTCGCTCCCGGTTCGTACCCGTGTCCGGTGACGGCGACCACCTGGTCTTGGACGAGACCTTCGGTCTCGGACACATCGGCGGTTTCGCCGTTGTGCGCGACGCCGTGGTCGGCGAACGCTGGAGCCGAAATCAGACTCAAGAGAGCAACGAACACCGTCGAGAACACAAGCAGTTTGCGGATCATGTCTGAGAGTTCCTCCAAATTGTGGCCGCCTGACGCGGCGGACGAGTTCACACTCGATGAGTGTCGAGACTAGAACGAAACGGAGAGCGCCGACCACTCGACCGTGCCGAGCAGCGCCCCCGAACGTCCGGTCGAGGACGCCTTTCGCTTCCTCCGCTGCTCGAACGGGTGTCAGCGATGACCGACGAGCTCCTGGTTCTCGACTACCAGGGCTGATCCAGCCTCTTAGCCGAACGGATAGGCGTCGATCGCGCGGAGCTCGGTTTCCATCGCCCACACCGCTTTGATCATCGAGGCTTGCAGCAGGTAGTCGTACGCCGTGTCGGCATTCGCAGCCCGCTCGGTCATCTGCTCGAGTGCCTTTGCCCGAATCGAAGCGTCGGGCGTGGCAAGCGTGACCGCGTTCTCGTGAGTGTGTCTCTGGACGAAGTCGAGAGCCAGTTGGCGACGAAGCGCTGCGTACCCATCGAACTGCTGATCGGTCACCGTGCCGTGCAAAAGTCCCGCCAGCCCACCCGCCAGCAATACGGCATCGTGCACTCCCCCATTCATTCCCATGCCGCCTAGCGGGTTGTTGACGTGTGCGGCATCGCCAGCGAGCACCGCCCTCCCCACACGAAATCGGTCGGCTACCCGCTGGTGCACGCGATAGATCGTGCGGTGGGCCACCTCGTATGCCGTCGGCTTGGCGACCACACCCTGCAATCGCCGCTCGGCGCTTTCGTCGCTGAGCGCCTGATCGTCGGTCTCGTCGTCGGACACTGGGAAAAGGGCTCGCCAAAGATCGACGGTGCGCAGGAGCACCATCCATTCGTCGGGATCGGAGACATAGTTGACGTAGGAGAGATCGGGCATGTGGTCGGACAGTTCATAGGGCGTCGAGACCACGAGGTAGCGGTCGGCGTAGGTCATGCCATCGAACGTGCAACCGAGCGACTTTCGCACAGCGCTCGAGGCACCGTCGGCCCCGATGACAGCATCGGCCTCGATTGTCTCGCCGGTGGTCAGTACAGCGGCAGCACCCTCGGACCGCTGTTCGACAGCCCCGATGGCCGAACTGAAGCGCACATCGATCAGCGGGTTCGACGCAAACTTTTCGAGAAGGATCTCGCACAGCTTGAACTGTTCGCACTGAAGGCGAAACGGGTAGTTCGTGATGTCACGCAGTTCGCCGAGGTCGAATCGGGCCACGACTCCGACGCGACGATCTCGATAGGCGAAGTGTTGGGCGACGAGGCCGCGGGCGATCATCTCGTCGACGACGCCGTACGGCCGAAGCAATTCGAGGGTCGCGGGATGAAACGTGGAGGCCCGCAACTCGCGAGGGAGTGACGGAGCTGCCTCGACCAAGGTGACCCGGACATCGGATTTGGCAAGCACCGCGGCGGCCACACAACCGACCGGACCGGCACCGGCGACGACGACATGTGGAGCGGCGATGGACGAGACGCCTGCGGGCATTTCAGAACTCGCGAAGCATCATGCCGTGGCCCGAGAATTGGTCTTCGATGTGGAGGGCCCGCAGAGCGTGCCACAGACAGGTCGCGTTGATGGCCAGTACGGGCTTGCCGAGCAGTTGCTCGGCCTTGTCGGCCACCGCCACCATCGACAGGTTTGTTCCACACTGGATGATGGCATCGATGTCGGGACCATCGAGGCGTTTCAGTTCGTCCAGGAGGGTGTCGGGCTGCACGTCGGCGATCGAGGTGGCGGTCGCACACTTCAAACCGTGAACTCGTTTCACGTCGTAGCCGCACTCGGAGAAATAGCCGTCAACCTGAGCGTCGCCCACCGGTTGGTATGGAGTTATACACGCGATGTTGGAGACGCCGAGACGTTCCAGCGCCGCGTTGCACGCGTCTGCGCCCGAAGTGATCCCGAGATCGCCTGTCTGCTCGCGCACGCTGGCCTCGAATGCCGCGTTTCCTTCCTTCCCTCCCCAGAACGTCTCGGCCGACATCCCCATCAAGATGTGGTCGGGTTCGCAGGTCATGAGGTCTCGGAGTGCGGTGGGGATGGTCTCGCGAATCAACCCAAGGAAGTGCAGGAAGTTTTCATCGGTGCTCAGGTCTGGGGCTTCGACGAAGAAACGCCCGCTGTGAAAGGTGACGCCGGGTGGCCGCACCTGGTTGAGGTCGTGTTCGACGACCGTGTTGGTCGACGGCACGACCACGCCGATCTTTGCTCGGTATCCAACAACATCAGGCACACAAAACCTCCTAAGGAACGCTGTTCCACTCGCCGCAGACTACACCGAGGTGGCTGGTACGCCTGTATGTGGCCCCGAAGCAAGCTTTCGTAGAAACGCTGAGTTGAGGACTGAAAGGGGCCGAGCTGATCAGTCCAACCCGTTCAGGTACGCGAGGGTCTCGTCTTCGGAAACCACGTCGGCATACTTCGCGTCGAGGTCGAACAGGTTGGCGTCGTGGACGCCCTGATCACGGTCGCCAACCGCCTCGCGAACCACAATCGGAACAAAGCCGTGCTGGCAAGCGTCGAGGGCGGTGGCCCGCACACAACCGCTGGTGGAGACGCCGGCATGGATCAAGGTGTCTACGCCGAGTGCCGTCAGTGTCGACGCAAGCGAAGTGCCGAAGAACGCCGATGCGTATTGTTTGATGACGACAACCTCGCCGGACTGTGGCTCGAGCCCAGGGCCTGGTTCGCCGAGCGGGTTCCCCTCGATGAAACACTTCAGCGCGTCGACCTTGCGAAAGAAGACGCCACCGTTGGCGCCGTCTGGCTGAAACTCGACACGCGTGTGGATGATCGGAATTCCGGCCGCCCGCGACGCACGCAGAAGTCGCTCTGACGATGCGCGAGCGTCCTCGACGCCGGCGTATAAAGGCGAGTCGGCATCGAGGTACGCATGGCAAAAGTCGATGACGACCAGCGCTGGACGTCGACCGAAGCCGAGCCGCTTCGAGAAGCCGGCCGTCTTGTAGTCGAGGTCGAGGTCCGACTCGCTCGTGGAATCCCGAGATGGAGGAGTCATCGCTGCTCAGCTCCCTCGGCGACGCCTTCGACAGACCCGTCGACAATGCCCTCGGCGACCAGCTGGTCGATCGCATCGTCGTCGAGGTGAAGGATGTCGCGCAACACCTCAAGGTTGTGTTGTCCGAGGGTCGGCCCCGACCAGCGAACCTCGCCGGGCGTGTCGGACAGCTTCGGCACGACGTTCTGCATTGGGATCTCCCCGAAGTCGTGGCTGTCGATCCACTTGATCGAGTCGCGAGCTGCGAAGTGTTCGTCCGCCAACATTTCGGGAGCTCGATACATCTGGCTGTTGGGCACACCGTGTTCTTTCAGGAGTGTGTGCAACTCGTCGCTCGTGTAGTCAATGGTCCACTCGGCTATGAGACCGTCGAGTTCGGCCTGGTTTTGGCCGCGGGCGAGATGTGTTGCGTACCTGACGTCCGTGGCGAGTTCGGGACGGCCCATCGCCTCGGCGAGTCGGCACCATACGGTGTCCTGATTTCCCGAGATCAGGTGCGACCCTTCGCCCGCCGTCGGATAGATGTTCGCAGGCGCAATATTGGGAATCAACGAGCCGGTTCGTTCGCGGATGAACCCGGCAACGTGATACTCGGTGAGCAACGACTCCATGACGGCCAGAACTGACTCGTACAGGGCCGCGTCGATCACCTGCCCGCGACCGGTACCTTCACGAGCATGCAGCGCGCTAAGCGTGCCGATCGTCGCGAACAACGCGGTGAGGGTGTCGCCGATGCTGATGCTGGTTCGGCTCGGAGGACGATCGGGCTCACCGGTCGTGTACCGAATACCGCCGACTGCTTCACCGATTGCACCGAACCCAGGCTGGTCCGAGTTGGGTCCGAACTGACCCCAGCCGCTCACCCGGGTGATGATGAGCCGCGGGTTGATGGCGTGCAGCGTTTCGGGACTTAGCCCCCATCGCTCGAGGGTTCCCGGCCGGAAGTTCTCGATGAGGACATCGGCATCCTTGATGAGTTGACGGACTAGTTCCTGGCCCGCTTCCTCGCGCAGGTTGACCGTGACCGACTTCTTGCCTCGGGCGATGACCGGCCACCAGAGCGACCGTCCCTCGGCGATCTCCTGACCCCAGTCGCGCATTGGGTCGCCCTTGCCGGGGGGCTCGATCTTGATCACTTCGGCACCGTGATCGGCGAGCTGTTGACCGCAGAAGGGCCCCGCGAGCAGGGTTCCCATCTCGATTACGCGAATGTCACTCAGGGCTCCAGGCATACCCAACACTAGGCTCGGTGCCGATGGCAACACATATCCAGATCGTCGAAGTATCGCCGCGCGACGGTCTCCAAGCCGACCCGGCCGACCTCACCACCGACCAGAAGGTGGCGCTCATTGAACGGTTGATCGCTGGAGGTCACACCCGCATCGAGGCCGCCAGTTTCGTGGACCCGAAGGCGGTGCCAAAGATGGCCGACGGCGATGCCGTCATGGCCAAGGTTCCCCGAATCGATGGGGTTAGCTATAGCGCCCTCGCCTTCAATACGCGCGGCGTAGAGCGGGCGGTCGCCGCCGAGATCGACGAGGTCACCGGTGTCGTCGTCGCCTCCGAAACCTTCTCGCAGCGCAACCAGAACGCGTCGATCGCCGAGTCGATCGAGCGGTGGGCCGCCGTAGGCGACGCCGCCCGAGCGGCCGGCAAGAAGACCTCGGTAACGATCGCTGCGTCCTTTGGTTGCCCCTTCGAGGGTCGTGTCGATCCCGCTCTCGTCGTCGACATCGCCCGCCAACTCGCCGCGACAGGACCCGATGAGATCGGGCTTGCCGACACCATAGGGGTGGCAGTTCCCAGCAAGGTCACCTCGCTCGTCGAGGGTGTTTCGCAGGCGGTCGATGTAATCCCGCTGCGCGGGCACTTTCACAACACGCGCAATACGGCCCTCGCCAACATCGTGGCAGCGATCGACGCCGGGGTGCGCATCTTCGATTCGAGCCTCGGTGGTGTCGGAGGATGCCCGTTCGCTCCACGTGCAACCGGCAACGTACCCACCGAGGACGTCGTCTACCTGTTGCACGAGATGGGTTTCGACACCGGCCTAGACCTCGACCTTCTCATCCAGTCCACAGCCTGGCTGGAAGACGAGCTGCAACACTCAACCCCCGGCCTGGTCGCCAAAGCAGGCGGGTTTCCTGCACCATAAGCATTCTCGGCAACCGCGTACAACGCGTCGCTGCCATCGTGGCAGACACGCTCAGCCAGGCGATCGATGCCGCCGATGCGGTCATCGTCGACGCCACGCCGCCGTTCATCACGATTCCCGCAACCAGCAATGCCGTGATGCCCAACCGGCCGAGGACGAACTCGAAGCTGCTCGGAACACTGTTTCGCCCAGTGGAACATGGCCTGTAGTGTGTCGTAGGGGAAAACTGGGGCTACCCCTTCCGATTGAGAGGAACCCTCGGTGTCAACATCGACGAGTGGCCGAAGCGTAGCGACCATCGAACGAGCGGCCGAAGTGCTGTTTCTCCTAGCGACGAAACAAGGCACCATCGGGATTACCGAGATCTCGAAAGAACTCGAAATCTCCAAAGCGGTGGTCCACCGCATCGTCACCTCACTATGTGAGCACGATCTCGTGTCCGCCGATCTGGTGACTCGGCGCTACTCACTTGGTCCTGGTGTGCTCCGACTTTCGGCTGCCTACCTCGACAATCTCGACGTCCATTCGATGGCGCTCGACGCGATGCACCGCCTCAGCGCGACGACCAACGAAACAGCGACGCTGTCGGTTCGCAACGGGAACAAGCGAGTGTTCATCGACCAGGTCACACCCCCGCTAGAGGTCAAGATGACAGTTCAGCTCGCCGCTGCGTTCCCCCTCCATGCCGGCGCGTCATCGAAGGCGTTTCTAGCGTGGCTCAGCCCCGAAGATATCGATGGCTACCTCGCCGGGTCGGCGCTCGAAGCGCTCACCGATGCGACGATCGTTTCCGAACCCGAGCTTCGCACCGAACTCAAACGCATCCGTGAGCAGGGTTTCGCCGTATCGATGGGCGAACGTCAGGTTGGCGCTTGTTCTGTCGCCGCGCCGGTGCTCGATCAGCAGCATCGGCCGGTTGCTGTCATCAGCGTTTGCGGCCCAATCGAACGATTCCGGCACGAGGTCGCCAGCTCGGCGAAAACACTCACCGAGGCTACGAGGGAGCTCTCGACCCGCCTCGGCGCCCGATCCGATGCATCATGATCGATCAGATTCGGGTGGCGGCCGGCCAGTTCGCGGCTACCACCGACCTCGCCGAGAACCTTGCCAGCTGTCTACGACTGATCGATGAGGCCGCGGCCAACGGTGCAGCACTGATCGTTTTGCCTGAATTCGCCAATCATCTGTCGGTATACGAGAGCCTCGACCATTGTCGCAGCGTGGCGGTAGAGCTCGACGGCGCCTGGATGTCGACGATCTCCGACCGAGCAAGAGAGCTCAACATCGACGTGGCACTGGCTGTCACCGTCCCCCGCGACGATCGGGTGACGATCACCAGTGTCCTTTTTGATGCTGTGGGTCAGATCACCGCCACCGCCGACAAGCAAACGCTGATGGGCAACGAGCGCACCTACCTGACCGGTGGGGCGTCGGGCAGCCCGCTGGCCGACACCCGCTACGGCCCTCTTGGCATCTATGCCTGCATGGACGGCGTCACCTTCGAGACACCTCGGACGTTCGCGGTTCGCGGCGCCCGCCTTTTGCTCAACAGCCTCAACTCGTTCGCGCTCGACGAGGCCGCTCTTCACATCCCGGTTCGAGCGGTCGAGAACGGCGTATTCGTGGTAGCGGCCAACAAGGTTGGGCCGCTACTTCCCGTCGACCAGGTGGAGATGTTCAGTCAAGCGCTCGGCATCCCGCCCCAGGTACTGCAGGGAGCCGGCGAGAGCCAGATCGTCGCCCCCGATGGCGAGGTCCTGGCATCGGCGAGCCGAACCGAGGAAGAGGTGATCGTCGCCGACATCGATCTGGCCGAGGTTCGCCCGCTAAACGATCGATTTGGCCATCGCCGACCCGAGATCTACGGTCCGCTCGCGAAGCCACACTCGGCAGCGCCGCGCGACGACGTTCCCGAAAGCATCGTAGTTAGGTGCGTTCGCAGTCAAACGTCGGACGCTGTCGAGGCGCAACTCGTCGTGCTGCCCGAAGGAACAACCCCACCCGCCTCGATCCCCGACGGGGTGTGGGTGGCCACCTCCGCTGTGGTTGACCAACGACACGTCGGACAGCTATGGACCCGCAACGGGCTGCGCCACGAACAAGCGCAGCTTCATCACTCCGACCGGTTCGACACGACCGAATTCGGCGACGAACTCGCCCTCTGCGAAACACCGTTGGGCGACATCGCCCTCATCGTTGGCGACGATCACTTATACCCTGAGGCCGTCCGTCTGGCCGCAATCCAGGGCGCCCACATCGCCATCGTGCTTTACCACCCGACGCACGCTTGGCACACCGATCTGGCACTTCGCGAACGGGCAGCAGAGAACCGCTTGTGTCTGGTCGCCTGCACCCCGCTGGGTGTCGGCGGCACGATGGTGCTCAACCCGCCTCGCGACTCTCTCTGGTCGACCGATCGGCTACACCCCTACGATGGCACGATCAATAATCCTGACGCGGTCGTCGCCGGCCCCGACGACTCGATCCTGGAGTCCCGGATCTATCCAACCCGAGCATTGCGACGCGAGATTTCGCGCGATACCGACCTGGTCGGTGGCCGCTCCTGGCAGGCTTCGGCCGCATTGCTGTGACAGCCGAACGTCTCCGAGTTCTTGTCGCCGCGCCCGACCCAACGGTGCTCGCCGGTTGTTACGACGGCGTCTCTGCTCGTCTGGTAGAGCAGGCAGGATTCCATGCCGCGCACATGTCGGGGTTCGCTGTCGCGGGTTCCTTGTTGGGAAGACCCGACGTCGGCCTGCTGACGATGACCGAAATGGCGGATGCAGCAAGCCGAATCGCCCGGGTGTTGTCGATACCGCTGCTCGCCGACGCCGACACCGGATACGGCAACGCCCTCAACGTAGTTCGCACCGTCGAGACCTACATCGCAGGCGGCGTGGCAGGAATGCATCTCGAAGACCAACAGATGCCCAAGCGGTGCGGCCACCTCGCCGGCAAAACGGTTATTCCGGCCGACGAGATGGCGGGCAAGCTCCGCGCTGCTATAGACACCCGCGAGGCCGTGGGAACCGACATCGTGATCATCGCTCGCACCGATGCTCGCGCCGTCGAGGGACTCGACGCTGCCCTCGAACGAGCCCGCCGCTATCGCGACGCGGGGGCCGACTTGTTGTTCGTCGAAGCGCTGCAGTCGCCAGCCGAGGTCGAAACTGTCGCCGAGACCTTCCACGACATACCTCTGGTCTTCAACGCCTCAGAGGCTCGGCCACCCGAGTTCACGTTGGACCAACTCGGCGGGATGGGGTTCGCTGTGGTTTTGGCGCCGATCACCACGTTGCTCAGCGCTACAAAAGCAATGCAAGACAGCCTGACTGATCTCCGCGAGCTGGGATTTCGTTCCGACCGGCTCGCTACGATGACCAGCTACGACGACTTTCTGCACTTGGTCGGCATCGACGAGATCGACGAGCAGGAGCAGCGCTACTCCTGATTATCGTTCCGCTCTTCGGAATGGACATGATCACCGAACTGGAATGGCAGAGGGAACCATGAAGGAGACGCTTGAAGGTGTCGAGGAGATCTTCGACAAGCGCGGCGCAACGGATGCGACCCAAACCTTTGAGCGGCTGTGGTCGATCACCGAAGAGCTGATGGTGAAGATCAGGGCCCGGTTCGAACTCACCCGAGATCCGAGTACCGAAGACCTCGAGTCCTACAAAGGCGACACCGACTTCCCTTCGGGCCATCTGGCCGCCTACTCCGGCCCCCAGATTGATTGGCTCGTGCACTCGTGGATCGGCAATCCTCCACTCGGGTTCACCAACATGCACGTCACGGTTTGGTTGGGGCCTCAAATCGACGTACCCCACCTCGGCATCGCCTGGGGCACTCTGCCCGACCTTTGGTTCTATATCGACTACAACCCTCGTTCCGACCTCATGCTCGATACCGAGGCGCTCGACAAGTACTACGCGCCGATGAACGAGGAGTTCCTCGAGCTCCGAGCCGACGATGGTCTGGCGCCATTCATTTCGAAGGCGCTGTACGTGCGGCAAGCCTTGAGCGACGTCGCCACATGTTTCACCGTGCCCGAGACGGTGTACGACGAAGCCCGGCTCGAACAGATTTCAGAGCTCGCCCATCGCCGCGTCGACGAGTGGTTGGCGTTCGTCGACGCCGCGGAGCCGGTGCCCGAGGAGCGTCGGGCACAACTCGCTGCCGACGACCTCACCCGCCGCCGCAACATCGCCGAGCGCGATCCTGCCAACATCATGGCGGTCCGGTTCTTTGGCGAAGAACTTACCGATCGGCTGGTTCGCGCTCTGTGGGGTGGCGACCGCCAGTTACCCCGCCCGAGATGACAAACCGCCTCCGACGAACGGGGATAGGCACGTGTTGATCAAGAATCATTGGTACGCAATCGAGCTGGGCAACAAGGTAGGCGATGAACCAGTTCAGGTACGGGTGCACGGTCACGACCTCGTGCTCTGGCGAAGCAAAGATGGAACTGTCAACGCGCAATCCGATCTGTGTGTCCACCGCGGCGGCTCGCTCGGCGGCGGCCGGGTCGTCGATGGCTGTGTCCAGTGCCCGTATCACGGGTGGCGATACGACAGCGATGGCGTGTGCGTGGAGATTCCCGCCAACAGGGCCGGGCTACCCATCCCAAAGAAAGCGCGCGTCGACTCTTATCCGTGCGTCGAACGGTACGGCTTCGTCTGGGTCTTCCTCGGCGATCAACCCGCCGCCGACCGCCCGCCGCTCGCCGAGCTGGCCGGGCTCGACCACAGCACCGAAGTCAAGGCCGAGGGATATCGGGCCGTGTTCGGAGAGTTCACCTGGCAAGCGAGCTACGACCGCGTCCTCGAAAATGCGGTCGACATCGCCCACACCCCGTTTGTGCATTCGGGCTCGTTCGGCAATGCCGACGAACCCGAAATCCAAGACTATGACCTCGACGAGGTCCGTGAAGGAAGGGTGCTCCGGGAGGTCTCATCGACCGTGTTCCTCGACCCACCCGCACCGTCAGGCATCTGGAAAGTTCTTCGAAAAAACGCCGAGCGCCCGCCGGTCGAAACCACCACCGGGTTCTATCCCCCAAATGTTTCGATGCTGATCGTTCGATTACCTCTCGGAGAGATTCGGATCTTTACCGCCGCAGTGCCCATCGACGAACACACCACGGTGTCGAAGTTCATCATGATGCGAACCTTCTTCACCGGGGGTTGGGCCGACAAAGACTCGATCAAACGAACGATGAAGATCTTCCTCGAGGATCAGCCAACAGTCGAGGGGCAACGTCCTGAACTTCTGCCGTTCGATCTCTCGGCGGAACTGCACGTGAAGTCTGACGCTATTCAGCTGGCGTACCGCCGCTGGCGCCAAGAACAGATCGACGCCGGGCTCGGCGTTCCGACGCCAACCGATGTGCAGGCGCGCCGCTCGGTGGCCGTCATCCCCTCCCCCGCTCGGTCAGCCGATCCCGAACTCGCCAATGCGTGGGTTTTCCCGGCCGTCGGCGACCCGGCGAAAGCCCAATCGGACCAGACACAGCATATGGATCGAGACTTTTCGTGAGCCTTACGCGGGACCTGTGCGATCGCACCATCGATCACATCACAAACTCGTTGGGGCTCGCCGTGCTTCACAACGACCGGTTGACCTCGGCAATGGACGGCTCCGATGTTGGCTCACATCGAGTCCTCGGTATCGAGGGCGGAGTGCACCTTGTGTATGTCGGCATGACGGTCGAGCAGTTCGGTCTCGACAGCCACATGTTGTTCGCCTTCACGCCCACCTCGAGTCCGGTTCCGCACTTCACGCTTGACGCCGTGCTGGCCGGGACGCAGTACGCGTTCCACCTCGACTTGATTCCGCGGGTCGACCCGGGCGCGAACCTGGCATACCTCGATCACTGTTTTGCACCGCTGACCGAGGCCCACGATGCGTGTCTCGAGCTCGACGGGCTAACGCCGGCTCATCTCTCGCCCCGGCAATGGCAGTTGATGTCGGCCTGGATGCTCGCCCATCGTGCCGATGAACCTGGCTTCGCGTCGATCACGCCAATCGTCGATACCTATCGCGATC
>Ga0209501_10002524_pt1 | contig 19107 bp, 22 predicted proteins | sample ArcticOcean_MG_C_4_FD_187434 | JGI IMG/M metagenome (GOLD analysis project Ga0209501, IMG submission 187434) | Marine microbial communities from western Arctic Ocean - ArcticOcean_MG_CB4_134 (SPAdes) (version 2) | ecosystem: Environmental > Aquatic > Marine > Oceanic | place: Arctic Ocean...
ATGATTTTTGGGAGATATTAGGATTACAAAATTATCCAGGACATAAATTGGAGGTATATAATAGGCTTGGAATTAGGCTTTATGAGACGACTAATTACCAAAATGATTGGGGTGGAACCTACAATGGAGATCAACTTTCTGATGGAGTTTATTTTTACCAATTATTCTTAAGTGATAGTGATGTAGAAAAAGGTTATGTTTTTATTAAAAAGAAATAAAATATAGTATTCAGTTTTAACATCAAATTATACGCAAATACTACAAAACAGAAAACCAATATTATAACTGAACGAATTCTACAATTATATAATCATTCTAACAACCATAAGGCCTAACACTTAAAAGAAAACTGCAACTAAACCACAGGCATATCTTCTTCAGTAAGTTCAGGTATTTTTAATTTCCTTACATTTAAGTTTATGAAAAAGCTAATTCTTGTTTTACTGTTTGTTATTGCTCATCTAAAACTGGCATATTAAATTTTTTAATAGTGGCTTTTGTATGTGCTTCTTTCATTGATCTTTCCATTTTTTTAACAATCTCAGGATAATTAGTAGCTACGTTATTGATTTCTTTCGGATCTTTCTTTAAGTTATAAAGTTGAAGTTTTGATGGTCCTTTTAATAGCTCTTTTTTAATTCCCTTCCATTGATTAAATCGAATAGCTTGTTGCCCTCCATAGGAAGGAAATTCCCAATAAAGATAGTCGTGTTTTTTCTGTTTTTCTCCAATCAATGTAGGGTAGAAACTAATACCATCATTATGATAAAATGAAGGTTTGCCAATAATATCAGACACAGTAGCAAAAAAATCATAGAAAGCGCTAGGGTGATCTGATATTGATCCGCTTTTGATTCTTTTAGGCCATGTTGCAATAGTGGGCACTCTAATTCCACCTTCGTTAACACTGCCTTTGACAGTTTTTTTTGAATTTACAAAAATCCCTGTACTGTTAAAAAAATCAATGTCAACTTGTTTTAAGTGAGTTGGACCATTGTCGCTTGTAAAAATAATAAGAGTGTTTTCAATTTTTTCAATTTTTTTAAGTTTTGCAACAATTTCACCCACCTGCTCATCTAAATAAGAAATCATAGCAGCATAAGTAGCCATCGGAAACTGATTTGGATAATACCCTTTATCACCTATGTAAGGTTTTTCTTTTCCTATTTTATTTCTATAATAATTTACCCATTTTTCTGGTGCTTGAAGAGGTAGATGAGGAAGGGGACTTGCATAATAAAGAAAAAATTTATTGTCTTTATTTCTATCTATAAACTCTAATGCCTCATTGTGCATTAGAGTTGGTCCATAATCATTTTGATTGTAGACTTCATAGCTTGAGGGACTGTTAGGGTCAAGACCTGTTTTAAGAGCGCCTTTATCAACGATCTTATTGCTAAGAATGTGCCTTTCTTTATTTTTCCATAAATGACTTGGGTAAAGAGTATGGGCCTGTCTTTGGCAGTTATAGCCATAGAAAAAATCAAAACCTTTATTATTTGGAATACTATTTGTATGAGGAGCACCAAGACCCCATTTACCAACCATTCCAGTTTTATAACCGTTAGATTGGAAATAGTTAGCAACGGTTATTGTTGAATCAGGCAAAGGACGCTGTCCTTCAAGTTTAGGGTCTTTAAACATAGCTTTAAAGCTCCAAACATCACCTCGTTCTTTCCATTCATCATTTCCTCTAACTGAATTATTACCTGTATGAAGTCCTGTCAACAAAACAGCCCGTGAAGGAGCGCAAACTGGTGATCCAGAATAATGATCTGTCAAAATCATTCCCTGTTTTGCTAATTTATCTATGTGGGGAGTCTCAATTAACTTTTGACCAAATACTCCTAATTCACCATATCCTAAATCATCGGCCAAAATATAAACAAAATTCGGGGACTCAATTTTTTGTTCTTTTTGAGAGCATGAAACCCAAACAAAAAAGAAGATAATAATAAGAGTTGATTTTACTTTCATATCATTTTCAGTTATTTTATCAAAGATAAAAAATCAATTTACCTATTAATCATATCTAATAAAAGGTAAGATTGGAAAAATAATAAATTCATAAACCCCGAGTTTCACTATTATTATGCAAAGGATGAATTGAAAAACACCTAAACTTACTGAAGAAGATATTCCTGTAGTTTGTTTTAGCGGGTTTTTTAGGCATATCTTCTCGGTAAAAGGTTATTGACTTAAGTTGATTCAATACTTAAGAGTAAAATTTTAAGTATCTACTATTCTTTGCCTGTTATTTACTATGAATAAAAAAGAGGTAATAGAAGATGATTTTTATACTTTTATCCTTGACATCTAAATTATGGAATATCAGACTTCAAATATTTCAAATAAAAAAATTAATGAAATCATGAAAAATATAATAATGGTAGTTGTATTAACACTATTAGTTTTGAGTTGTAAAAATGAAACAAAAAAAGCTAATGTAAATAATCATAAAAATCATGTTGCAAGCTCTGAAAATGATGAAGTACCAAAAAATATAGTGCTAAGCCCTCATAAATTTACAATGGAAATGATTGGTAACGCTCATATTCATATTGATTACTCTTCACCAGGAGTTAGAGGACGAGTTATTTTCGGTGGATTAGTTGACTATGAGAATGTTTGGCAAACAGGAGCTCACAATGCCACTTGGATTGAAACTAATAAGGATTTAGTTATAAATGGAAAACTACTATCAAAAGGAAAATATGGGTTTTTTACAATTCCATCAAAGGATGATTGGACTATAATAATTAATAAAAATTGGAATCAACATGGAATAGATGATTATGATGAGAATGACGATGTAATACGATTTAATGTGACACCAAGTATTTCTGATGAAATTATAGAGCATTTAGAGTACAAGATAACTAAGGTTAGTGAGAAAGAAGGTAGTATATCTCTTGCCTGGGAAAAGGTAACAATTAGTTTTCCTTTCAATATAAATCAATAAACAATAGGCTTGTAAGTTTTAATCTTTGGGCCTGAGATTGAAGCTCTTGTTATGTCGGATCCATATTGAAGCTCATATTGATTTTCACCCGTTGAAAAGAAAAAAACCCAAATTCATTTTACACTTTCCTCTGATGGAAGCCATCTTGAAATCTCTGTTATTTGTGAGGGAATCTCATTCCCTTTAAGGTCAAGAATCCTAACATTATCTGGAGAATCTAATGCGCCTATAGGAAAGGGCACACCTAAAGTAACTGGAGCTCCCTCAACACTATTCTTGATATTTATATTAAAAAATTCTGATGCAAATGAATTGTTAGTTATTCCAAAGAATAAATAAAAAAACATTAAAAAATAAGATGAAAAATTTATTGTCATTTTAGTAATATTTAATTAGCAACACAAAGCTGCTGCACCTTTTACAGCTATATCTGGATCTACAGAAACTTTGATTTTAAGTTTATCTATGGACGGTTTATAAACAAAAGATTCTAAAGCTGAATTAAGACTTGTTTTAAAAAAACTATATCCTTTACTTACAGACCCTCCAAGTATAATTAATTCAGGATCATATGTATACAAAATATGAATAATCATTTCACCTAGATGAGAACCAAATTGATTAAACATATCAAGTGCTTTTGAATCTCCAGATTTGGCATCAAAATAAACATCTTCTCCTTTTATTTTAAACTCATTTTGAAAAAACTGTCCACTACAGTAGTATTCGAAATTTTTATCTAAATAAGGAAGCATTCCAAATTCACCAGCCCCTGAATTTGAACCATTATAGAGCTTGTTATTTATTATCACTCCCCCTGCAACACCTGTTCCAATAGAGATCCCTATAAAATCATTTTGTTCCTTTCCTAGACCAAAATTAGATTCACCTAGAGCAAAACAATTAGCATCATTGTTTACAAAAACAGGAATATTAAAATGATTTTGCAGAATTTCTTTTAAATTAACCTTTTTCCAAGAAGGAATATTTTGCACATCATAAACTATCCCATTAACTTGATCAACTATGCTAGGGACTCCTATTCCAATTGCAGATATTGAACTACTCATATGAATTTCGATAGATTTAATTACTGTGCTTAAAATTTCTAATTCAGTTCCTTTGGAAGGAATAATCAACCTGTAGCTATCAATTAATTCATTGTTTTCAAACTTAGCAGATAAAATTTTTGTTCCTCCTAAATCAACACCAATTACCTCCATCATTCTATTGTTTAATCAATTGTATATTTTGAGTTTTTCACATTATTAATCAAAGGCTTAGACCAAAAACCAATTGATAAAACATATAATAAGGTTATAAATAAAAATATCATACCAATTCTTAGGCCAAAATAATCTCCTAAAGCTCCAACTATAAAAGGAATTAAAGCACCTCCCGCAATTCCTGTTACCAATATTCCAGAAAAAGAACCATGATTTTCCATGACAGAATTCAAGGCTAGAGAAATAATTATTGACCACATTGTGGAAATAAAAAATCCAATTAAAGGAAATGATGTTAATGAGACTGAAGTGTCTCCAAACAAAGCCAAAACAAGACAAATAATAGTACAAATACTTGAAAATATTAAAACTTTACGACTATCAAAAAATTTCAATAAAACAAGACCTAATAATGTTCCTATTGTCATCATACCCCAAAAATTAGAAACAACTTCAGCGCCCTGAATTTGCGGATCGATTTCATGATAGATTTGAAGAAACTTTGAAACCCAATTAGCTATTCCTTGCTCAGTACCCACATAACAAAATATAGCAAAAAAATACAAAAGTACTACTGGTCTTTTTAGAAGTATAATATGAGAATCTATTGCTCCCGTCCTTTCATCTTCTTTAAGCTCAACTTTTGGAAATTTTGTTAAACTAATCACAACCACCATGAGTATTGATATTAATGCAAAAAGCCAATAAAGAGATATCCAAGGTAAATTTTCTGGTATAAATGATAGAATACTTTCTAACAAACTTGAATTACTCACTTTATTTTTAGATAAGTATATTACTAAAAAAGAATATACTAATGGACTTAAGAAGGAAGCAAGACCAAAAAATAATTGACCTAAAACGGAATTAAAAGCAAACTCTTTTTCACCACCAACAACCCTAAGAAGAGGGTTTATAGCTACTTGAAGCATTGCCATTCCAGTACCAATCATAAATAAAGAAAACAAGTACGTTGCATATGAAGGAAAAAATGCGAAAAAAAATGCTCCAGCTGCTGAAATCATAAAAGCAAATACTATTACTTTTTTTTCACCAATTATTTCGATTAAAACTCCAGAAGGAATTGACATTAATCCATATGCTAAAAAAAAAGCAAAAGGTAAAAATGCAACTAAAGTGAGGCTCAAATCAAAGCTTTCAATGATATCTGGAACTAGAGGACCGATAATGTTTGTCAAAAAAGATATGACAAAAAAAACAAGCAAAATTATCCCTAAAAGCAATGGGTTCTTATTCATCTCTAATTCTTAGATTATTTTTTTAGCATTGGAAAAAAATCCAATAAATCTTGATCAGTTGGCTGAAATCCATACTCTGCAACTTCAAATGATTCAATGTATTTTACTTTACTAGCCTTTTTAGCCCCATACCACTTAATTAATGATTTCATCTTTTGTTCTGATATTGAACTTGAACTTTTTTTAACTCGATTTGACAACCAAGTTAATCTTTCTTTAGAGGAGCTAGGCATTTCTTTTACAACAAAGTCTCCTCCTCTAGTCCAAGGAAGCCATTCATACATTTGAGATTTATGTGCATCTAAACCTTTAATTTTTTTATCTATTGTTTCGTCAATAGCAACCACAATATCTGGGTTATGTTCATAAGGTTTTTTAAATCGATCTTGCATATAGAGAAATAATGGATTTTTAGATAAAGGAGGAGTATCAGGACAAACATTAGGAACAATAACCATATAAGATGCATCTATAACTAGTTTACCAGCATTTCTATGGTCAGGATGATAATCATTAGGTCTAAGTCCTAAAACAATATCAGCATCCCAGTTTCTTATCGCTCTAATGACTTGATGCCTTGCATTTAAGCTAGGCAGTAATTCACCATCATGGTTGTCTAATGTTTGATATTCAGTTATACCAAGTTCAATTGCTGCTTGAGCAGCTTCTTCACGCCTTCTCTTTCCGAGTGCTCCACCACCCTCTGATTGATGTCCGGCATCACCACTTGTAAGTGCTAAAAACTTAACATTGTGTCCCATTGAGGCAAACAAAGCAGCTGTACCGCCAAACTTACTATCACAATCATCAGGATGGGCTCCAATTGCAATAATATTTAATTTTTTTTCTTGACTTTGAACACTAAAACTAAAAGTGATAACGAACAAAAAAGTTAATATATTTTTCATTTAACAATTATTTAATTAATAATATAACCCAGGGCATTAATTCGTTTAAAAGTAACCATTAATCTTTTTGAAATCAAACAATAAAACTTATTTATGCCCTAGATAAATTTTAAATTAGTAGCCTGGATTTTGAGTCCAGCTTGAATTTAAGTCTAATTCTCTTTGCGGAATAGCATAAAGTAATCTTCCTTTTATATCTCTACCATTAGCTGACATCTTTGCTGCAGCCACATTAAATCTAAGTAAGTCAGGCCATCTATGATTTTCAAAAGCTAACTCTACTCTTCTTTCCTGAAGAAGTTTTTCAGAAAAAGAGCCCGGAGAAGCAGAATTAATCGAGGCTAAACCAGCTCTTGACCTAACTTCATTAATATATGAATATGACTCATCAGACTCTCCAATAGATTCAGCAAGCATTAATAATACATCTGCATAACGAAGAACAACCCAGTTATTAGGAGCATCGTCATCATTAAATGGATTATGGAATAATTGACGGTATTGTTTTGCTTTTTTTAATGCAGTTCCAAGTGAACTAAAATATTTATACGCTGTATCGCCCTTGTAGTTATTTCCTGTTTTGGTTCTTGCATCATTTACAAGCCAAGTTCTGAATTCATCAACAAACTTTAAATTAATACGGTTAATGTCCATACTTAATATTATGCCCTTTGGCGCTACAGAAAGCTTCTAAAGCAGTTTTAAGATTTATAAAGGCACTTACCGTTGTTTCTGACTTGCCTCGCTTTACATCAATCATATGAAGCAAGTGTTTTTTTAGTGTTGTGCTGCTTCCAAGTGAATCTGTATATTCTGATCCTTTGTATTGCTCTTCTAATTGTCGGTGGACTGCATCAAGAAGTTTTTGGTTATGTAAGTTTTGTTTTTTCTTTTCATTTGTATCGGCTCGATAATAAAACAATATGTCCTTATATCTTGGTCTTTTGGGATTATTCCAGTTTGGTGAATTAATATAAAACTTTGGATACCATTGTCCTTTTAATTTTTTACTTACTGACCTGATTTTTGTGTATGAAATAGATGCCATAGTGTGTACGAATATTGTACGAATAATTTATTCGTACAATATTCGTACAATAAATATACATAATTAATAACAATCAAAGGAAATCAATGTCAACGTAAAGTATTATATTTAGTGTGTTATAGAAGGGAAAGGAAGCGAAAAGATTACAAGACTACATATTCTACAATTATTTGACCTAAGTTCCATGATGGGATATAATAATTATAGGGTGTAAATTCAAGAATTTCTTTAAATATTCTTTCTTGGAGAACAGTTGAGTTTCCTGTTATAATAGTAAGTGAAAATGAACCTTCAGATTTTTTTATTTCTAATTCAGCACGAACCATTTCCATAGCTTCCTTATGTCGAATTCCATGAAGATCAATTTTGTCGAAACCCTTGGATGAATTGAACATTAATTTTTTTATGTACAAATATAATTTGGTATTAATTAAATTAGCCTTTTTAAAATCTAATTTATGAAGATTGAAAATATCAATTGGCAATTAATTTCTCTTTTAAATCTGGTATTAATAATTTATTTGAGTTTTTTTATTATACCGGGAAGTGATGATTTCCCCCCAATTATTGCCCACGTAGATAAAATTGGACATTTTATTCTTTATGGTTTTCAGGCTGTAAGTTTATCCATGCATTTTAGAAAATATTTTTTTAAAAATCCAAATACTATTGTTTTCACAATTTGTTTTCTTATTGGTCTAATTATTGAGTATTTACAACCAGTTTTAACGAATAATCGTGTTTTTGACTTTTTAGATATCCTGGCCAATTTAACAGGAGTATTGATAAGTCTAATTATATTGAAACTTTTAATTAAGAAAAGAGACAAATGAGAACATCAATGTACATTTTTGTGTAGAAAGAAATGAGTTCGCTAATGAGTAAGTTCTAGATGTTTTTCGAACTTAATTTTATAGATTTTAACTGATTCATTCCATCTACAAAAATAGTCCAAACAATAAAGATCTCATTATTTATTATTTCTAATTGAGGGACTCCTGTGTTTCTTCCTCCATCAATTTTAGATATTGTAATTGGCTTAGAAACTTTTCCATTAACTGAAACCTTTTTTATTCTTAAATACGTTCCAATGTCATCAATCTCCATGTAACTAACTATTACTTCCTCATCATTTAAAAATGCAACATCTACTCTGCCTATAGCATCATGATCATTGACTTTTAATGGAGTGCCAAAAGAATCACCATTGGTTTTTGAAAATGAAACGTTTACTAAAGGATTATCATTAGATACTGTAAACCAAGCAATAGCAAGATTTTTTGAGTTTACAGCAACTTTAGGACCATTTACAGGACATCCATTTATTATCCATCCATCATTATGAACCGGACTAGGATCTTCCCAAACTCCATTTATATTTCTGACACTATAAATATCTCTTACCTCTTTCTCGCTTCTGGCCCTATAAACAACGATAGGTCCGTTATTAGTAATCGCTATTGATGTCTGGCAGCAATCACAAGCCGCTTCATCAAGTTCGCTTTCTTTTATAACATCTCCTTTATTAGTAATTTCTGCAAAACGAATTGTCATTGGTTTGTGATGTCCATCTATTTTTTTTTCAACTGTATTTCTTCCGTCTAACCAAGTAATAAAAAACCCTTTTTTAGTATTAGGGACTATACTTACAAAACCATGTTCTGCTTTAACACCATCAGTATTTAATAAAAAATCTTCTTTTATTTTTTCTCCAGATAATTTCTGTAAATTTAAAATAACATCATAAGTATATGTTCCCGAAGCTGATTTCTTTAAGTAGCTAGTAATTATTAAATCTTGATTAATTGCATGAGCTGGGAAATCAGCCCAATTAACAAACCAGTCGGAACCATAAGCAATTGTTTGGGGTTTAATCCATTTCCCTTTTTTAAACTGACTAAAATGTAAGGTGGCTTTATTTTCTTCTTTAGAAGAAATCCATGATAATGATAAAGTACCATTGGAAGAAACTAAATTAGGTTGTGCATTATTATTCTCATATAAGAATGGAATATCCTCTATAAACACCTCTTTTGTTGTACAAGAAATTATAGTTAGTAAAGAGAAAGTGATAATGAATTTATTCATACTACAATGCTTTTAATTTTTTTATCATTTGTTCAGAATCCCAAACAATCGTTCCGACAATCGTTTCAATTTTTATTCCTTTTTCATTAAAAATATATGATGTTGGTAAAGAATAGATTCCAAGTGTTTCATTTGATCCAACAGATTTTAAAAAATTAAAATTATATTTCTTATCATTTTTAAACTTAGATATTTTTGAAACTTTTTCATCAGAAACTAACAAAAAAGCGTAATTGTAATTTTTTAAAATCTCTTGAGCTCTTTTCATTCCGGGCATTTCCTTTATACATGGACTACACCATGTAGCCCAATGATTAATGATAATTTTCTTTCCTTTATAGGATGTCAAATCTACTTTTTTGTTTTTTAAATCCACAAAAGAAGTTTTAAGCTGCATGGATTCTATATCAGACAACTTTTCATTTTGAAAAATACCTGAATTACATCCAAAAAACAAAATCAAACAACTTATAAAAATTAAATTTTTCAAAGAATTAATTTTAATTTATTTTGTAATATAATGATTTTATGAATGGAGTTTTAACAGTATTAAGCGGATTTTCTCTTTGGTTTGTTTCTTCTCCTATGAATTCGTCGTCTATTTAAATTCTAATTATTATTTTTAAACGTGTAAGTAACTATGGTTAATGTTTTTGGTATCCCACTCTCAGCAATAGAATAAACTATAGTTTCAGTATCATATAATTATATTTCCACATAAAACTTAATAAGAGGATTTTTTCTTAAGCTTCATCTTTTAGGTTTTGATTGGGTCTTTTTAATTTTTCTTTTTTGCAAGACGTTTTGCTTTTCTTTCCGCTTTAAGCGCTTTTTTTTCTTCCTCAGTAAGTGGAGGAGGAGCGTTCCAAAGATTACGGGAACTTTGATATTCTTTTTCTGTCACTTCAGTTTTTAAAATGATGACTCCAGCTCCTCCTTGCCCCCCATATTTATTAGTACTCGCGAGATCTTTAAATACTTCTAAATAACGAACTTGTGAAATATCGATAGGAGGGGGAGCGTCATAGATCATTCCATTTACTTCCCATATAACTGCATCTGAAGCTGTTATAAAAGATTGCCTTCCTCTTAAGGATATGTTTTTATTGCCTCTAAAATCTGTTTTAATTTTTGCTCCAGCTATTCTTCCTGCAATAACTTCAATTAAGTCCCTTCCTGACAATATTTCTATATTTCGTAGTGAGTTAATTATTTTATCCTTAATATTTTTAATCTGATTCAAAGTTACATTAACAGTATATGTAGATGCCTCAAAAGGAACTGACTGTCCTGAAAATCCTACTTTTGAGAATATTAAATTACCAGCCCCTTTGGTAATAAGTGTAAATGCTCCATCAGCTTCAGTTAAAATTTGATTGTTACTTCCTTCAACTGTGACTTTAACTCCTAATAAAAAATTACTATTAGAATCTACAACAGTCCCTGTTATTTTTTTTTGAGCAACTAAAAAAAACGGAAGAAATAAAAAGAGAATGAGTGATTTTTTCATTTTAATTTGTGTTACAATAAAAGTATATAATTTTATTTTTGACTAATTTATTGGCAAATGGTTTAATGATTCTTTATTAGATTTACATATAGAAATGAGATATAATTCAATATAAAGATATTGTATATTTACTCTTAATGAAAGCTTTATTTTTATAATTAAAAGTTTATTTAATGAAGGTTAGTTTCCATAAGGTCTTATTAAAAAAAAGATTTCCTCTAGCCATAAGTAGAGGGGTACATGGTGATTCATACAATGTTTTTGTGCGAGTTGAAAAAGATGGTTTAGTTGGCTGGGGCGAATCTGCTCCTGGTAGAAATGAAGGAGCGCAAAATTCAAAACAAGTAATATTAGAGCTACAAAGACTTGCTGAAACTAATATTAAAGATAAGTCAATTTATGAAATAGAGCATACGGCTCGAGAGATTAAAATTTCACCATGTGCATATGCAGGACTTGATATAGCTTTATGGGATTGGAAAGCAAAAAAAGCAAATATGCCACTTCATGATCTACTTGGCTTACCGATTCCTAAATCAAAAACATCTATTACACTTGGGATTATGAGCCCTGATTCTGTTAAAGAGCGAATCCCTCTTTTATTTGAAGGAAGTTCAGCAAAATATCTTAAAGTGAAGTTAGGATCGCCAGAAGGAATAGACGCTGATAAAGAAATGTATAATCAAGTTCTAGAAAGTATAAAACCCTACAATATTAATCTCAGAGTGGATGCAAATGGAGGATGGAGTACGGAAAATGCAAAACACATGATTGAGTGGTTATCAAAAAGAGAATGTGATTATGTTGAACAGCCTCTAGCTGAGGGAGAAGAAAAATACTTAAAAACTCTTTATGAAAGTAGGTTATTACCAATATTTGTTGATGAGTCATGTCGATTTTCTCAGAATATTATTGAATATTCAGACTGGGTTGACGGTGTTAATTTAAAACTAATGAAGTGTGGAGGAATAACAGAGGCCTTAAGAATATTATCAACGGCTAAAGTATATGGTTTAGAAACAATGATCGGATGTATGAGTGAGTCTTCTATTTCAATATCCGCTGGAGCTTCAATATCTGGACATATTGACCATATTGATCTTGATTCTCATTATAACTTGAAGCCAGACCCTGCTTCTGGAGCTTCAATGATAGCCGGCGTTACTATGCCAAGAATAGCACCTGGTCATGGAGCATTTTTAACAAAAGAACCAATATGTTAGAAAATTTTAAAAAAGTTGCTATTTATATGGAAGGTAATTTATTTACTGAAAATGGTAAAATGGGCTATGGGGCTTTAAGGTATTTACCCAATCCAATTGTTGCAATAATTGATTCTGAAAATGCTGGTCAGAACACTAAAGATTGTCTTTCAACAGACAGAAGCGTTCCTGTGGTTGATAGTCTTGATGCTGCCATTTCTAATGGGGCAGAAGTGCTTCTTTTGGGAATAGCCAATTCTGGAGGGAAAATCCCAGAATCATGGTTTCCAATAATAAGTTCAGCTTTAAGCAAAGGATTATCCTTAATTAATGGTCTTCACGATACACTAGCAATAAAATATAAAGATTCACTAGCTGATAATCAATGGATATGGGATGTTAGAGTTCCACAGTTTGTCCCAAAAATAGCTACAGGAAAGGCTATGGGTATTAATAATAAGAGAATTTTATGTGTAGGAACAGATATGGCTTCTGGAAAAATGACTACAGGTCTCGAGTTGTTTCATTGGGCTAAAGAAAATAAAATTAAAAGTAGTTTTATAGCAACAGGTCAGATTGGTATTACCGTTACAGGAAAAGGAATACCCTTAGACGCTTATAAAGTAGATCATGCTTGTGGTGCTGTTGAACAAATGGTTTTGCAAGAATCTAAGAGTGATTGGATTTTTATTGAAGGTCAGGGATCATTATTCCATCCTGGAAGTACTGCTAATTTACCATTAATGAGAGGAAGCTGTGCAACTCACCTAATTCTATGTCATCGAGCTAATCTGTCTAATTTGAGATATCCAGTGGAGCATATCAAAATTCCAAATTTAAACAAGGTAATAGAGTTAAATGAAGCCTTAGCAAGTGCTTGTGGAACTTTTTCAGAAGCTAAAGTAGTCGGAATATCATTAAATACAGTCAAATTAGACTCTATTGCTTCTAAAAAAGCAATAGATTTTTGGGAATCAGAAACCAATCTTCCTGTCACTGATGTTGTCCGTTATGGGCCAGAAAAACTAGCTATGGCGATAAAAAATAGTTAGTAGCCTTTTTCTATATTGACTTCATTAATTAAAGAGTCTCCTTTTTTATTTCTATTGTAGTTTTCTATAATTTGCTTTGCACCTGCTTCTGCATTTGTAATACTTGCTATGTGAGGTGTTATTTTGATTTTTTTATTACTCCACAATGGGCTAGAAGCTGGAAGTGGTTCCTTTTCGAAAACATCCAAAAATGCTCCAGTAAGAATTCCTTTGTCAATAGCATTTATAATATCTTCTTCCTTTTGAACTTTACCTCTTGCAACATTTATTAGGTATGTAGGACTTTTTAATTGATTAAAAAGTTTGTTGGAGAGAAGCCCATGAGTTTTGGGGGTATACGGAACAGTACAAACTAAAACATTTATTTTTTTTAAAAACTCATTCATTCTATTACCACTATAACATTTAATACCATTTATTTTTTTTTGACTTGGGCTGTATCCATAAACTTTAAATCCAATATTTTTCAGTTTAATTGCGGCATCTCCTCCAAGGGTCCCTAAACCAAGAACACCAATTGAAACACTAACTTCAGTGTTCAAATTATTATCCCATTTTTTGTTTTTCTGATCCTGAATATATTTATCGAACCTGCGATGATATTGAAGGACTGCCATGATAATATAATTAGACATAGAAAATGAAAGTAAAGGATCTATTATTCTTGTTATTTTAACTCCTTTAGGAATGTCTGGATCAGAAACAAGATGATCAACTCCAGCTCCAAGAGAGCAAATTAAATTTAGATTTTTAAACTTTTTTAAAACTCCCCTAGGATGATTCCAAACTAATGCAGTATCAATCAAATCAGTATTTTTAATTTTTTCTAGGGATTGCATATCCCAAAGCGGCATTATCTTTTTAAAAATGGTTATCCATTTTTTTCGCTCCGTGGACGGAGTTATAAGAATTATATTTTTCATTTTATTTGTGCTGATATAGCTTTATACTTGTGATAAGACCAAATATAGAAAATAGTCCAAAAGGAATATTAATTAACCATTCTTCAAAATTTTCATCAAAAATTAAAGGTTTGTCTAAAATTATTCCAAGTGTCCATAACATCTGACCAATAAAATAAAATACAAATGATATCAAAAAGAGCAATCTTATGCGTTTCATTATTTCATTAAATTTATACTATTCTTTAAAGAAAGTCAAGTATATGAGATTGCCCGTATTTACAGTTGTAATCAGCAGCTCGAGTTGCAATTTGAGTTTGAGGTTTAACATTGACCTTATAGCCCAATGAATTAGCCCAGCCTTTTGCAGCAGAAATTAACTTATTTGATTTATAAACTTCATTATCATTATAATCCATATCAATCTCAATACTAACTTTTATTTGTTGGTTTAACCACTTAGCTGTATCAATACTTAATTCAGCTTCATGCCACAACCTGTTCCATATATCCTTAATTATTATTTGTTTTCTCTTATTTAAGATATAATGGACTCCTCTATTTCCTAATTTATATGCAATAACAGTACAGTAAATAGTCTTTTTGCCTAAATTTTGCGAATCAGAACCTATATGAATTTGTAAATAGGGGTGTTCTTTAAGCAAACTCAATGTATGCTCAAGTGGATCAATTCTATTTCCTTTTATATCTTTGAAGACCAACATTAATTTTTTATAACACTTTGTTTAAGTTAATAATTTTTTCAAAAGTGTATTTTATATATCAAGTCAATGAGTGATTCTTTATTTTATTTTTCAATGGCAATTGGAGTTGCTTTAGGGGCTTGGGGAGCTTATTTAGCTGAACAAAAGAAAAGAAGTAGACAATTAGGTTTTCTATTGGGTTTCTTTTTTGGAATTATTGGAATTTTAATCATAATATTATTGATTGAAAAAAAACCAAATTCATAACTTTATTAATCAATATAAAATTTAACAAAAATGGCCATGAAATTAAAACTTATAACTTTTCTAATATTATTTACTGGTTTTATTACTGCTCAAAAAACAACTAAATTAAAAAATGAAGTAATAAAATCATTAAATGATCAATCAGCAGAATTAATTAATATTAGTGATATAATATGGGGTGCTGCTGAAATTGCATTTCAAGAATCTATTTCCTCTCAGACCTTAATTAAATATGCTAAAGAAAATGGGTTTAAAGTTGAAGAGGGAGTGGCAGATACCCCAACCGCATTTATTGCAACTTATGGTTCAGGAAGTCCTGTAATAGGAATTTTAGGTGAATTTGACGCTTTACCTGGATTATCTCAAAAAACTTCTTCTCATAAAGATCCTGTAATTGAAGGAGCTCCAGGTCATGGGTGTGGGCATAATTTATTTGGAACAGCAAGTTTAGGGGCGGCTGTATCAATAAAAAAACTAATAGAACAGGGAAAAATAAAAGGAACTGTAAAGTTTTATGGAACTCCTGCTGAAGAGAAGTTTTTTGGAAAACTGTGGATGGCTAGGGCTGGATTATTTGATGATTTAGATGTATGTTTAGATTGGCATCCTGCGGATAATATAGAAGCTGATGTTCAAAGTTCACTTGCCCTAGTTGATTTTATTGTTGAATTTTACGGACAATCCGCTCATGCATCAGCGGACCCATGGAACGGCCGAAGTGCTTCAGATGCTCTAGAACTTTATACTCACGGAATAAATTCTTATCGTGAACATATAAAACCTACTGTAAGAATACACTATGATATTCAAGACGCAGGTAAGGTAGTAAACGTAGTTCCTGATTATTCTAGAATTTGGGTCCGAGTTCGAGATACTAAACGTGAGGGAATGACACCGGTATATGAACAAGTAAAAAAAATGGCAAGTGGAGCCGCAATTTTAGCTAATGTTGAACATAGTGTTCGTTTAGTTTCTGGAATTCATGAAATTCTTCCAAACAGGACTGGGGGAAAGGCTATTCAAAAAAATCTTGAAATTTTGGGAGATCTTGAATATACTCAAAAAGAACTCGATTTTGCCTATCAAATTCAAGAGGCTACCATGAAGCCTAAAATTGGAATTGATGGAAAAATTAAGCCCTTAAGAGAAACACTTGAGCATCCCGGAGGAGGGTCAACTGATGTCGGAGATGTTAGTTATATAGTTCCTGTGGTTCGACTGGGAGTGACTACAGCACCAACTGGAACGCCTTGGCATTCATGGGCAGTTGTGGCGTGCGGAGGAATGTCTATAGGACATAAAGGAATGATGCAAGCTGCAAAAGCTTTGAGCATGACTATGGTAGACATGTTTACAAATCCAAAGCTTGTTGATGAAGTAAAGAAGGAGTTTAAAAGCAGAAAAGGTAATTATAAGTATAAAGGTATGCTACCGGAGGGGTCTCCACCTATTGGTCAACAATAGATTAAAGCCAATTACGTAATTGCATTTCTTTTTTTACATGAGGAGCAAGCCAAAGTATAGCTATCATATTTGGTATGCACATTAGTGCAAAAGCTAAATCAATTATACCGATTACAACTTCTACAGTTACTATTGCTGAAAAAACTATACTCCCTATATAGAAATAATTATAAAGATTTCCCCATTTAGGATGGGTTAAAAACCCAAAACATTTAACTCCGTAGTAGGAATAAGTTAATAAAGTTGATATTCCAAAAACAGAAACCATTAATAAAAGTAAAACATCTCCAAAACCAAAAAATAATATTCTAAATGCCTCTAGAGTCAGTACAATTCCATTAAGTTCAGGAATTTTATAAGCACCACTTATAATAACAATTAGCCCTGTTATACTACAAACTAATACAGTGTCAAGTAAAGGACCTAACATTGCAACTAATCCTTCATCTGTTCCTTTAGAGCTTTGAGACTGTCCATGATACATAGGCGCATTTCCCACTCCACTTTCATTAGAAAACACCGCACGACGAACACCTAAAAGAACTAACCCCCAAAAACCACCAGTAATGGCAGTATTTGTATTAAATGCCTCAATAAATATAAGCTTAAATGCGGGTATAATATCTGAGGCGTTATTCAACAAAATAAAAACACCCATTAAAAAATATAGACAAACCATAAACGGAACTAGATTTGAAGTCACTTTGATTATGGATTTGAGACCTCCGAAAATGACTGAAGCACTTATAATGGATAATATTATACCAATAAAAATTTTCCAACCCAAATCACCTAATAAAATATATTGATTTGGGTCAATGACATTCATGAATGTTTGAGTTAATTGATTTGCTGTAAATGCTGGGAGAACTCCAAAAAAACCAGCAACGGAAAATGCTATAGCTAGGGGCTTACCCCATTTTTTAATTCCTAAAGTCATGTAATACATTGGTCCTCCTAAAGGGTCTCCATTAGGTTCTTTTTCTCTAAGTTGAACTGATAAAGAACATGAAAAAAACTTTATTATTGAACCAATAATAGCTGTTATCCACATCCATATTAAAACCCCTGGCCCACCCATATGAATAGCAATAGCAACTCCTGAGATATTTCCTAAACCTACAGTTGCAGCAAGAACAGCCGATAGAGCTTGAAATCTTGAGATTCCTTGATTTCCTTCTTTTTTAAGCAATAAACTAAAAGCCCTTTTTATTTGCGTAAGAGGATAAGCCTTAGAATAAAATAAAAGAAACAACCCTCCACCAATAACAAAAAATAGCATTATCCATTCTAAGGGGGCAATAAGTTGAGAAAGGAGCGCTTCTATCGATGCAATTATTTCGTTCATTTGGGGAATTTACAAAAACCCCTTATTCTTTCACAACTATGTATGTAGCTTTTACTCCTGTTGCTAAATTCCAACGATTTGAACCCACAAGTTTCCCTGAATGAGTGTATACTTTAAGTTCTGCGGTATTTGGACCACTTTCTCCTTGATTTAAAGCTATGAAATCAATTCGATTAAAACCCTCTTCTAACTCTATATTTACTCCTTTAAATTGTTCTTCAAGTAATATATTACCCATAACGATTTTGCCATTTACTTTTATTTGGATTCTATCTCCATCAGGATATTCATGATCTCTAAACACAACATTAACATTTTGTTCACTAGTTTTAAAATCTCCAAGATACATGTCATTTTTGTAGTGATCAGGAATTTTATTTTTTTCCCCTCTTTTTTTATTCATCCTTGAGGTATAATAATCACTAGGGTTTATAAATTTTTCCTGATCCATCATATTTATGTTTGGACCATTTTCTTTATTAGGAGTTAAGTCGTTAAATTTAAAATTAAGGGACTTGTTTTTTATTGGATTCAATAATAGAGGAGATTTTTTCTCAGGAATTATGATAATTTTTTCTCTCTTTTCAGATTGAGAAAATGTATCTATGGGGAATAAAATAATTATTAAAAAAATCAAATTAATAATATACTTATAAACCCCCTTTAAAATCAAATTAGTTGTCATTTGTAAAAATATTTTAAATATATCTTATTAGATCTATTATAAATAAAAATTCATCAACCTTAACATATTGTTTAACAAAACTTATGCCATTTCATTAAAATTTAATTAGCCTCATTGTATATACAATCGATTAAAAATATAACTTATGCCTTTAAAAAATTAAAACATGAAACTTGAAATTATCGATTGGTCAATTCTTGCAATTTTTTTTATAATACTTTTATCGATTGGATTTTTTGCATCAAAAAAGGCAGGTAAAAGTGTAAATGAGTTTTTTCTTTCTGGAAGAAATATGCCTTGGTGGCTACTTGGAATTTCAATGGTAGCAACTACTTTTTCAGCTGATACTCCAAACCTTGTTACAGATATTGTTCGGACTAATGGTGTTTCTGGTAATTGGGTTTGGTGGGCATTTTTACTTACAGGAATGTTAACGGTATTTGTTTATGCTAAATTATGGCGAAGATCTGAGGTGCTTACTG
>Ga0209501_10002530_pt1 | contig 19083 bp, 17 predicted proteins | sample ArcticOcean_MG_C_4_FD_187434 | JGI IMG/M metagenome (GOLD analysis project Ga0209501, IMG submission 187434) | Marine microbial communities from western Arctic Ocean - ArcticOcean_MG_CB4_134 (SPAdes) (version 2) | ecosystem: Environmental > Aquatic > Marine > Oceanic | place: Arctic Ocean...
CTTGCCTTCATATCCTGGATAAGGCTCCATTGCCATCATATTGCAAGTTTGCTCGACCGCTTCTAGCCATTGGTTCCTTTTCTCTTCTACAGGAATTTTGAATCCTCCTAGTTCAGCCAAGGAGGAAGATTCTCCTGTTCCAAACTCTACTCTACCATTCGAAACCAGATCTAAAGTGGCTATTGACTCCGCTATTCTTGCAGGATGGTTGTAGTTGGGCGGCATCAGTTTAATTCCATGTCCTAGGCGTATATTCTTGGTTCGTTGAGAGCAAGCAGCTAAAAAAACTTCAGGGGCAGATGAGTGAGCATATTCTTCTAGAAAGTGATGTTCTACTTCCCAGACATAATCTATTCCAAGATTGTCTGCAAGCTCCACTTGATCCAAAGCATCTTGATAAAGTTTTAATTCATCATTTTCCTTCCAAGGTCTTGGTAATTGATGTTCATAAAAGATTCCAAATTTCATATATTTCTCCCTGTTAATAAATAAGTTAACAGATTTTTTACATCATTCTAAGTTAAATACCTATTGTTTCCCTATAAACTATGAGAACAGCCATGGTCACTTGAAGCAATAGAGTCAACCACAAGATGGTCTTAGTTGAGCTCTTTGGTTAAATTTTTTTTTCTAATTTATTTACTAAGTATAAAGCTCCTTATATTTACTTAAGTTATTTATTTTAAAGGGTTTTTTAAATAGTTTGTAAGACCTTTGTAAGTATTCATTGGTTTTTCATTTTGCAACTATCTTAAATAAAATATTATCACTATTATGGCTAGCTCCAAAGCGATTAAAGGGTAAGAATAGTGAACTTGAGTGAATACATTGATGTTTGAGGCGATGCTTAATAATCTGAATGACATACTTCTTAAAGGCGCTGGCTGTAGCAGTGAAGTTGGGAATTTAGCAAAACCGTAGTGCTATGAAAATGGAGGCTACAAAAGAGAATCTGGCGCTGGACGGTAAAATCGTTCCTACATTTTTTAAGTATTTAGTACCCTCCATGCTTAGCTTAATCGCGATGACCTCAGCATCCCTAGTGGATGGGATTTTTATCGGTAACTATGTTGGTGTTACCGCCCTAGGGGCAATCAATCTGACGATTCCTGTAACTGCATTGCTATTTGGGTTTGCGATGATGCTCTCCGTTGGTGGTTCAGTTCGTGCCGGTAAGTATTTAGGAGAAAAGAACTACACAGCAGCATCCTCAATTTTTAGTAAGACTTTGATTTTTGTTTCTGTCTACGGTGTGTTGGCAATCTCTTTAGGGCTCTTTTTCGAGTTAGAGCTTTTTGCTGGCCTCGGTGCCAAAGAGGAACTGTTTACTGTCATGAGTGAGTACTATCGAGTGATCCTGCCATTTCTATTAGCACAGTTCATCGTAATAGTGATGTATTTTTTTATTCGTTTGGATGGGTTTCCCAATCTTGTCGCTGTCGCACTGACTGTGGGCGCCGTAGTAAATATACTTTTGGATTATCTGTTCATTGGAGTACTAGATTTTGGGCTGCGTGGTGCAGCGTTTGCGACGGGTATCTCTCAGGCGCTTCCCATGTTGGTGATGATGGCCTATTTCATTAGTCCAGATAGAACAATGGAATTTAGTGTTAGGCAAAACGACTGGAGGGAAGTACTTCAAGCTGCCTATAACGGCATCTCTGAGTTTATTAATGAAATCTCAGGCGGCATCATCATACTTATCTTCAACTGGATGCTATTGCAGCGTTTTGGGGTGGTGGGCGTGGCGGCGATTACTGTTGTTAACTATGTCTTGATGCTGGGTTTTATGATGTTTTTTTCAATCTCTGACACGATACAGGTGATGGTTTCCCAAAATTTTGGAGCACGCAATGCTCTGCGTATGGTGGCGTTCTTAAAGACGGCTTGCATCAGTATATTTGTCTTGAGTTCTATTTTTATAATAATCGTTTTGAGTTTTGGTGAAGCCCTTATCTCTATTTTTGTTAAAGGTGAAGACAGTGAGGAGATGGTCACTATGGCCTTAGATTTTGTTACCTATGTTTGGCCCATATTTTTGTTCGCAGGTACAAACATGCTGATCTCAGGATACCTGACAGCTATCCATCTGCCGTTTCAATCTGGCATGGTTGCCCTTTGCCGTAGCTTGGTTTTTCCAACGGCATTTTTGATTATTCTTTATCTGCTTGTCTCTGATTATCGATTCGTTGCTGCTATTCCATTGGCTGAGCTCGCAGCTTTTCTGATAGCCCTTGTGTTTTTTTTCCGGCATTTACCAGAAAAAGCTGTCCGAGATATCAGATAATCCACACGATAAGGACAGCATTCCAAAAACACCTACTCCCACTCAATGAGCAATACCCTCTCAAACCCTTTATTTACAAGGGTTTCAGAAAAGTTAGTATTGTGTGTCCAAAGATATAAAATACTTTAGCAATGATTTATCTATTATTTTTTTTATTTATTTTTGTATTACCAAAAATTTGGCTTAACAGTGCATTAAAAAGAAATGATGAGATTCTAGAAAGTATGCCTTTTACTGGACTAGAGTTTGGAGAACTTCTTCTCAAAGAGAATGCTTTAGAAGGAGTCAAGATAACTAATACAGACTTAGGCGATCATTATGATTTAGAAAATCAGGAAGTTAGGGTCCTGGAAGAGAGACTTAGTAAAAAAAGCATAACAGCTATTTCTATAGTTTCTCATGAAATAGGTCATGCCATTCAGCATAAAGAAAAATATATGCCCTTAGAACAACGAACAACGCTGATAAAAAATACTTCCTGGATTTCAAGACTAGGAGGGGGAGCGCTTTATTCGGGAATTCCCATAATTTTAGCCACAGGTTCATCCGGCATGATAAAAATCTGTCTTTTTATTGTATTGTTATCTGTAATAATTTCAGCCCTGGTTCATCTAATTACTCTGGATGTAGAAATGGATGCAAGTTTTAATCGTGCTTTACCAATTTTAAAAGAAAAGGTACCCACAGAATATCTTAATGGCTGCAGATCGGTGCTTAGAGCAGCAGCATTTACCTATGTTATTGGAGCTTTAACTAACTTTTTATCTTTAAGATATTTATGGATATTAATATCAAGGCTAAGATAGAGCTTTTTTTAAGATAAAACCTAAGTTATCACTTACTCCCACTCAGTTAATACACCCTTTGAAACCCTTTTATTTAAAGGGTTTATTAAATAGTTTGTAAGTACTTTATAAATTTTTAACTCCTTTTCACTTGAAGAATCAAGTTAATTTAAAGATTTTATTAAATATCCTCAAGTAATTTTCTTGGATGAACTCCATCCACATAGCCTATAAAAGGAGGATGGATTGAATATCCCATGAGAGATCTTACTTCCTCGCTTAGCTTCCTCGCTTTTTCCTTTGGTACAGATGCAACCATATTTTCAATTTGTCTCATCCAGCCAAAACAATATTGCGGAGTTACAATAAGTCTTGGTTTGTCTGAATTATTTGCACCACCTCTATGTATGAGAGTTCCTTTAGTTAGCATGAGAGATCCCGCTTTTAACTCTATCACTTTCTTTTCATCTTCAGGGGCATCTCTTAGATTATCTCCAATAATATCTTCAAAATTGTTCAGTTTAATATATTTGCTAAGTTTATATTTTTCCCATTTATGGCTTCCTGGAAGGATTTCCGTTGCACCGTTTTCTTTAGTAGTGTCAGTTAAAGCCCAAAAAGCACTTATTCCAAAAGATGGGTGAGGCACATCAACATGCACGTAGCCATCATCTGTGTGCCAAGGTTGAACAGTTTCTCCTGGTATTAGATTAATTGCCAAGCACGCAGATAGTAGAGCAGAATCACCTAGATCATTTCTTACAAACTGCATAACCAAAGGGTTGCTTACCATTTCACCAAAAGCTTCTGATTTTGCTAACAAAGCATAGACTCTATTGGTTTTGTGTCCTTCGAAATTATTTCTTCCTTTAACGCCTTTTTGAAGGTAAGGCTTTAAAGCATTTATGTATATATCTATTTCTTTACTAGATAAAACATTTTCAAAAACTACATAACCATCTCTATCAAATTCGGCTTTCTTTGCTTTAAATTCATCTTCTAGTAAAACCATTTACAACATCTCTCTTTTCATTATCACTGAGTTTCATCCTTTCTAATTATGCCACCCTTGCTTACTTTGTAACTACTTTATAACTTATTTTTTATGAAATCTCTGATTAAATAAATGGTAAAAGTGCTTTCTGCCTACCAACAAAATTCTAAGCATCCACCCAATCAGAATTGGAAAACTAGATGCAATTAGATGAATCATTAATTCGTCCTGACTTTGATCTAAAAAAGAAACCACAAGCATAAAACAGGTTCCAATTAAGCCAATCCAATGTAAAAGATATCCCATGATGGATATATAATCGTGCCTTTGGAGCCACAATCCAGCGCTCTAACCAACTGAGCTACGCCCGCCAAGAAACGAAACATTATAGATGCAAAAAGCATATAATAATATTTTTCCAGGAGGTTATTTTGGTAAATGCAGATTTTCTAACCAGTACCAACAAATTGTTTGATAAAGCCCTGAAATATACAGATATTTCTCCTGACTTAGCCAAAAGAATCAAGGTGTGCAATTCAACTTATACCATTAATTTTGGCGTCAAAATAAGAAATGAAATTCATACTTTTACTGGCTGGAGATCGGTTCACTCCGAGCATGTAGAGCCCGCCAAAGGTGGTATTAGGTATGACTTAGCCTCCTCGCAAAAGGAAGTTGAAGCTTTGGCCGCTTTGATGACCTACAAGTGCGCAATAATTGAAGTTCCGTATGGAGGCTCTAAAGGCGCTCTTAAGATTAATCCAAAAGATTGGACCATGCCTGAAATAGAAAAAATTACACGCCGCTTTGCTCAAGAGTTAATCAAGAGAGATCTAATTAATCCAGCTCAAAATGTTCCCGCGCCAGATGTTGGGACGGGTGCAAAAGAAATGTCCTGGATTGCTGATGAATATCGTAAGATTTTTCCAACAGATATTAATGCTCTTGCATGTGTTACAGGAAAGCCTCCGGAAAAAGGTGGTTTAGTTGGAAGATCAGAAGCTACAGGAAGAGGCGTTCAATATATTATTAAAGAATTTTTTAGGCACGAAGAAGATTTCATAGCTGCAGGTTTTAAAGGGGGATTGAAAGGGAAAAAAATAGCTGTTCAAGGTCTTGGCAATGTTGGATACCATGCAGCGAAGTTTTTGCATGAAGAAGATGAATGCAAAATTGTATGCATCATGGAGCACAATGGAGCAATTTTAAACTCTGAGGGTTTGAATGTAGAAGCAGCAAAAACATATCAAATAGAACATGGAACTTTTGAAGGTTTTGATGGTGGTTCTTTTGAAAAAAATAGTTCTGAGATGCTTTGCATGGATTGCGATATTTTAATTCCAGCAGCTAGAGAAAATGTTATTGACAGCTCGAATGCTGAAAGCATAAAAGCTAAGCTTATTGTAGAGGCAGCAAACGGACCAATAACTTTTGAAGCAGATAAAATACTGAATGCTCAAAATATTATTATTATCCCAGATATCATGGCTAATGCCGGAGGAGTAGCGGTTAGTTACTTTGAATGGGTAAGAAATATTAGACATATCCGTTTTGGTAGGCTTGAAAAAAGACGCAATGCCTATCAGTTTGATACTCTGATTTCTGCAATTGAAACCATGACAGGTAAAGAAATGCCAGACAAATTTAAAGAACAATTTAGAGAAGGTGCTAATGAAATCGATTTAGTGAGATCGGGTCTAGATGACATGATGCGCGAAGCATACCAAAAAGTGAGAGCAGCAAAAGCAGAGAATAATATTCCAGATCTTAGAACTGCAGCCTATAAAGTTGCATTAGACAGAATAGCTATTAGCTACGATTCTATAGGCCTTTAGCTTAGACTCTCTGAAGGAAAAATGACTACCTGAGGATTCTCAGGGTTCCATTCATCAAATTTTTTCTGGTTTAGTATTAATAATAATTTCAGTTTTTATTTCTTTCATTATTCACTCCCACTCAATAGTAGACATATCTGAAACCCTTACAAACAAAGGGATACAGAGGTTCAAATTCCACCTTGTCGTATTCTTGTCACAACATATCTGCGTTTTTTTGTTGAATATGAACGTCCAATTGTGGATTTGGAATAGACAGTCCTTCGTTGTCAAACGTGCGATACACTTCTCCATTCATCTTGAATTTAACCTCTCCATAATCTGATGCGTTGACCCAGACCCGAACAGCAATGTTTACAGAACTGTCACCTAACTCCGCCACAGCCATAAATGGTTTAGGCTCCTGCATGATGCGGTCATCGGCGGCAATTAACCGGTTCAATACATCGTAGGCCTTGTCCAGGTCGTCGCCATATGCGATGCCGAAGACCCAGTCGACACGCCGGGTAGACTGGGTCGAATAGTTGATCATGGCATGGTTTGCCAGGAGCCCGTTTGGAATCAGGACCGTCTTGTTATCCGATGTGGTCAGAACCGTAACGAATATCTGGATTTCTTTAACGGTTCCTTCGTAGCCCTGTGCCTCTATGTAGTTACCAACCTTATAAGGCTTGAACAGAAGAATCATAACCCCGCCGGCGAAGTTCTGCAGAGTACCCGACAGGGCCATGCCGACGGCCAAACCAGCGGCAGCGAGTATGGCTATGAAGGAAGTCATTTCTACGCCGAGCATGCCCAACGCGGTGATGTACACCATGACTCGCAACAGTATGGAAACCATGCTGGTGAGAAAAGTTTTCAAGGAAGTATCGACTTCACTCTTCTCAAAAGTTTTCGTAATCAAACGGACCACGAATTTCACCAGGTAAAGCCCAATGACCAAGGTGGCAACGGCGGCAACCAGTTGCATTCCGTAGTTAACGACTATTGAGGGGATCGCATCAGCATTGAATTCCATGTAAGTCACCAATCATTTTCTTATTATTTTTATCTAGACTATCAGTTTCATACAAACTTTGTATCACTCTGGTACTTACTCCTTTCTCACTCAATAGTAGACATGGGAAAATATCCAGTTTTTATAAGGGTTTTAGGGGTGCGTTTTACTAGTGTGTTGCTACTGTGTTGTGAAGAAAGTCATTTTTTACCAGTTATAACTAAGGTACCTGCCCAATCTGTATGTTTGTTTGAGTGCCAACTTTCAACTTCATCTAATCCAGCCATTTCAAAAATCTGAACCCATTCTGATTCTTTCAGCATAAGCATTCGAGTACCTACTTTTTCTTGCCAAGAATGGGAATCTGTATTTTCATAATAGTGATCTAACCCAACAATTAATCTTCCACCTTTATTGAGCCAAGAATCTGAAATCTTTCGTACAATTCCTGAAGGATCTTCTAAATAATATAATACTTCCATAGAATGAATTACATCGTACTTTTCTGGCGAATTGAAAGAATTGATATTTGCAAGAATATATTCGGCATCACCACCTCTTGATTCAGCATTAGTAATCATCTGCTTAGCACCATCAATACCTACTGCTCGGTAACACAATGTGTTGTTTGAAACTTTATGAACTACCCACCCATTTCCACAACCTAAATCTAAAAAACTAAAGTTTTTACCAATATCCAATCTTTCTTTTAAAGCAAAACTTATCATTTCATCGACAGGTATTGCATGTGTTTTTTCCATACCTCTATCTTTACCTGTCTCAGCCCATTCTCCAAAAACATCTATTGGTTTTCGCATATTTATTCCCACTCAGTGATTGCGCCCTCTAAAACCCCCGTATTTACTGGGTTTCTAGAATACTTTGTAAGACCTTTGTAAGAGACACATTCCTTTGACCCTACTATTTACCTGAAAAACACCACCGGATCCCTTTGATCCTTACAAACTTTGTATCTAAATTATAACATCGAACTTTCTAGGTCTCTGAGAGCAATTAAAAGCAATACTCGATGAGTTGCGACGCCCTGTGTCACTTCTTTTACTCAACAAACCTAATTACACTAGTGCTCTTTTTTTGGAAGATTGTCTCTGCCAGATGAATGGGTATGTACGACTTTCCATTGATCACCAATTTTTCGAAATAAAAATGTTTGATGCCCTTTCTTATCAAGTTCTCGACCACTTTTTTTCAATTTGGCTTTAAAGTGCGTATCAGCAATAGCCCAGGCAAAGTTTTTATTTTCGCCCTCAAAATGAACCTCAATATCATTAAAGTCTATTTTCATATATTCCATGGCACCTTTCTCTGGTTCAACATGATCAATAACCAGGGAATCCAAACCTTTGTTTTGACCGCCTGATTCAATATAACGCGCGCCTTCAAAATCTAAAAATGTTTTCCTAAACGGCGCGCCGTCACCATTTTCCCAGCCATATTTAATGCCTGAAATGATATCAATAATCTCTTGTTCATTTGTGTTTGTTTGCACTGGATGTACATGAGGTGCTGCTACAGCTAAAGCACTTAGGAGGAATAAGAATGTAGTTATCGTAATTTTAATCATTTGTTTTCACTTCTTGCTTAGGTGCTCCATGTTCGTGGGTGCTATGGTCATCGTGTGTATCTTTTTCAGCGTCTATGATATCACTGCCTATTTTTTTTATTTGCTCCTGAGATTCTTTCTCTTCTTTTGTATGCGTTTCATGTTCGTGGCTAGCATGCGAACCATCTTCACTTGGCACAGGCATACTCATTACTCCTATCCCATGACGATAAACAACTTCACCACCCTTATACCCTGTTGTGGCAAGCAACCCGAATGCCGTGACTAGCAATATAAGAAATACTATTTTAACTTTTGCTGTTTTTTTGTATGTAGAAAGTGACCATAATGTAACCATGAAAAATAAACCTGCCGTAGCAAAAGCCCAATTTCTATGGTCAGTCATGGCAAGATGAGAGGCTGTGTCATGCGTAACGGTGTTGTATGCATTCCAACCAGCCAGTAAAGTTAACACCGTAATGGCCGCACCTATCCATAAATTAATATGTGCAGCTTTGAGCATTGTTTCACCCCAAGATTTTTTAATAAATACAGTTCCCCATAAAAATAATCCTGTTGCGGTGGCAAACAAACCAATTGTAAAATGAACCAACATTGGATGCCAATTTGGTATAATTTCTAACATAATTTTATCTCTTTATAATTTAACTTTAATGCCCACACCACCATCATAGTCGGAATCAAAATTCGCCACCAAGGAAACCTTTTTGGTGATCTCGTATTCCAACCCGAGGCGGTATTCATCATCGGTATTCACCAACCAATCAAACTTAGTACGGTTGGTAAGTTGTAAATCACTGCTAAGTTCCAATCGAGCATTGCCTTTGGAATCTAAACGTATCTCAGAATCTATCAGCATTGGCAGTACATAACGTATGCCTAGAACGGCAAGGCTTTCATTTTTTTGTTCATCGCCTTGAAAGTCGCCACCAACAAACACATCAAAAAAACGATTGATGCTGCGCTCATACACGACATCTATCTCATATTCATCCTTATAGTCATAATCAAAACCAAGCTCGATGGCATTGCGAGTGTTGGAAAAACGCGTTTCATTGCCGATAAAGTTGGAATAAGTCATGGTATCCACTGATCTGTACCAGGGGTCTTGTTTGAGGTTTTTGTAAAATTGATCATTTAATTCACCCCTACTTGGCGCATCCTCATAGCGCACCACCCGTGCCATGCCACCTTTCATGTGGTAAAGGTTGTGGCAGTGAAAGAACCAGTCTTTTTCTTCGTTCGCATAAAATTCAATTTCAACCGTCTGCATTGGCGGCACATTGACCGTGTGTTTAAGTGGCGAGTATTCTCCTTGACCATTGAGGACACGGAAGAAATGCCCATGCAAATGCAGTGGGTGATGCATCATTGTGCGGTTAACGAACTTGAAGCGTACATTCTCCCCTTTACGAATCAGAATTTTATCTTCTTCTGCCAGCGTCTTGTTGTTGAATGACCAGACGTAACGCTCCATATTGCCAGTTAGTTCAAGCAGGACTTCACGATCAGGATTACCAACAGGAAGCGTTGTCTTCACCGGCGAGCGCAAGCCATCATATTCGTTCATCATCCTAATAGCTGTATTGCCTGCAGGCATTGTATGTCCCATATTTGAATGATCTATACTATCCATTTTCATGTCATCCATATCCATGTCGTGCATGGAATGATCCATGCCTTCCATGCTATCCATTTTCATGTCACCCATATCCATGTTGTGGATGGAATGATCAATCAGGAACAGGTTGGGTTTCTCTATGGTACGAGCAACCATTTTGTGACCTTCACCCAGCCAAAGTGATGAATAGCCTGTGCCATCTTCGGCACTGGCACGGAATTCATAGGCCATATTGTCGTCCGGCAATTGCACCAGCACATCATAAGTTTCTGCCACAGAGATTTTTAAACGGTCCACTTCTTTTAGCTCAGTATCAACACCATCAGCGGCCACAATCGTCATAGGTCCACCGGCAAACTCTACATATTGATAGCTGGAAGCTGAAGCATTAACAATACGCAGACGCACCGTCTCACCACCTTTCAACCCATCAACGGCAGACTCTTTCTTGCCATTGAGCAAAAATGCATCGTACCCAACATCAGAAAGGTCCATAGGCCCCATGCGCGTCCATGAGCTATTCAGTCGGTTCTTGATGGCTTCTGGCCCGTACTGAAATACTTTTATCCATGATTGCACTGAATCTTTCTTAAGTGCGTAATAATCACCATCTTTTTTTAAATTACGCAGCACCTGCATTGGGTTTTCATTCGTCCAGTCCGACAGCACTGCCACATATTCACGGTCCGCTTTATATTTCTCACCATCTTTAGGATGAAATACTAGTGAGCCATACACACCGCGCTGCTCCTGCAGTTGTGTGTGCGAATGATACCAGTAGGTGCCGTGATGAATAATAGGGTATTCATAGGTGAAGGATTTGCCAGCGCGGATTGGTGAGGTTGTTAGGAAAGGCACGCCGTCCTGATCATTTGGCAATAAAACACCATGCCAATGAATCGAACTTTCCACATCCATTTTATTGTGGAAGGTCACACGCAGAGTATCACCAACGGTGGCTTCAATGGTTGGCGCAGGAATACTGCCACCAACTGACATGGCCTGCACGTCCTCACCGGAAAAATTGACCGTCTTATAATTTATATCAAATTCATACTCGACCAATTTCGCTTCCGCCATCGCTGGCAAAACAGTCAAAAGGGCTAAAAGCATGACAAGTTTATATTGTTTCATGTTCAATACTCAGTTAGTGATAGGACGCCGTATTTTTTTTTAACCTATAAATTCTAAACTAGTTAGGAATTGCCACAAGCTTGATTGGCAGGCACTGCAATATCCATTAGCTTTGGGTTGGGCAGTTGCAGATTCATCATAAAGTCTACGTAGGATTTTTTATTCGCGAATTGAAGTCGGGGATTGTGTTGTCTCTTCTTCTATTTTCTTGCTGTTTATCTCCACTTTAATATCTAAATCATTGGGTAATCCACCAAGCGCTTCGCTGATTGCCTTCTCTACCACATCAGAGATATCTTCTGGTAAGTCTCCTTTTAGATGATCTGATTTATAATGCCATTTCATGGGCGAGTCAGATTCGTTATCAATGATTATTTCTTTATGTAAAAATTTCTTAGAGCCCATATCTCCATGAGGGTTTCCTATTACTATTATTTGAGCGTGTTTTCTGTCTAGACTATTGCCTCCCGAAAAGAGAATAGCCCCTCCAACCAAAACGCCTATGATGATGGAACCTATGATGGTATCGCTTATTTTCATTTTATTTTCTCCTTGTTAGTAAATGATTAATGAAGTGTTTGACTAAAAGCATTTGAAAAAGTTCTAATCAGTTAAAAAGATTTCCTTTTGGATGAAAGCACAAAACCAGTTAGCAAAATACAAACTAAATAAGAAAAAGTTGGGTTGTATAAGAGAGGTAAAGATAGGCTTAAGACTAAGTGTAGAAGAGAATTAGTGATGCTCTCTACATTGAGCATCAAGATAAGCGCTGGAGCCATGCTTATTAACCCGAAGACAATGAGCCTATTTTTTTGCCTTCTTTTTGATTCTTCTTGATTGATTAAAGTAAGAGTGTAAAAAGTAAATAGATCCTTATTGCTCCGGTTGTAAGAGACTTCCTTTTCTTTTTGAACAAGCACTTCTATCTCATTCATTTTAGTTTCTCCATGGCACGACTTATCTTGGATTTTACCGTACCTGTTTTCATATCTAAAAAATCTCCAATTTCATCCAATTTATAATCGTAAATATACCTCAGTGTAAATATTAACTTTTCTTCTTTGGTTAGAGGTTTTATAAGGGTGAAGAAGTCTTTGTTACCTTCGAGGCGGGGAGTATAACTTGGCTCATTTGTATCTTTGAGAGATGAATATTGATTTTCTTTTTCGATTAAATCTTTAAAAGAGTTAACTGCAATACCAGTAAGCCAGTGTTTAAAACTTTTTTGAGGATCAAAACTTTTTAAATAGGTATAAGACTTCATAAATGCTTGTTGAGACATGTCTTCAGCAAGTTCTTTATTACCTAAAGTTAATCGCATACCCAATCCAAATAAATAGTCAGCATATCTTTGTATTAAAACCCCGAAATGGTGACTGCCTTCAGAGAGAGTTCTTCTAACCAGCTCTTCATCCGATATCATTAAGTGCCATCATAAACCTTCTTATTTCTGTTATAAATTCCGTAAACAAGAATTCCCAAACCTATTGAGAACACCAAAAGTCCAATTCCTATGAGTGCTTCTTCTTCTACCCCTATGTATCCAAATAAAGCTATCCCTATTCCAACAGCTGCAGTTATTGTTCCAGATCGAATATCATTTCTTTCTCCATTTTCTTCCTTTTTATAACCAGGAAGACTCTGTACTAACTCTGGAGTCAATTCTTGACCGCTTTTAATTAATTCTTGAAATGTATGATGGAATCGTTCTTCACGTTTCCCAGAAAAATAAGAAACAACCCAAACCAAAAAAACTGGCATTCCAAAAACACCTACTATCCCAAATATGGGTATTAATATGTCTTCCATAAATATCTCCTAATTAGTTAACAATCAACATCTAAACTGCCACCAGAACTTGTTGTGAAGTCAGTTCTTATTGTGTTTTCTGCGACTTCAATAGTACCACCACTGGAAGCTTTACCTGACACTTCAAGAGCTCCACAAATCTCAACCGTAGCACCAGAAGATATCTTCACTTTAGCGGTTTCAATAACAACCTCATTGTCCGCTTCAAAATCCGATCCTGAAGAAGCCTTAAGTGCTAGGTGGTTAATATGGAGTTTTTCCTCTATCTCTATTTGAGCTCCAGAAGACAAATCCACTTCCAATTGGTTGATGGAACCTGAACCCTTATCAATTTCAAAAGAGCTTCCAGAGGATACAGACAAACTTAAATCTGCTTCTCTTTTAAAACAATTTTGCATGTTCCCTTCTGAACCAGCACTCAATTCAATTAATTGAGGTGGGTTCTTCAGAGTAATATTCGCAGTCACGTCATTTCTTCCCCATGAAAAAAACAGCCAAGAATTAGTATTCTTTCTTTTAATCTTTAGTTTCTTATTTTTCAAGGACATTCGAAAGTCATCCTCAGAACCCGCGGTGATTTCTAATTTATTCACAGCCCCACACCAAACAGTAAACTCCACCCCTGCTCTTATCTCCACAGATTCAACTTCTTCTATCTCATAAGAATAAGTCTCACAGAAAAGTAAGGGAGTAAAAAAACTTACCATAAGGATAATGAGCTTCTTCACTTTAATCATTTTTTGCCTTCATTTATATATATACCCAATATTGAACAAAAGGGTTGCGATTAATATTTTTTTGGGCATCTTGCAACCCTTTTCTCATATCTCAAGTATATATAAGCAGAGCAGTTATTCTATTCCAAAATTGCCTTAACATTTAAAAAATTATGAAAAAAATCTTACTTTTACTTTTTTGTTTTTTGAGCACATATATTTATTCAACCATTGAGGTTGACGGCAAGCTTGATGAACTTGAATGGGACTCCGCTAAGGAAATCAACCAATTCTATGAAGTCTTTCCCTATACACTAAGAGATGCTGATTTTCCTACCAAAGTTCTTATTCAAGAAACAGAACAAGGCATTTTTTTCGGATTCTCTAGTAGCCAAAAGAAGGACACTATTCGGGCTAATCAACATCAAAGAGATACTCATTTTATGAGCACTAATGCAGATTTGGTTGGAGTAATGATTGATTTTGATGGCAATGCACTAACTGCCTTTGATTTTTATGTATCCGCAGGAGGTTCAATAGGCGACGCTATTATTAAAAATGAAAAACAATTTGATGGGGATTGGGATGGAGACTGGTTGTCAGCAACCTCCGTTTCGGGTGATAACTGGTATGCAGAAATATTTATCCCCTGGTCAATAACGCCCATGAGATTTCAAAGTGGAGAACTGAGAAAAGTAAAGATTGGAATGTACCGAGTTATCAATTATCAAAATCGTATGCTCGGCAGTGTCAAAGCAAACCCGGATACGGGACAGTTCATCTCAAAGTTTGAGGAATTTACATTTAAGAACTACAAGGCCTCAGCTCTCAACTTTTACCCTTATATGACCTTGTCAGACGACAGATTGACCGATCAGATAGAAACAAAAACGGGAATGGAAGTATTCTGGAAAATAGATTCAAGCAAGCAATTAAATGCCACTTTCAATCCAGATTTTGGACACATAGAGAGTGACGAAGTCGTGGTTAATTTTTCTGCTGTGGAGACCTACTATTCTGATAAAAGACCTTTTTTTGCTGCAACTCCAACATTATTTAATGTGCAAGACCAACATTGGTATATCATTAATACCAGAAGAATTGGGGGAACTCCAGACTATAACTGCTACAAGTACGAAGAAGAAACACAAACTTTATGCTCCAGCAACCAACAAGGCAGTTCTGACATTGATCTGGCTCTCAGCTACACACAACAAAACGAAGCCTTTGACATTGGTGTTTTAGGTGCATTTGAGGACGATGCAAATTTCAGCCAGGGAAGGGATTTTTATGCAGTTAGATTAAGGACCACACGAGATAAAGCCACTTGGGGATATCTGGGAACCCTGGTCGATAGACCGATGTTAAATCGAAGAGCTAACGTAAACTCCTTAGATCTCAATTATTATTATTCGCCACAACTAAAACTAACAGGAAACTTGATCAACTCAATTGTTGACAGTGCTCAGGGTTACGGTTTTAGAGTGGCAATGGATCACACGCCTAATAAAAGCAGAACACATAATTTTAAAATAACTTACTTTGATAAAAAACTAGACATTAATGACATGGGTTATATGTGGCGAAACAACCTTATGTCTATCAGAAGCCAGTCTGCTTTCACGCAAACTGACTTTAAGAAAGAATCAAAAGTTTCAAGTAGAACATTGATGTTCTTTACTAATCTAAGAACCACGGCAAACGGAAAAAAGGATTCTTCCTTTGTGGGCCTTGCTGGCTTTAACATGTTCAAGGATGCTTCCGGAATTGAATTTCAATCCTTTTACAAGCCACGAGGTCGGGACAATTTAATAACTCGTAACTATGAGTTTTCGCCTTTTGTAAAAAGGTCAGAGGAGTTTAATGTTAGCTTAGGTTACAAATCGCCTGCACATGAATTCTTCAATTACGCTCTTTTAACACAAAGAGACAAGCAAGAATTGGGATACGGGAATACTTACATGGCACGGCTGAATATAATTCCCTCTGACACTCTGTCGCTAACCTTTTCCCACAGACATCAAAATAGGTCAGGATGGTTGAATTGGTTACAAGGAAATTTGCTTGGAAGTTATGACCAAACTCAAAAAACTACCTTAGCAGAACTTCAATGGTTTAAAGACAATAAACACGAACTGAGAGTAAAGGCTCAAATGGTTGCTTTTACTGCTAGAGAGCCTCAAGCTTATCGATCAGATACGCATGGCAACTTGCTAGAAGAACCATTAAATTTAGAACCATTCACGTTAAGCCAACTGGCTTTTCAAATTCGCTACCGATATGAAATAGCACCTCTTTCTTATTTTTATTTAGTCTACTCAAGAGGTGGTCGAATTTTTGAGTTCGATGAAGAGAATGACTTGAAACAGATTTATAAGCGTTCCTGGAATGATCCAGAAACAGACTCAATTGCTGTAAAGTTAAGGTATAAGTTTTAATTTAAGCCTAGGAGTACTCCCTGTGTCACTTTTAGTTACAATAAAATTATATTTAGGGACGATTTAATCCCACTCAATAGTTGCAAATAGTACAAACCCCCACTCTATAAGGGTTTAAGGAAATATAAAGTGTGACAAACTCTTTCAGACCCTAATTCCCAACTAATAAAAGTAAATTTTAAACGCCTAAAGCTGCTCAAATTAACCTAATACATAATTTTCTTTTTTCTCTAATAAAAGTAAAAATAGTGCTTTGAAATAGCCATTATTGAGAGTACATTGGCACCAAATTAATGGAGCCATTTTTGACATGCCCTTTCGAACCGTTGTTACTATCTGGCCACTATTTGTAGGTCTCTCTCTTATTGGCCTAGCCGTTGGCGTACAGGGCAGTTTGCTGGGCGTGCGAGGGGTATTAGAAGGCTTTAATGACATGTCCATCGGACTGCTAATGTCATGCTATTTCGCGGGCTTTCTAGCCGGATCACAGCTCACCCCAAAACTGATTCAACGGGTCGGGCACATTCGTATTTTTGCGGCATTATCGGCCGTCGCTTCGGTAGCTATTTTAATCCATGCATTGTTTGTTAATCCTTGGGTGTGGGCAGTGATGAGACTGCTGACTGGATTTGCTTTTTCAACCATCTATGTGGTCTCTGAAAGCTGGCTGAACCAGTCATCTAACAATGCTAATCGTGGGCAGATCCTGTCAATTTACACCGTCATATTGCTGGCGGGCATCTGCGCAGGTCAGTTTATGTTAAATCTTGCCGATCCAGCTGGATTTACCTTGTTTATTTTGATCTCGGTTATGATTAGCGTCGCGGCCGTGCCTATTTTACTTTCAATAGTACCGACGCCGCCCATTGAAGAAACGGAGCGGGTTACCATGAGTCATCTTTGGTACCGTACCCGTGTCGGCGTGATTGCCATTATCGTCTCACAATGGGTGTCCAGCATGCTGTTCGGAATGGGTGCTGTGTATGCCACAAGACTCGGCTTTACCATTGCCGAAGTGGCAAATTTTATGGGCTCTATGATGGCAGGCGGGATGATTTTGCAATGGCCTCTGGGCAAACTTTCAGACATGATAGATCGTCGATGGGTGATCGGCTTCTCATGTTTGGCTGGTGTCTTTGTCGCCTTACTAATTAGCTTTATTAACGAAGCCTCTCTATGGTTGTATGGATTAATATTTTTATTTGGCGGCTGCTCTTTATCTCTTTATTCCATCGTGGTCGCGTTCATTAATGACCACCTGCGGCCAGCCGAAATCGTACCTGGAAGTGGCACTATTCTTCTAATCGCCGGGCTTACTTCAATTACCGGCCCGGTAACAGCTGTATTTTGGCTTCAGATGTTTGGCCTAAAAAGCTTTTTCGTACTTCTGGCCGCCAGCCTTTTAGGCATGGGTGTAATGAGTATTTGGCGAGTATTGACTATTCCTGCCCTACCCGCTGAATACAAAGTGCAAAGCACATTGCAGGCCGCAGCCTTGCCTGTCGGAACAATTTTGCATGCGGAAGAAGATATCTAACCAGTCCACTAAATGGACTAACGGACATAACCAATTATTGCAATAAAATGAGCTGTTGAGCCGGCCAATACACCTTAGCTTTAAAATTAGAATTTAAAAGCCTATTTCTTGCTGATAAATCTAAAAGCCTTTCTTTAAATTTAGATATTCTTTCAGCTAGCTGGTCCATAAGTACAAAACCGTATTTCCAAACTTTTTAATCACTTAACCAATTAAAGCAGAAAAGTGATAATAAAGTGATAAAAATTCTAACAAGGACTAATAAGCCTGGTTAAGGATTGTTAAATGAAATGATCTAAAAGGTAGATAAAGACTAGCTTAGAGGTAAGAAATGGGAAGATCTAAGAAGGACTGATAAAGGGGCAAGGAGAAATTAAAAGCGTGTAACTTTCGTGTAACTTTTTATCTACCGCAATCAAAATCTTCTCTTAAAAATTCTCTTTAATATCAACAAACTTCCATTCTCCTGTTACACACTGTGTAGTTCATTAGTAACAAAGTCCTCTACTTCTTTCCGCAATACCAGAGAAGGGTAACCGTCTTCAATAACACTTCTCACTTCCTTAAATCCTGCATTCTTACAAGCATGAATAGACTTGAAGTTGTCTTTACGAGTAGAAGCAAAACAAACCTTTTCATCAAGAAATACCTTCATTGCCATAAAGGAGACGTAAGAATTTATCATTTGAGAACCTAATCCTCTGTTTATGTTTAGAGGTTCTCCTATAAAAAAATCTACAGCAAAGCCATGAACTTCTTCGATGGTTTTAGAATGTTCAGGGAAGTCTATAACTCGATAGGACTGAAGATAAGCGAACGTATCGTCATCCAATAAAGCCATGTGCATTTTTACAGGGTGGTTTTCATCAAGTCTAGGCTGATATTTAGAGATGACTTGCTCTAGATTTATTTCTTCAGGTTGAAAAAATTCTCTTACATGTTTTTCATTTAGCCACTTATGAATTTTTTTAAAGTCTTTAGACTCTACTTCTCTAAACTTAATAATGTCTTTCATACTTTCCATACTTGAATAGAATCTTCAAACCTATTCATAATTATATTGTTGAGTAATTTATGAAACCCAATAGTCTCCTTAGTGTGTACTAATCTGTGTAGTTCGCATTTCACAAACTCAATAATATCAATAACTTAAAAAATTAGATTTAGAAAGTTGAAGTCCTGAAACCCAGTTTTTATAAGGGTTTCAGAGCATACCCTCATTCCCACTCAATAGTCGCAGTTTTACAAGCCCTTATGTAGCAATGGTTTGCGAGGGGCAAATCTGTCTTTACAACATCTTTACAACATTTGTGGTTTATTTCTGTGTGTCTCACTATCTTAAAAT
>Ga0209501_10002548_pt1 | contig 19005 bp, 10 predicted proteins | sample ArcticOcean_MG_C_4_FD_187434 | JGI IMG/M metagenome (GOLD analysis project Ga0209501, IMG submission 187434) | Marine microbial communities from western Arctic Ocean - ArcticOcean_MG_CB4_134 (SPAdes) (version 2) | ecosystem: Environmental > Aquatic > Marine > Oceanic | place: Arctic Ocean...
ACACTTCACCATCTGACAATGTAATAGCAGTATCTTGATTTGGCCAGCATGGTTCATTGCTATCCTCGTAAATCATCCCGATGACACTGTCTCCTGCGATAACCCAGGCGGATCCGAGAATGAACATGAAGCCAATTCCGAAGAGGAATATACCGATTAGAATCCTCATAAAATTACCAAAGAAAGACGAGGATTGGGTGAAAGATATCTTTGATATCCCAGCATCAATTTTGATAGTGTCGGGGCCGTCAAACCACTGGAAGGGGTGATAATCTTGATTTGTGAACGGAATTTGGATGCCCATCAATTTCATAGTTCAAACCATCCCATTTCGTCACTTAATGTTTACATCAAGAAGGGTTCTCAACGAATACCCGGGATAAATCAGCGCCGTGATTTCACCATCGTGTTCCCATCTTCTGAAACGCGGTAGGAGGGTTGGCGGGGGCGCCAGACGAAGCCGCTCGCCACTCCGATGAAGAGACCTCCAAACACGAGGTTGAACCAACCGTTCGAGATGTAGTCTGTTGACGCATAGTGCCAAGCCCATGCGAATGACGGGATGATTCCGATCAGCAGCGCGACCAGCACCTCTCGAACAAGGATAGGGCGCTTATCCTCTTGTGGAATCATGGGGGGGTTATCCGCAGGCTCGGGGGCGCGTACCAGCCGCACCCTCAACGCATCTCGCTCCGTTGCATTCAACTGAGCTTCATGTCCCCACTCGGCCCCTAATTCCGTCCACTTGCGCTGCAACTTCAACTTGGCATGAAAAGAAGTTGAACGGGGGTGGCCGTCGCATCGTTGCCCCCAGTAACCCATTCTCGGGCGTTCATCAGCCAGCCCTTCCGATAGGTCCAGCAATGGGCTGATGGCGTTCTGTTCATCTGCCAATTCCCATTCTGCCTCCGAGGGTGGTCGTAATCCAGCCTCCTCAAACTCCTCTTTGGAAATGCCTGCCTCAGACAGTAGATTCTGGACGGAATAGGCTTCTGGAGTGATTTCGAACTCGTAGTCGATTCTGACTTCGTGCCGTGGCACCTGTTTGACCGGTGAGATCTGTAGGCGGCCGTCATCGCTGCCGAGCCACACCGAGCCGGGATTGACCTTCACCCATCCCAACTTGTCGAGCCCGCTCATGTGCTCGCCACCCTATCCATTCACTTCAATCTGTGAGGCTATTCATCCCTTCCAAATCACCGGTTTGGATTGACCATTGCGAGGCGTAGACATTGTCGTTTCGGACCAGTTCATCGTGAGTTCCTCGCTCTACAATCACACCATCGACAAGTGCCAAAATCTCGTTCGCGTTTCGAATCGTGGCGAGCCGGTGAGCGACACCGATTGTGATTCGCTGACCGCCGCCGTTGCCGCTTCCGAACAACGACTGTTGAATCCGCTTCTCGGTCTCTGCGTCGAGCGCTGCGGAAGCCTCGTCCAAGATGAGCAGGTCAGGGTCCATCAGTAGCGCACGTGCCAGACTGATCCGTGCTCGCTGACCTCCGCTGAGCCGCACGCCGCGGTCGCCTACCATCGTCTTCATGCCATCCGGCAACTGAGCGACGAACTCCCATGCGCCCGCAGTCTCGAGAGCGTTTCGGACCCGCTCTTCGGAGGCCTCCCTCGCGTAGGCGACATTGTCATGGATGGTGCCGAAGAAGAGGAACGGCTCTTGCGAGACGAAACCGATTTTTTCACGGACAGATTCGATGGTGAAGTCGAAGATGTCCCTGCCATTGACCAACACCTTGCCCTGCTGCACCTCATAGAACCGCTCGATGAGTTTCAGGATGGTGCTCTTTCCAGCACCGGTGTGCCCCATGATTCCGAAGAACGCACCTGCGTCGACGGTGAACGAGACATCGTTCAGCACATTGGCCTCCGTGCCCGGATAGGCGAAGGTGACTCCGTCGAAGGCGATCGATGTAATCGGCTCCTCCAAATCCACCGCATCATGTGAGTCAACTATTGACGGTTCGAGGTCGATGAGTGCGAACACTCTACGCGCTGCTGCCTCTCCCCGCTGCAACTGGTTGAGAAGCATCCCCATGATGAACATCGGCATGGTCATCCGAGTTGAGATGAGAAGGAAGGTGACGAACTGCCCGACTGTGATTTCGCCGCTGTTCATCAACCAGCCACCAGCCGACACCAAGAGCCCGAAGGCGATTCCCGCAACGACATAGATTCCGGGGATGAAGCGGTTCCGGATTCCGGATGCTGAAATCGCCTGGTCGCGATACTCGCCGCTCTCCCCATCCACTCGAGAACCCTCGTAATCTGTAGCGTTGTAGGCTTGAACGACCGACATCCCGGAGAGAACATTCTCGAGGATAGCAACGATTCCGCCGGTGCTCTCTCGCTGCTTCTTGTAGCGCCGCTGGACCCTTGTGGAGAACCAGATGACCATTGGTACCACGAAGAGGAGGGGTGCGAACAAGATCAGCGCCAACTTTGGTGACATCCAAACCAAGATGATGAGTGCGGTGACGAAGGTGATGATGATTCGAATGATGCTAGTGCTGGAATCGGAAACGATGTCCTCCAACTGCGCCACATCGGCGGAGAGAACAGACATCAGATTTCCAGATTGCCGGGTCTCGAAGTAGGACGCCTCCATCTCCATCAGTTGGTGGGTTGCATCCATACGAATGTCGTGCTGAACCTTGTAGCCCATCGTCTGCCAGAGATATTCGCTTATCCCCTGCGTCACGGCCAGACAGGCGAACCCTGCGAAGATGATTAGCCCAAAACCAACCTCAGGGTTTGATGAGACTAGAGCCTCAATTCGAGAATCGGTGTAGACTCCGGAGGTGTAGAAGTCCGCAGCCATACCGATGGCGACGAATGGGATTAGGTCGAAAACGCGGGCCGTCGCATTTGTGAGAAAACCTCCGAGCGCCCGCTGCCAATAGCGTTTCATGTAGGGAATGACTCGCCAAATCTGACGCCCGAGAACCTGCTTCTCGTCGATGAGGTCAGACGAATTCTTAGCCAAACCGTCAATCGGCGCCGGCTTAGCATTAGGCCTCATGACCGCTGCCTCATGCCCTCCCTCTTTCAATCCTCGCGTTACTCAGTAATATTGGGACAGGTGGACGCACGAGAGAGATTGAAATCGATGTGAGTGCGCCCACCGGGATTTGAACCCGGGCGAAGAGGTTGGAAACCTCTGATGCTACCCCTACATCATGGACGCGGCACCCCGGCGACCTGCCTCACCCCCTTAACGGCGTTGATGGGAGGCTTGATGTTGAGAACCCTACGCACAATGACTATGAACGCGCGCAGGTGGCTTGGCTTCGTCCTCCTTTTCGTCTTCTTTCCGGTCAACTTTCCACTTTTGGAAACCTTGTTCATTCATCTATTTGGGCAGACACCGGGAGTGATTTTCATGTACGGGGCGTTCATTTTAGGGGCAGTTTTGTTGTTCTTCCCAACCAAAGAAGAGATGAAAGACAGGCTCAATTCGGTTGAAGAGGAGGAGTGAAAATGCGAACAAAATCAATTCCAACAATCGTTCTCAGCTTGCTTCTCATCGCATTCATCAGCCCACTCGCCTCTGCGGTTCAAGATGAGGTGCTACCACCAGAAATCGATTACGAGCCTCCCGTCCGCCAGATATCGCTATTCGCCTGGGGACAAGATTCGCTTCACGCCGAATTAATTGAACAAGAAACGACTTCAACTCACAACTTCCCGATAGGCGCAGTCTCATTCTCATCTCCTGGTCCCGCTCTCTACACAAAGGGCTTCATTCGAGACTCTCCACTCGGCAGCGAGGACTGGAACCTCTCACTCTGGGCGAGCGGAAACGGCGGTGTCAACATTGACTTGGAGATTTTCCTCGATGGTACTTCAATCGATGAGGTGAATAGTGGTAACATTGATCTTAATGAAGTCCCCCAGAAAGTAGATTTTACAGGCAGTAACCTACCAGAGAACATCAGCAAGGACCAGACAATAGGAATTCAATGGACGGTAAACAGTGGTGCAATTCCACTGATTGAACAGAGCGACTGCACAATCCACTGGGGCTCAGAGTCTACACCGACCAACCTCTCCATCTCGGCGGGGATGTACCAAATCGACGACCCCTACCTTGAGAGTGAGGGAACACCCTTCCGAGGCGAGCACGAAAACTACTCGCGAACGGAGGTCATTTGGGCAGTCCAAGTCAGGTGGGCACTGGGCGAGGAACAGTTGGACCAAGATACTCTGGTGCTACACGCAATCGATGGTTACGAAGAGCGAATCATCTCTCCGACTGAAGACGGGACGACAAGCGAAGGCGGAGTCTACCGCTTCGAGTTTGAGGAGTGGAACGATGGCGTGATTCTCACGGCGCATGTGATGTGGAACGACTCATCGGGCTATGTTGGAAAGACCGAGCAGGTGGTCATTCACATGGACGAGAAGGGGCCAAGCATTCTCTCGAGTGGCCTCAAGTCAACGCTGTTTTATCTCACAATACCAATCCTCATCGGAGTCGGTTTCTGGCTCATGGGACGCTTCCGGACCTTGGAAGAAAAGGCCAAGGAATTGGGCCACGGACCACGGAAAGAAGGGGACCTGAAGCGACTAATTATCGCCACCACCTTCCTAATCGCCGGCATCAACAACGCCCTCATCCTCTACTCGTTCCACACCCGTGAGTTGGGTGCTTCCGAAGATGTGGTCATCCTCCACCTCGCCCTGTTGGCCTTCGCGCTCGGCTCGTTCGGGCCTCTCTGGGGGGCCATCGCCGACAAGTGGGGGCATCGAAAACAGATGATGACCTTCGGGGTTGGTGGCGCTGCACTACTGATGCTGAGCTTCCCGTTCCTGCCACTTGAGGCCTACATCATCGCTTCGACCGTGCAAGTAGCGCTCTTCGCGACAGTGAGAGTCGGCGTGGCTGTGGGTACCGAGTGGTTCCCCGAACAGAAAGGGGAATTTCTTGGAGTCCTCTACGCATTTGCCTCATTTGCAGCTGCTGTCGGCTCAATGGTCTGCAGCCGATTATATGTCTGGTTGCTACCGATGGGGACGACATACGCGATGCTGGGAATCGTAGTAGTGTCAGTACCCGCACTCTTCTTCGGAGCCTGGATGGTGAACCGATTCGAAGGGGATGAGTTTTCGTGGCCTGTCTGGATGTTGAGGGCTGAGAAGAAACCTGAACCAGTGAAGGTGACCATGAATGAAAAGTTGGGTATGATACTCGGAATCTTCCGGTTCAAGAGCAAGTGGGCGCTGCTATGTCTCTTGGGAGTCCTCCTTGTGGCGATTCCACGCGGGGCGGTTGTATTGACCGCACTCCGTTATCTCGAGGTTGTTGGGTTCGATGTCGACTTCACCGGATTGTTGGAGGCGTGGGCGGTCATCGCCGTTCTAGTTCTATACGCAGTCATTGGCAAAGTCTGTGACGACCGTGGCCCTCAGACTGTTCTGCTCTGGTCTGCTGCTGCCTACGGCACACTCTGGTCCATCTTCTCGATTGGACTTCCTCCGATGCTTGCGGTTCTCATCTTCGTGGTGCCAATCTACCCTATGTTGCTCGTCTCAAACGACGCTTTGATGGCGAAGTTCACCACTGAGGAAGAGCGTAATCGAGGGATTGGAATGGCGAGCATGGTGGCATTCATCGGACAGTCCATCGGCATTCTTGCGGGTTTCTTCGTGCTAGGATATCTCATCACCGGAGGCCAGACGGACATCGTCGCATACGAGATGTTCTACCGAGCCAACGTGCCGCTCTGGATTCTGGCAATCGCCTTCACCTACATGCTCGCAAAGCGCATCGATGCGAGCGAGGAGCCGCTCGAGGCAGAACTCTCCGAATAATTTCTTCACAGCACTCCGACCATAGGGTGCGGTATGGTCAAGGAATTCTGTTCAATCGATTGGAACTCACTTCTTCTCGGCGATTGCCAGTGAGGTAAGTCTGCCGTTCAGTATAGATTTCCAGCGGTGAAGTTCGTACATCTGATTTGCATCCGAGCCAGCCACCTCGACGAAATCTCGACCATCGACTGCGAAGGATTGTGGCGCCAATCCCATTCCTAAACCAGCCGCCTTTTGGACGGCCTCCTTGGCTACCCAAACATCTGTGGTTCGTTCGGAGGCAATTGCTTCATCAACATCGTAAAGTGAATCCAATTCTTGACGCTCCTCACCTGAAGCCATCAGATAGAGGAGATTTCTAGGCCGAGTCATTACCGGCTCAAGGTCGAGGCCGATATCTGCACCTTCGGGCCCGATGACAACCGCCGCTACACCACCGCTGTGGGTGATAGAGAGTGAAGGAGGGTCTGGACCGACGAGTCTGGGGCGGCGGTATTCGTCCCGTTCGATTCTGTACATCGTTGGGTCTCGGCTAGTCGAGATGAGTAGGTGTTCAACCAGCCAGCGAGCGGCAGCATGCTCCTCGGCACGCTTCGCCATCGCGAACTTTGACGCCTCGACAGGGTCGACGAAGCGGAGATTGGTGACATCGGGAACAGGGTCGGTTGGAGAGGTGAGCCGCACTCGAATCCACGCCGCTACCGAACCATCAGGCACAGCCCGGGGTAAGTCGAGAAGAATCGGGTTTCCATCAGGTTTCCACATGGTAATTCCTCAATTGGTAAATTAATTTTTCAATTGCGATTCAATACGAACCGATTGCTCTCTTCTATCGGAGCCATCCCCTTTAATCGAAGGCCATTCAAAGCGATTACCGGCCTACCTGAACCATCGATTACGATGCAGTCGTGGACTGTGATTCCGCCATCTTCTGCACCGCGCCTAACCGACCGCATTCGCAGATTATCCTCGCCGCTTGGGAGACGAATCAATTCAACCTGCTCAATCCCGACCGGGAGTGATTGAAGACGGTCAACTTCCATCGCTACCATTCCGGCATTTTGAAAGCACGCTTCAATCAACATCGGCATCGACTCTAGTTCAACCGGTTCTCCATCGAACTGCTCAGGATTCGGCAACTGATGGCGCATCAGTGCAATCCCATCCGCACCGAAGGAGTCATCCATCCGACACCCGCGCAAGATACCGCCGTGAGATTGGAAGCGAGGTCCATGGAAGAATCGGCTGTAGATGAATGAAGGTTGGTACGAAATATCTGCGCTTGACGGTGCGCCAATCGATGGTAGTCGACGCAATCCGCGGTCCGCACCTTGCTTGAGAAGGCGGACAATCCCCTGGTGGTGAAGCCTCGGCTCACCGAACACCTCTCCGGACTTGTTGACTAAATTAGACTCTAGAGAACATTTGACCCAAATGCTGGAGTCATCCTGCCTATCGAATTCGGCTCGCACTCTAACCTTCTGCTCATCACCCATTAATTTGACAGGCAGACCAAACTCGACCTTCTCAAACCCGATGACCGAACATGGTGGCCAGAGAAGTTGTGCCGCTTCGGCGAACATCTCCATCGCCATCACACCTGGATGATATGGCACATTGTCGATTGCGTGGTCCTCTAGGAAAGGGAATCTGTCAACATCGAGCGTGCACTCGTAACTCAACTCTTCATACGGTTCATGACTGGTGATACGGTCAACGAATGGGAATCTGTTGGGCTCCTCTATCAACAGCGCAACATCCGCTGACAATCGCTGGGGCGGGTCCCGCGAAGACTCCTCTTCATCCAATACCCCAAGAGCACCGGCAATCACAACCCGTCGCTTACCGCCACGCATCACCTCGTCGACGAACAACTCGACGCCAAGGTCGACGGGAACCGTTTCGATACCCGCCTGCTCAAACACACCCTCGATTGAACCCCGAGTTGCCATGCCGACATCGCGCCATCCAGTCCACGCTAGAGCGACCGCTCTCTGCCGGCCGGGTGTGTGGGCGATTCTCGCCATCTCAGCGTCGAGAATAGAGTTGGCAGCTGCATAGTCCACCTGGCCCGCATTACCGAAGCGACCGGCAATGGAGGTGAAGGCGCAACAGAATCGGAGGTCTGAGCCGTGGTCATTAGCCGCATTTACCATCGCCTGCCAGCCATCCACCTTGACCGAGAACACATTTTCGAAAGTTTGCCACTCTTTGTCGGCGACCAGTTTCGAGTCTTCGATTCCAGCGCCGTGAACAATCCCTGTTATCGGCCCACGCTTCTTTTTGAGTTTCTTCAAAACCCTGCGAATCTGCTTGCCACGCGTTACATCGCACTGATGATATGAGGCAGTATTTCCAGTAGAATTGATGATTGCAATCGTCTGATGGACATCGATTGAACGGCGCATTCGACCCCACTCGCTCTCCCATTCAACGATGGTCACCTTGCCAGAATCACTCTGTTTCTGCATCTCAACGCGAAGGTCCACTTTCCGTTCTTTCAACTCGGCCTCACTCGCGCCGGCGAACTTGACTAACGGGTCCTCCAATTTTGTCCTCCCGAGCAGGGCGAAATGAGCACCCACATCGCGGTTGGCAATGGCCAGCCCCATAATGCACGAAGCAGTTACTCCCGAACCACCTCCAGAGACGAGATAGACATCGTCGGAAGCGAGCGGTTGACGCTCGCCATCAAGAGATTCATCGTAAATGCATAGAGTCCATCGCCGACCATCCGAATCTAGACCGACCTCCTTTGGTCCGGGCTGTTCAATTTCTGAGAGGATGGCATCTGCGAGCAGTTCTGGTTCTGCGAGCAGTTCTGGTGCTACATCTAGGGCGCGTGAACGCAAATGAGGTTGTTCGCGGCTGTATGACTTGACGATTCCGTGAGCGCCAGCACCTAGTGGGTTGAATCGGTGTCCACCTGTTCCGTGCCTGCCATCGAGAGCAGAGACGGAACAAACCAATCCAGATTCGCGAGCCGCCAACATAGAATCGACCGCTCGCAAGACACCGAATAGACCGTGGCAGACCATCTGGGTCTGCTGTTGGCTGGTGACTTCAGCCCATGCCATACCAGCAAGAGTGCAAGGTGCGACATGGATGATGCCTGAAATGTCGAACTGAGCGAGCCGTTCCTCAAGTTGTGAAAGATGGTCCTCATTTCCCGGGTCCATACGAATGATGTCGACTCCATCCTTGTTCTCGACCTTCACTTTGGTGACTACACTCGGGTCAAGCATCAGTCGAACCGCATCTATTCCCGCTTCCTCCAACCGACTACAAATCGCCTCGGCAACGCCCCAAGAATCGTCGGTCACAATGACATGCGATCCCGCCAAGCCCAGCGGATGTCTTGGTCCGCTTTCCGCCTCTTCGACCTCAACCTGCCAGCGGCGGACGGTCGAAACTTCTGGCTCAGATGGAGCAACTATTGGTTCAGAATTGGAATTTGAATTGTCATCGGAAGTAGGCTCGGGGCCCGGCGTAGGAAGGGTGTCTGCACTGTTTGAGGAACCGCCCATCGAGTGGACATAAGCAATCATGTGGCTCAGCGTCGGGTAGTCACGAAGTTGGAACGAATCGTCTACCGGAAGCCCGAAAGTCTCTCGGCAGTCGGCCATAATCTCCGCCTGTTTGACTGTGTCAATTCCCAGTTCACCCTCCAAATCTTGGTCCAATTCAAGGAAATCTTCGGGGTAACCCGTGTGTCTGACGACGATTGCGATGACTCCTGATTCCACATCGGGGCTCGATGCAGTTTGGGAATTCGCGACCACTAGGGCTGCTTCCCCGCCACCATTCGACTCCAAGTCTGGGGCCTCCTGCCTCGCGAGCGCGGGTGTTAGCTTATCGAGTGAGGCGGCAGATGCAACTGCAACACCAGCAGCAACCACACCGCCGCTCATCGATTGAATGTAGGAAATCATGTGATTGAGAGTCGGATGGTCCCGAAGTTGGAACGAATCGTCGACTGGCAGACTGAAATTCTCCCGCAAGTCAGCCATGATTTCGGCTTGTTTCACCGTATCAATTCCCAACTCACCCTCCAAGTCCTGATCGAGTTCGATGAAGTCGATCGGGTAGCCAGTGTGCTTTGCGACCGTCTCAATTACAGCCGCTGACAACTCATCATCGCCGACTGGTTGTTCCGAAGTTCCCGGTGTTGGAGCTGGCTCGGGCGATGGTGAACTGGATGGTTTGGGCGATGGTGAACTGGTTGGCTCGGGCTTGGGATTGGGTGAAGGTGTTGGCGTCTGGTCGGCAGCCGGATTGGCTTCCAACTTAGGCGCAGTGGCCGGCCTTGAGGTAGGTTCTGTGACCTTCCATTCGTCACCGACTACACCACCTATCAGCGAGTCATCGGGTGAGATGTAAGCGACCAACTTTCGTTCGAGAAGTCGGAGTTCCGTGCTGTCCCCAACCTGAGCATTGGTCCAACTCTCGACTCGGTCACGGTGGATTCTGTCGAGACCCGTTGCGATTTTCCGGAAGAATGTCAATGCCATCTGACTCCCAAATCCTGCGGCGTGACGGAGCACATAGTCGAACTCGTATTCACCACCCTTCGACAAACGAAGATTTCCAAGTTCGGGGTCTGGCTCCTTGAAGTTTGCAATTGGTGGAAGCCTTCCGATTGCAAGCCCGTGAAGTGCTGTCGCATCTTCGATTCCGACCCCCATTGGATGGCCAGTGAATCCCTTCGTGTTTGAAATAATAATTTCGTCAGCGGAGTCGCCAAACGCCGTACGCAGCGCCTGTATCTCGGCCGATGCTGAGCCACCTCTAGCCGGAGTGTAGGGCTCATGTGACATGAAGGTCAACAGTGGCGCGACCTCGTGACGGTCAAGCCCCCACTCACTCTCCATCCTGCCGACAAACTGGTCAAGAGAGTCCGCAACATGCTCTACATCGAGACGGGTTGGGTGGTAAGCGGAGTTTCCGAGATGAGCACCGAGCAGTTCCGCGTAGGGAATCACACCTCGCTCAGAAGCGTGCGATGCTCTTTCGATTACAAACGCCGCTCCACCCATGCCGAGCAACATTCCGTTGCGTCGCGCATCGAATGGAACTGCAACTTCTTCGATGACATTCCCCATCGAATGTGCTCCTGCAGCAGCAAACCCGGCGCCAATCCATTCCATCAAGTCGTCACCGGTTGAATCGTCGCCTGAAATCACAATCACTCGGTCACATCGACCGGTCGAAATCCAATCTTCGGCGATTGCGAATGCAGCAGGTGTTGAGGCGCAAGCGTTGTTGATTGCTGCGTTTGGGCCTCTCGCCCCAATCCATTGAGCGAACTGGGCGTGACCCATCGTCAGAATTTGGAGTAGGAATTTTCTGTCGAAAGTACCATCTTCATCAGCACCATTGTTGAGAGCGTGGCGCATTGCCATTCCTATGCCCGGGAAGACCGAACTGAAGACGACTCCAGTCCTGTCTCGGATAGTGTCGGGAAGATGCCAAGCGCGGATCAACCGTTTGCCTTTACTGCTTGTCTGTTCGACCGCGACGAGGGGAAGCCCCGCGTCTTTTAGGGCCTCAAGACCGGCGGCGAAGGAGAGTGTGGTGGAAGCGTCCATCGCGGCGACAATCTTCGCATCAATGCCGTACTGCTCTGCAAGGTCGAAGTAACCTCCAACGCCTGCCAACTGTGGAATCAAGTCGAAAGAATCGCACGGAACAAACTCAGCGCCGCCATCAGGCTTCTTCACGATTCGAACCAGATTCTTGTCCAATAATCGCTGCTTTACCTCTTGTGGAAGTTCAGAAATGAAGTTCTCACCGTTGACGATTCGCTCAAGCGCGTCGGGTGCGAAAACCTCGTCCATTCCGGGTAATCCGAGGCTGATTCCGGTGACGACATACGGGTTGGCGCGGCGGGCAGCCATCGGGTCTTGTTGGCCACTTGTACCTAGCTGCGCTGCCGAGTTTGCTGTGGAAACCACCTGCCGCTTCACCTGAATTGTGAATCCTTCCGGGGGTGCGGAAACCCACTCCACCAATGCCGGTAGCGTCCCGAGTGTGGCCGCATCAATCGGTCCGTTCACTGTCGCTTCCGATGAAATCCGAGAGAGTAGTGTGGTTAACGAATCGCCACTGACTCCTAGCGAAGCCAATTCCAATTCGCCTCTCACCAGTCTTTCAGGGTAGCCGCATACTGCAGAAATGCAAGATGCGAGATATCCCTCGATATCTGCCACCTCCTCGACGATTTGGTGAGAGGTGGCTGATGGTGACCCTGGTGCAGACATTCCCGATGACGCAGGGAGTGAGTTAGAGGAGGCGGCATTGACACCACCTGACGGAAGAGGCCGAGCGCGAACCCGCAACTCCTCCCAATCGGAACTTGAAATCGACGGCTCGAGTGGAAGTAAGGTCCCACCTTGGCTGTGACCTCCCGCGCCAACTCGGCTACCGCCTCCGCCCCGACCACCTCTCCAAACCTCCAACGGTCCAGCTCGGAATCCTTCGGTGAGAGTTGTGGAATCATACGCTGGGATTTCAGCCACTCGCCCAGCCAGCGCACAAACTGCGAGTGCCCCATGGAAAGAAGCGACTCCACCCTGTTTAGGGTGGTTCGTGTTGGTGACTACTTTTGGAGAATCGGCGAGAATTTGGTCGGCGAAGATAGCGAGCGCTCGCTTCGGACCAACCTCAACAAAGAGCCGGCCACCTGCGTCATACATCGTCTTGATTTGCTCAGTCCACTCGACAGCTGACGACATCTGTGGAGCGAGTTGCGCCAAGATTGCATCGTGGGTTGTTTGGCCCGCATGGAGGGAAGTCGGGTAGAATTTACCGTCATAGTTGGCGGTGATTGGGATCTTTGGAAGTGAGAGTTCTAGACCCTCGAGGAATCGGCGAAGAGGCTCGTTTGCAGGCGCCACAATACGGGAGTGAAACGCATGACTGGTCTGCAAGACAACACATTGGATGCCGAGTTCTGCGAACCGTCTAATCGCCTCCTGCATCGGTGCGGTTTCACCAGCAATCACAGTCATTGACGGGCAGTTTTTGTTGGCTGCAATCACATAACCGTCGACCGATTCGATGACCCCTATTACCGCCTCAAATGGTGCGGTTACACTCGCCATCAACCCTTGGTCGGGAACATCGACGCTACCCATTTCTGTGCCGCGGGCCGCTGCTGCGCGTAGTGCGTCATGGAACTTCAAAATGCCAGAAACACTCAACGCTGCATACTCGCCAAGGCTGTGTCCAGCCACCATGTCGGCGTGGATTCCGTGTGAGGCGAGAAGACGGTGAATTGCCAAATCCGCAGTCAACATCGCCGGCTGTGTGTATTCGGTCTGCTTCAGTTTCTCTTCCGCTTGCCGCCCCTCTTCTTCGGTGAGATTTTCCCTGAGAACGAAGTCTGAAAGTTTCTCACCCTCAAGAATTTCGACCATTGTGCGGTCTGCCTCGCGCCAAGTTTCTCCAACAACTTCGTACCTCTTTGAAAGGTCACAGGTCATCCCGACATACTGGCTTCCCTGCCCGGGAAACATTTGGACCAGTGCTGCATTTTCAGGCAGTGGCCGCTGGTCGGTGATGAATACCATCTGCTTGGAGAGGAAATCCCATCGACTTCTGTCGCCGAGATTTGAGAGAAGTAGGTCGAGGCGCTTTTCGAGTTGCGCCCATGAGGAGGCGACGACCGCGCACCTCACTCCGACTGGTGAGTAATCGCTTGAAAGCGCATTGAGTGCTGCTGAAAGGCGTCGACCTTCTGGATTGTCATCGAAGGTCGGCCCTGCAGGAGCGAAGAGGGCCGCTTTAGAGAGGGCGATTTCACCTTCAAGTGCTTCTAGGTCATTCGCATTGAGGAGCAGAATTCCACCCTCAACCGACTTCAACTCCTCCCAAGTGAGGGAAGGCTCGGCGGAAGGGTCGAGTACGCTCGCGCAACTCGGGGGAGAACCTTCTCCGCTCGATTCTTCAGAGTTCCAACTGTTGGCGAGTGCCAGGTGATATTCGGGGTCATACTGCTCAATCGTACAGTGAAAGTTTGTACCTCCAAATCCGAAGGCGGATATTCCCGCCCTCCTTGGAAGACCTGATGGTGGAGATGGCCATTCTGCCGCGATTGTTGGAACATAGAAGGGAATCTCGCCCCACTCAACCGAGGTGTTCGGCTGCTCAAATCCTGCTGACGGAGGAAGTGTCCTGTGGTGGAGTGCGAGGCTCGCCTTCAGCAGACCTGCCATTCCTGCCGCCGCCTTCAAGTGGCCGATTTGGCTCTTGATTGACCCGACTGCGACCCTGTCGCCGGCACCTGCTGATGAGAAAACTCCGCTCAGAGTATCCAACTCAGTCGCATCACCGACTTTCGTGCTGGTACCGTGAGCCTCAATCAACTCAATACTCTCAGCGCTGTATCCAGCCTGTTGTAGTGCCCGCATTACTGCTTGCTTCTGTCCTCTCGTGCTAGGTGCAGTGATTCCTTTTCCGCGACCGTCGCTTGAAGCACCAATCCCGCGGATAACAGAGTAAATCGAATCGCCGTCTGCGATTGCGTCGTCCAACCGCTTGAGGACTACACAACCTGCGCCCTCGCCCATGACAAAACCGTTTGCCCGGGCATCAAATGGACGGGAATGGGTCGGTGAAAGCGCTCCAATCGCGCTGAACTTTGCGTAGGTCGCAGGGTCCATCGTTCGGTCACTCGCCCCGGCAAGCATGACATCGACCTGTCCAGTCTGTAGGAGTCGACAGGCGGTGACAAGCGCCGCAAAGGTGCTGGCACACGCTGCATCAGCGGTGAAATTCGGCCCCTGCAAATCTAGCAGATTTGAGACTCGCCCGGCGACGACATTCGCCAACTCGCCGGGCATCGTATCTTCATCGACCCGAGGTGTTCCTTCGACGACCGCCTCCTTGAATGAATCAACTCTGTCGGCAGGCATTCCCGATTCGACCGCCTTGCGAGCCAATTGGTCAGCAAAGATTCGGTGATTCGAATACTCCCGCTGCTCACCACCCAAAGCGTTCGCGAAAACCACGCCCGTTCTCTCATTCGGCAATTCCGCGCGCGCTCCCTCTCCGAGGTATCCGGCGTGCTCAAGTGCCGCAGCAGCCACTTCGACCGCCCAAAGTTGGCTGTCATCGATTTGACTCAAACTACCGGGTGGCTGCCTCCAGCGACGCCAATCAAATTCGAATCCCTCAACAAAAGCGCCAATCCGAGAATAGGTCTTGCCTTCAGGTGCTGAGCCCGGCTCGCCAGCGACATAGAAGTCGCCGGCATTCCAACGCTCAGCAGGCACATCCTTGATTGAAACATGCGCTGAAAGCACATTCTGCCAAAATGAGTCGAGGTCTGGAGCGTCTGGCAAAAGCGCAGACATACCGACAATCGCTATCGGCTCAAAAGGCTCCTGCGGAGCCTCATTCAATTCCTCAACCATCGATTACCACCTCAATCAGAAATGCTCTCAGGCACCATGATGCTAGAATATCCCGCATCCACATGAATCACTTGCCCAGTAACGCCAGAGGACAGAGGTGACGCCAGCCAAGCGGCGCAACCAGCAACATCACCTTGATTCACATTCCGTCGCAGCGGCGAGTTCCTCTCTACATGGTCTAAGATGTCACCAAAGCCGGGAATACCGGAGGCGGCGAGTGTCCGTATGGGGCCAGAGGAGATGGCGTTGATGCGGTGCCCTTCAGGACCCAAATGGTTAGCCAGTTCGCGCGTCCAAGCCTCGAGAGCAGCCTTCGCGATACTCATGATTCCGTAGTTCGGTACCCAGCGAGTCGAAGCGGCGTAGGTCAGTGTGATTGTTGACGAGTTTTCTGCAAGATGCGGCAAAGCGTGCCTCATCAGTCGCTGTAGCGAATGTGCACTGACTGTCATCGCGGTGTTAATTGGGTCGTTGTCGACAAACAGCACCGGTCGGTCAAAGCACTCTTGTGGTGCAAAGCCGATTGCGTGGATGACGATATCCGCCTTCGCTCCGGGAGATTCCGCCTGCCATTCGGTGAAAAATTCGGCCGTCAACTCATCAGAACCGACATCGATTGGATAGAATGCCTCAATCTCCGGCAACTTGTCTTTCAACTGAAAAACGCGGCTCATGAATCGCTTTTGAAATCCTAAAATCAGCTTGCAACCCGACGCCGCCAACTGTTCGCAGATGGCCCACGCGATGCTCTCTTCGCTCGCCACTCCAAAGACGAGTGCAGTTTTTCCTTCAAGTTCCAACATTAAACCACCTGTGGCTCCTAACAGCGCGGCCCCCGCTCGGGTGCCTTCAAGACCTTTCCCTTCTCGACATCGAAAAAGGCCACTCCGCGTCCCCTAAAGGGGACGCCGCTGAAGGCGATTCGACGGTTTTCTATCTCCAAAATCGCCTGTATCTAGTTGCATAAACAGACTAAATCCTTCTTGAAATCAAACTAACAAGGCAAGGAATGAAATTATTGTCGTACTCAATCAATCAATTTTCACGGCCGCCACTACCCATCAATCTTCACGGCCGCCGCTACCCGCTACCCACTACCCGCTGCTCAGGCAGCCGGCCCATAGAGCGCGTTCGGAAGGTCGCGGTGGACTGTTTCCAAAACGGATTCGACATCTATCCCGAGACCGAGCAGTGCAGGCACCAAAGCCTGAGTTCTTTTCGGCACGGTTTTCGGCCCCAAAACCGCCCCGGGACGGCTCATGTCATCCATGTAGTCAGTCTCCATGAGGAAGCCCCCTTCATTGCCCCAGATGGACTGGGCGATGTCTCGAATCGAGCCTTTTCCGACGATTACGGAGGGTGTTAGCCCATGGGTGAAATCACTGCTCACATCCGCCTGCGCGTGGTGATGAATAGCCATCTCTCGTGGCATCCGAGCGCGGTCACAGATTCTGGAAATTTCGGTATAAGTCTGCTCGCCGTTCGCATCGAGGTGAAGTTGTGCTGGTACCTCGGCTTTCGCACACATCGAAAGAATCTCCTCCAACAGTGCATCCGCCTGCCCCATCACCTCGCCCCCGACTTCCCAATGTGGGCGGCCAACCTCTCCGACTCCGACCGCTTCTTTTTCGGCGCAGAAGTCGAGCGCGAGTTGGACTGCGCCGAGGTGCAAATCGTTTGCGTCCTCCATTCCGAGCGGCTCAATCTGATGCGCCCAAGCGGCTGGATGTGGGCCGAGGATTACCCGCACCGAGAGGTCGGTTTCCTTGCGTACCGCAGCGGCCATTTCGAGGGTGTTTTCGTAGGCTGATTTGATGCCGGCTTCATCGGTTGGGAGATTATCGAAATTTGGCTTGTGAACCAAAATCAAATCGGTGCCTCCAGCCCGCTGGAAATCGAGCGCAGCATCGAGGTATCGACCATCCATATCCAAGTGGAAATGGTTGTCCACGATTGGACCGGTCCAGTGGCCATCGACCAAACTCATGAGTGGTCCTCCAATTGTTGGAGAATCGGATTGTGGCCGCTCATCGGAGCACCTCAATCGTCATCATCGGATTCATCGTCGCCACCAGCCAAAGCGCCTTCATCATCGTCATCTTCATCGATGTCGAGCGGCTCCTCAGCCACAGATTCGCTGGCCGATTCGGGCGCCGATTCGGGCTCCTCGTTTTCAGACGCATCAGCATCCTCATCTGGCTCGTCGCCGTCCCGTACGAGAACTTGAACAAACAAATTCTGGCTTTCAAATCGCGACCCCCAATGGCTTGCTGCCATCTTGACAAGATTCAGTGAACGGGCGCCCAGTGCGACCCCCCTACCATTTGAGAAGAAGAGTAGGTCCATGCCATGGTTTCCATCATTAATTCGGAGGCATTCGAGGCGCTCATCGAGTTCTGCCTCGGGGAAAAATTCGGGGACATTGTCGGTGCGTAGTGGTTGACCGTAGTCGAACGATGCGACCATCGGGCCTTTTTCTGCGGTGAGTCCTTCATCGGCCCTGCCCAATCTGAGCAACATTTCTCGGGCCGCCGCCCGCGATATCTCGTTACGGTTAGTTCCGTGAACAATCAGTCGGCCATCTTCGTCAACGAGCAGAGTCGCCCTTGGACTCTTGAGAGCGAGAATCACGACCTTACCATTCTTCTTGCCACCAAGTTGCTCAACAACTTCGTCGTGACCGAATGGTTCTGGCGCAGTATACCGAACCAACTGGTTCTCAACGCGTACAGCAACCGCACCTCTCCTCGCCATTAACTCAACTCCGCACCGACCGGTGCACTTTCCTCTATGTCGGGATTGGTCTTGAGCGTTGCGAGTATGTCATCGAGCCAATCTTGGATTACTGGAACGATGAGAACCGGATTATCATTGGATTCCCTCGCGTGCGCTAGCGCTCCTCTCAGCCGGCCGCAGAGGCGCTCGTCTCGTCGCGCTCGCAACTCTTCTGTTGAATGAAATTCACAACGCCGCCACCAAGCCGCGGCTACCCCAGCGCATATTGCCAATTCCTCTGGATGCTTCACACCAACTGGCTCGCTGACCGTCGGTTGAACACGCTTCCACTCTTTGGCAAATCTTCGCCTTGCGAACAACATCCCGGCAATGCGAGGGAGGCGCGAAGCCTCCTCTGCACAGTCCTCAAGGTAGGACAGCCACTCTTCGTCATCGACTCCTGGCTCGACGAAATACGCAGGGATTTTTCCCTTACTCGCCACATTGGCAAGCCGGTGTGGTTCTGGGTCTGGAAATCTTGGTGCTTGGACTCCTTCAACGAATTGCATTCGAACCAACATTCGAGAGAGGTCACCGCCGCCCTCAATGGCGAGTGCTGCCGCCGAGGCATTGCTGGCTTTCTCCATCCGTTCCTCATCGCTCCAAGAGTCCCGCTCCTCTTCATGCAGGAGAAAAGCGACGCCATCCCAATCGTCACGCGGGCGCAACTTCCTCGGGAGGACGGCAGCGGGAATGTACGGGAAGAGTCGGAGCACCCCGCCATCAGGGTCGGCCCAATCTTTCGCCTTCCAATTCCAAGCCATCTCGCCACCTCAGTAGAGGACAGAGTCATCCTTGGCAAGGTCTCGGGTGATGTTCTTCTGGTGGCTCTCAAGAGTGCCGCCGCCAATCTCCAGCAACTTCGCATCTCGCCACAACCTCTCGACGACATATTCGCCGACATAGCCGTAGCCACCCATCACCTGCATCGCTCTGTCGGCGATGTTCTTTGCCATAGTGGCTGAGACTAACTTGATTTCATCCGAGT
>Ga0209501_10002550_pt1 | contig 19000 bp, 19 predicted proteins | sample ArcticOcean_MG_C_4_FD_187434 | JGI IMG/M metagenome (GOLD analysis project Ga0209501, IMG submission 187434) | Marine microbial communities from western Arctic Ocean - ArcticOcean_MG_CB4_134 (SPAdes) (version 2) | ecosystem: Environmental > Aquatic > Marine > Oceanic | place: Arctic Ocean...
GGGAAGCTACGGGATGAATTACTAAACGGCGAGATCTTTTATTCGCTCGAAGGAGGTCGAGATACTTACAGAACAATGGCGAAGGGAGTACAACACGATCCGACCGCACAGTTCACTCGGATACCGGACACCGGCACCGGAAACAATCAGGTTGAAGGAGGCCGTCGGACTAACATAACGAGTGGTACAGGTTTTTGGGGCAGGTCACACCGTCAATCAGGCAACCGAATCAAACGAGATTAGAGGTAGTCTTCTGCTGTTGGCATGATTAGGCGCACCTTGGCTTCGTAGAGGTGAACTTCGCCAACGGCCTGATCGACTACGGTGCCCTTGAGTTCGAATTTAGAATTTTGGGCTATCCGAACTGCTGCAAAATTCTTCGGGTGAACCGTCATTCGCAGCGATTTCACGCCTTTTTGCGAAAGAATCCAATCAACAACAGCCTTTGTGGCCTCTTTGGTGTAGCCCTGATTCTCGAACGACGGGTAGATCGAAAAGGCGATACCGACGCCTCCAGCTTCGTCCGGAGGACCGCTAACCCCCACTGACCCAAGCACTTCTCTGGTCTTCTTATCGAAAAACAGCCAGCCCCACCAGCCAACGTCACCTGGCTGATACCGAAGCCGTTGTACGACCGCCGGAAGGAAATCGTCCATCATTGGCGGAACCTGAAATGGGTTCGGGAACCTGAGGCGGGACTCCATTTGGAGCGCCTGTGGATCACGATCGATCATACCTTGAGCAATCTCAGTGGTGATAGGCGTGACGATCGTTCGATCGGTTACAAGTTGTTGGTGCAGAAGTAGACCCATACTCAGAGATTAACCTCGTACGGAGTTGCGCGCGAGCGGGGATGCCGTACCCTTCCGGTGGCTGGTAACACCCACATACCCAAATTTTCGAACTACCCACCCGATTCGCCATAAACGCAGGCAAACGTAAACAATGCAAGATCGCAAGCCCAATATTCTGTTCATTCTCACCGACCAACAACGTCGAGATTCGATGCGTGCGTATGGCAATAATTGGATCAAAACACCGAATCTCGACAAGCTAGCCGACAAGAGTTTTGTGTTCGAAAACGCCTACGTTACGCAGCCTGTTTGCACGCCGGCCCGGGCTTCGATCATGACCGGTCTGTACCCGTATGGAACCGGACTTCAGCGCAACAATATTCCGCTTTCTCGTGACATCCCAACCATTGGAGACATGATTTCCGACGAGTACTACAACGCTCACATGGGCAAGTGGCACTTGGGCGACGATATGACGGCTCAGCACGGGTTTGATAAGTGGGAGGCGGTCGAGGATTTCCAGCGGGTACGGATAACTCGCAAGGAGTATCGATACCAGGAAGCGCCGTACAACGGGTGGCTGCGTGATCACGGCGTTGAGCCGCCTTCGATACAGGTTTCATACGAAGGCTGGGTTGGAGTGGCCGAGCTAACGGAGGAGCAGACTCAGGCTGGCTTCTTAGGCCACACAGCTTCTAATTTCATACGTGATTATCCAGAGGGTCGACACGCCGATCAGCCGTGGATGCTTTACGTGAACTTCTTCGAGCCGCACCCGCCATATACGGGTCCCTTGAACGATTTATATGATCCCGCTGAGATTGAGGTCGGACCAGGATTCAGGAAGCGGCCTGATACCGGATCGCTTGTGAATAAGTTGCGGTCGGATTTCTATATGGGTGGCGGGGCTAATCCACTTGGCGAGGCCGGGGGCGACGTTCACGACACGACCACGGAAGAAGGTTTCCGGAAGCTGCGTGCGCAGTACTTTGCCAACGTGACGCTGGTCGACAATCAGCTTGGGGTTATTTTTGGGGCTTTGGAAGAGAGCGGTCAGGCCGACAACACGATAATTGTGTTCACGAGCGAGCACGGCGAGATGGCTGGCGATCACGGGATGCTTGAGAAACGATCTTTGTACGAAGAGGCTTCTAACGTACCGTTCCTAATACACGTGCCATGGCTAAACGAAAATCATCAGACGCGTGTTGCGGGTTCGATTGGTCAGGTTGATTTAGTGCCTACTTTGCTCGATTTTTCGGGCAGTGAGATTCCCGATCATCTGGAAGGCAAGTCGTTACGACCCGTGATGCGGGGTGACGAGGATCTTTCCGACAACGATGTGTTCATTCAGTGGAACGGTATGGGTGATAGGAATTTGGGTTCGCCCGAGATCAATCGCATGGTGTCGATTCCGTGGCGTGGTGTTGTGACTGGCGATCGATGGAAGTTGAACCTTTCGCCGGGAGATCAGTGCGAGTTGTATGACCTGAACACTGATCCTGCTGAGTTGGAGAATTTGTTCGACAAACCCGAGCACAAGGATCGTATTCGTCAGATGGCGGCACGTATCCGCATCTGGCAGGACGAGACTGGCGACGACATGCCGCTACCGACGGTCTGATACGGCTTGCCGCGTTTTCTTGGAGGGCACGTGGTTCCCTTTCCTGAGCGGAGTCATCGGAGTCGAAGGATCTGGGGTGGGGACGCGCTGCTACGGATGATTGCAACTGACGCTGGCATTCCCCCTCAACCTAACCTTCTCCCTCAGGGAGAAGGAATAAGAACTCACCCTACAACCGCCCAGCCGCCGAAGGTCCCTCCACGGGGGTCGGGAAATGGGAGGCGGCGCTCGAAGCTGAATTCGCACAACACCGGAGCGCGCCACTTCGCTTATCCCGCGAACCAAAGTGTGTGGCTAGCACGTAGAGACTGGGAATCAGTGTTGGCTGGGAAAGCCCAAGACTCGATATATGGGCAGACTAATAGCAGTCCCAGCTATAGCTACAACTTTGATCATCATTTTGCTATTGATGATCCAACTAATCTGGAATTTTTAGCGACTTACGAGAGTCACCGGTAGCGCGCCGCTAAACGACGGCCATGTTCGGCTGCTGCGAAACGGCCGGGTCGACAGATGCCCAGTAGCGGTCGAACACGTCACGGGTTTCCTGGTAGCTTCGTGCGCCAAATAGCTCGACCCGGAACGATCGCACCCGATCACGTCCGCCGGCGTACCACGACAGATGACGCTGCATCTGGATGAGCCCGACCTTCTCAGGAAAGTGCTCCATGATCAGCGGCATGTGGCGGTTGATCACACGGGTCTGGTAATCGTATTTGCCCTCTGGCGAAAGATCTTCAAACGACTCGTCGAACACCCAGGGAGCGCCCATCGCTGCTCGACCGATCATCACCGACTCGACGCCAGTTTCTGCGGCCATTCGACGGGCGTCCGACATCGACTTTACGTCGCCGTTGCCTGTAATTGGAATATTCACGGCGTCGACGACCTGCGAGATCATCTCCCACTTGGAAAGTCCGGTGAACTGCTGCGATCGTGTGCGTGGGTGAACCGTGATGGCATCGACGCCAACGTCTTCGGCCATCTTGGAAACTTCGACGGCGTTCAGGTGCTTTTCGTCCCAGCCGCTGCGAATCTTAATCGTGAACGGCACCGTGAGAACTTTACGCATCGCTGAGAGAATCTCGGCGGTTTTCTTTACATCTTTCATCATCGCCGAGCCACGCCCGGTCTTCGTAATTTTCTGAACCGGGCAACCCATGTTCAGATCGATGATGTCGGCACCCTGATCTTGCAACCACTGTGCGCCGGGCACGAGAAATTCGGCTTCCGCCCCGAGAATTTGCAGTGCGATCGGCTTTTCTTCGGGCAGGTACTTGGCGATATCGTAACGAGTCTTTGCGTTCATTCGGGTCAAACCCGTCGCATCGATCTCTTCGCTAGTCGTGAGCGCGCTGCCGCATTCCCGGGCCACCGTGCGGTACGCAGCGTTCGAGATTCCAGCCATGGGGGCGAGCCGTGCCAGCCCTTTTATTTCGACATTGCCAATGAACATGTATTGAGTATACGTAGGGTTCGTACTCGAACGCACTAGCCGGTAATGACCACCTGTGGACCAGATCACAGGCCGTTCAGCCGGCGATCGCACGCACGAACAGGAACGGCGGGCGCATTCGTTCTTCGAGTAGGCCGGGTTCGAACACTTCGCCTTCGGGTGTGGCGTGGTCTTCTGAAATGCGATCAATCCGAAATCCCGATTCGGTGAGCATGTTCAGGGTTGTTGCCAGCGTTCGGTGATATTTCACTACGCCGTCAACAATCCAGTGAGAAACCCGTTCGCCTTCACTCGAATAGTCGGTAACTTCCCAGCCGATGCGTTCGCCTTCATCGTCTTTTACCCAACCGCGACGCTTGCCAAGAATAGCCGTCGTAATCGGGTGCTCGATCGAGAAGACAAGCGCACCTCCTACCTTCAACCATGAACGAATATGTTCGATCACAGGCTTCAAGTGTTCTACGTAGTGAAACATCAACGAACTCACCACAAGATCGAACTCCGATTCGGGCAGCTCAAGTTCTTCGACGAACGATCGCCGGAATTCGATTTCTGGCCGAGGATTTTGTCGTGCCACTTCGAGCATATTTTCCGACGGTTCAATGCCCAGAACATTAATAGCTCCTTGATCGACCAACCAGCGAGCAAAATCGCCTGCTCCGGACCCAAGATCAAGAACGGTCGTGCCGGTTAATACAGGCAGCAGTGCTCGAATCCCCGGCTGCTCGACGGTGTAGTTCATCGCTACAGGATTTTCACGAGCTCGCGAATACCCGGCGAAGAACTCGTCGTTGTCGTAAATATTTTGACGTTCGTCAGTGTCCACGGTACCTAGCGCACCCTGCGGAACTTCTGCAGGCGTTGGCCTTCGAGAACTTCTCCTACGTAAACGTCGCCGCGTGAATCGGCCCAGATGCCGTGGGCTGCGAAGAACTGTCCCGGCTCTTTGGACGGGAACCTGCCCCAGCGTGACAGCACGTTGCCATCGAGATCGGCTATTGAAACACGGTTTCGCAGCTCGCCGACGTAGGCGATGTCGTTTTCATCGATGTAGATATCGGTTGGCTGGATAAAGTCGGTCCACGTAGTGCGGTGCCTGCCATCGAGATCGAACAGCTGGATTCGGTGATTCTCACGGTCGGCTACATAAACAATGTCTCTGTGAATCCAGATGTTGTGGGGCAAGTTGAAATCGCCCGCCCATACGCCCGGCAAGCCGTTCGTTTGGCCCCATCCGAACTTGTACTCGCCCGAATCGCTGAACACATGCACACGGGTGTTGCCGTAGCCATCGGATATGTACACGTCGCCGTTCGAAGCCACCGTAGCATCGGTTGGCTTGTTGAACGGACCTCCCGTTTCGTCGGGCACATCGCGGTTACCGAGCGTCATCAAGTGCTCGCCGTCGGTGGTGTATCGCTTCACTGTGTGATCACCGTTATCGGCCAGCCACAGCGTTCCATCGTTGGCGAAGCACATGCCGTGGGCATTCGGGAAGTCGCCTTCTCCGAACGATTTGATGAAGTTTCCTTCACGATCGAAAACGATTATCGGATGCTCAGAACGGTTGAAGGCGTAGACGTTATCGTCTTTGTCGACCGCAACGGCCGCTACCTGAGTGAACTCCCAGCCATCGGGCAGTTTCGCCCAGTCGGGAACCAGCTCGTATACGAAATCACCCGAACCGTAAGTCGAATCTGCCATTTAAGGCCTCCGTGCCACCTGAAAGTAACGAATTGTCATGAAAACGTGAACGCTGGCAGAGTCTATACGAAAGGGGTATGCATGGGTTGGGGGCGTTCGATTGTGGGACCGCCAAGCCATGTCACCGATTCGTACTGGTTCACTCGCCGATTAATGATTCATCGTGATTCTGAATCCCCGATTCCTTCGGAGCAGGCTAAGTTCAGACTGACAATAGTTGCCTGCCTGATGGCTTCGACCAGGCAGATCAGCGATTCGAAATCCTAATATTCTCCACCGTCCGGCTCAGGCCATTCGAAGATTATGTATTCGCTGTAGGCGTAGCCGTCGTCGAAAAATATCGCCACGTTCAGCGAGTATGTGCCACCGACGATCATTGGCACGTTGGGTAGTACGCCGGAATCGTCGTCCCAGGCGAACTGCTCTGATATGAACAGTTCGGGCGTATCTTCGACCTGCCAGATAAGTGCTTTATATGTCATGCCCTCTGCGGCCTCGGCAGGCGGGATCCAATCGACGACTATGTCTCGAGCAGAACGTCTCCACTCAACACCCGTCGGATACGAAATAACCCCCGATTCGTACGGAACCACCTGCTCGTACACCAGTTCCGAATCAGTGCTGTAGCTGAAAACATAGTCACCCTGCTCGGGCAGATCGCCGTCTTCGGGTCCGTACAAAACCCATCGGCGAGTGATTTCGCCAGAGAATTCGTTCGTGTTGAAGTCTTTTTCGAGCTCGATCAACTCGCCAGACGGCGTAGTGACTCGAACTGAAGTCAGGTCAGTCAGAAAGCACAATTCGGTGTGCGATTTGGCGTCACCGCAGTTGACCTTGTATTCCCAGCTTTGAACATCAGGAGCATGCTGCGACCAGACCTGTGGCCAAATTCCGTGCGTGCGGTCGCCATGCATCCGACCCGGAAGTTTGTCGCCGCCAATGGCGGGGCTTGAGTCGGAGGGAACTGCCTGATCAGCGACTCGCGGATCGTCAGTGAAATCATCGTCGGCTGGTTTAGCGGCGGGTTCAGGGCCAGGGCCGCCGGAACGGTTGTCGCCTTCTCTGGGATCTGCTCTAAATCCTTCATCACCTTCACCGCATGCAACCACCGCGAAAACGGCAACCAGCGCTATCACCGCGAGCAGCAGTAATCTCGATTTCAGCCCTGTAATCCGAACTAGTCCCATCTCAACACCATAGTGCATCGACCCGATTTGCGAATTGCCAGAATCCACACCAGTACGTCCAAATCCAGTTCAATAGCGTAGATTCTTGTAAGACGACATGAGCGAAAGGGACGGATTCGTGAGCATCGTAAGCAGAGGCATGGACTGGACAACTTCGACGCCCGAGTGCAAAAAATGGTCGAAGATCGGGTTGGGTGTTGCCATCATTCTGGTGATTCCGGCGATTTGGTTTGCGTGGTATCTCGGATCACCGTTGTTCATCGACGATGTGGCAAACGAGGACTTCCCGCTGACGGCCAATGCGACCATCCCAGACAACGTCACTCGCAGCGAGGCCGAGGACATGATGGAAACAGCCGCCAAACTCGATTCGCCTATGGCTGAAGACATGACCGACAACATGGCAGCGTCATCGACCATGGCTCTCATCACGGGCAACTTCAGGGACGAAGATCGGGTTCACAAAGGCAGCGGTAAGGCGACGCTATATCGACTCGAAGACGAATCACACGTGCTTCGGCTAGAAGATCTAAACGTCACGAACGGACCCGATCTTCATGTGCTGTTGATGGTCGATCCCGAGGGCGGCGACAAATCGCAGGGTTATCTTGATCTTGGCAAGCTGAAGGGCAACATCGGAAACCAGAACTACCCGGTACCCGCTGATGCCGACGTATCGATCTACAACGCCGTGATGATCTACTGCCAGCCGTTCCACGTGGTGTTCAGCACTGCGCCCCTGAAATAACGCACGCATGTTGGCTTGTGCCATAGAATGCCGTGAATCACAATTCATCAAACCTGAAGGGTTGACTTGGCATGGCACGATTTTGGCTTGTTCGAACGCGCATTATTGCAATGACAGGACTGTTCGCAGCACTCGTTATGCTTGCCGCCGCTTGCGGTGGGGGCGATGATGCAAGCAGTTCGGTGCCCCCGACTGAAGAAGCGGTTCAGGTTCCGGCAGGCCCCGTTCAGGTGATTGAACACATCGAAGCTACATCGGTAGACGGCATTTTGTTCGACCTGAAGCTGTCATTGCCTGTGTTCGACCAGAACGGTGCGAACGGTCGGCGGGATGATGCCGAGATAATTACGCCAGACAAGACTGAATACCAGGGTGTTTTCGCCGACGGCCCCGGTACGTTATTCATCGTTTCGTGTTTGGCGGACGTATGTCAGACCGACGCGAAGACGGCTACGTTTGAGATTCACTACTGGGTCGAATCGTTCCCGGATCCGATCCCAGACGGCGTGGACTTCATCGGCGGGCAGTAAGCCTATCCGGCGAATCCGAAATGAACGCTAGCTGGCGGCTCCTGCGGGCTCGGCGGGTTTGGCTTCAGTTCCGGCTCCGTTTCTTAGGAGTGCTTCTTCATGATCGGACATCAGATGTGCCGTGATCGCCTGCATCGACTCGACATGAACATGACCGTTTGCGCCAAGAACAACCGATAGTCGTGACATCGTTTGCGCACTATCGGCTTCGACCATCACCACGAAATCGTACTGACCCAGAGTTGCGTATCGGGCCAGCAGTTGGGCACCGGGCACTCGAACGGAATCGCACGCATCAGCGGAAGGCATCGGGATTTTCAACGCACGCCTGCAGGCCATCGTCGGTTAGGTTAGCGAGCAGGAAGAACAACATCGGCGATACTCCAGTGACACGTTCGTATATTCGGTCAGAGCCAGATTCGAATGTAGTGCGGTCTGGCCCCAAAGTGCTTCGGTTTACCGAAAACTACCGAGAACTCGCATGTTACCCATCATCATGATTTTCGAAAACGCCAAATTAGGGGCCGGTTGCCAACGAATACCGGTCATTTCTACTCGGTGTGGCTGTTCACTTGCTCTAATAAAGAGCAGACTGTGCCCAGATTTTTGGGACGTGAATTGATTTCAGTAAAGGCATTTGATGGACAAGCCGAACATCGTACTAATCAACTGTGACGATCTTGGATACGGGGATTTGGGCGTATACGGCTCGAAGATCAATAAGACCCCGGCGCTCGATAAGATGGCCGAAGAAGGCGTGCGGTTCACCGATTTTTACGTGGCTTCGGGAGTATGTTCGCCTTCACGAGGGGCGCTCCTGACCGGTTGCTATCCGCAACGAATTGGGTTTGGGGAGTTCGACGGTTTCAGGGTGCTTTTCCCCGGAGATGGTATTGGACTGAATCCTGACGAGACGACTATTGCTGGCGCTTTGAAAGATGTTGGATACGCAACCAAGATCATCGGCAAGTGGCACGTTGGCGACCAGGAAGAGTTCCTGCCAACGAATCACGGTTTCGACAGTTATTACGGCCTGCCCTACAGCAACGATATGGGTCGGCAGGTTGAAGATCCGACTATCGATGATCATGATCGATTGGAGCAGTTGCGCAGGCGTCCACCGCTTCCTTTGATTCGAGATGCCGAAGTTATTCAGGAGCAGCCTGATCTTCGTGCGCTAACCGAACGCTACGCCGAAGAAGCTGTTCGATTCATTCGTGGCAATAAAGAAAATCCGTTCTTCCTGTACTTCGCTCACATGTACGTGCATCTGCCTCTATATGCGCCCGAGAATCTCGTAAACGGTTCTGATAATGGCGATTACGGTGCCTGCGTTGCGGGTGTTGATTGGGTGGCGGAAGTGTTGTTCGATGAGTTGAAGCGACAGGGCTTGGACGAGAACACACTGGTGATTTTCACGAGTGATAACGGATCACGAATGCAGGATCAAGGCGGAAGTAATGGCGTTCTACGAGGACGAAAAGGCCAAACGTGGGAAGGCGGACAGCGGGTGCCTTGCATGATGCGGTGGCCGGGTCGTATTCCAGCGGGCGAGGTTCGTAGTGAGCTGATTACGTCGATCGATTTCTTCGCGACGATTGCCGGTGTAGCGGGTGCTGAGGTTCCGGCTGATCGCACTACAGACGGCGTTGATATGTCGCCGTTACTCTTTGCCAGCGGGCCAGCGGAATCGCCAAGAAGCGAGTTCTTCTACTACCACGGGAATAATCTTGAGGCGGTGCGAGACGGAAAGTGGAAGCTGCACGTTCGCAAAGAGGAAGAGCTGATCGACGAGCTTTACGATCTTGAAATCGACCCCGGCGAAACGGAGAACGTGTTTGCCAGCAATCCAGATGTCGTTGTTCGTCTGGCAGGGCTAATCGCCGCGTGTCAGCAGGATCTTGGCGATCAAATAAACGGAATTGCTGGTAACGATGTTCGCCCCGCAGGTCGAGTCGACAACCCCGAGACTCTCACGCACTACGATCCCGAGCACCCCTACATCTACGCCGAATACGACAAGGCCGAGCGGGGGTAGGGTTTCACGGCGAACGGCCACTCCCAGCTACATGTCGACGTTTACACGGACGATGCGTCTTGGCGGGCCGGTTAGGCGAGGGTCAAGATAAGTTTTCATCTCCTCGGATGTGGTTTGCACCTTGCCGTGAGTCATCACGAGAGCGATATTTTCCTGATCCTGCAGCGTGTTGATGTCGTCGAGAGGATTTTTGTCGACAATCAACAGATCGGCATCTTTGCCTGATTCGAGAGTCCCTACTCGATCAAGAATCGATAACGCATCTGCCGTGTTCCGAGTACCAGCCACAATCGCATCCATCGGCGAAAGTCCGCAATCAACGAATTCCGATAGCTCGATCATCGCATCGCCGGGCCCGCCGTCAGTTCCAAGCGCAATTTTCGTGCCCATCTTGTGCGCCTTCGAAACACCTTCCCGGTGAATCGGGTAAGCGGCTTCCATCCGTTCTTTCGTCCAGGGCTGCTCAACCAGTGCGACACGACCAACGCTGGTTGTGAATAGAGTCGGAACGAAGTACAAGTCGGCACGGGTGATCGCTTCGAGACCTTCGTCATCAATCAGGGCACCGTGGTGGATCATGTGCACTCGGGCGTTGACCGCATACTTCAGGCCCTCGTGGCCGTGTGCGTGCGCCGCCACTGGCATGTCGCGCATTCGAGCTTCGTCAACCAGCGCGGTCAACTCTTCCTCGGTGTAATCGGGCCAGTGGACCCGTTCGTGTTCCCACTGAAATCCTGCTGTTGCTGCGGTTTTGATCATTGTGCAGCCGGCAGAAGCAAGCTCTCTTACCGCTTTTCGAATCTCCCACGGCCCATCGGCGTGTCTTCCTCGAACGTGTCCGCCCGAAGCGTTCACCACGCCCGCGGTGATCTGATTCGCACACCGGTCGACGTAGCCTTCTTTGATGGCGTTGGTAAGTTCTACGGCAGCCGGACCGCCTCCGATGCTCACAACGGTGGTTACACCGGCTCCCAGCGATTGCCGGAGCGTGTTTATCGCATTGAAGCCAACCCTCAGGTTTATGCGGACGTCGTTTGGCACGTCCTGATTCGGCGTGACATGAATGTGTGAATCGATGATCCCGGGCATCGTGAACTTGCCGGTTGCGTCGATCTGCTCGACGTCAGGAGCCAACTGAACTTGGTCTGAAGACCCAACCGTTGTGATTTTGCCATCGTCGATGACGATAGTTCCGTTTGTTATTGGCGCAGCGCCAGTGCCATCAATAATCGTAGATCCAACAATGGCTTGTTTGTTCACGGCGTTTTGCTCCAAGAGTGAGAATGAGCGACCATCCTACCGCGTCAGGTACAACTGGAGCATCGAGAACAAAGTTGATCGTTGGTTACGAGAAATATTCTCGTGAGCCTGGGGCTGGAGTAGAACTGCCATCAAACGACTGCTGGCGCCACATTTCGTAGAGCACCAGAGCGACGGCGTTCGAGAGGTTGATACTGCGGTTCGCAGGCATCATCGGAATGCTGATGCGGTTTGCAGCGGCCAATCCGGCTATCACAGCGTCGGGAAGGCCCTTGCTTTCGGAGCCGAAAATCACCGTGTCGCCGTCTTGATATTCGACCTGATCGTAGATGGTAGTGCCGCCGGTCGTTGTTACGAATGTTCGAGACAGGTCGATTGCGTCGAACAACGATTCGATCGACTTGTGAACGACTACATCTGTAAGATCGCTATAGTCCAGAGCTGCCCGGCGTAGCGGTTTTTCGGTCAGGCTGAATCCTAACGGTTCGGCCAGATGCAATCGTGCACCAGTGTTCGCACACAGCCGAATAATGTTGCCGGTGTTCTGCGGTATTTCTGGTGCGACTAACGCCACATTGAACGGCATTCGCTGTTTTTCTTCCTGTATCTATCGACTCGATTCGTTGAGCTAACTGTTCAACAGCTTAAAACCTGAAGCCCGACAAGTCGCCGGGCTTCAGTATTGTTTTCATCTCGATCGAACATTCGAAGCCGTGAAATAGACCTACTAGCCGTTGGTCTTCTTCCATTCTTCGTACTCGGCTTTACCTTCGTCGGAGAGTGGGTAGTACTTTCGAAGATCGCCGCCCTCGGAGAGCTTGATTCGTGTGAATTCTTCCCACTCGGCATGCTTGCCGCCTGACTCTGCGAGCTGTTCGGCGAGTTCCTTCGGGACAACGACCGCGCCGTCATCGTCGGCGATCATGATGTCGCCGGGCATGACGAGAGTACCGGCGCAATCGATCGGCACGTTGTAGGCGTACGGAAACTGCACGGTCTGCGTGTGGGCATACGGAGTCACACCGGTCAGCCAAATCCCAAGTCCGGTTTCTTTGGCACCTCGAATATCGCGAATCGCTCCGTCAATAATGATGCCCAGACCGCCTCGGCCTTTCAGGTAGGTGAGCATCATGTCGCCAAAAACACCACTCGTGTTTTCTCCACGCCCATCGACAACGATGATGTCGCCAGCCTGGGCGTGATACAGCGCGTGACGATGCACCTGAGCTTCAGGGTCGCGATATTCGCCTTCCGGGTACTGATCTTCTCGCTTCGGCAGGTATTGGAGGGTTATCGCCGGGCCGACGACGGTCGTGCCAGGTGTGAACGTTTTAATGCCATCGAGAACCGACGCACTGATTCCAAGCTTTCGAAGTTCTCCAGAAGCCATTGCACTTCCGATACCTTGAAGACGCTTTACCAGATCCGGCGACGGCCGTTCGATATCGATTTTCGGAATAGGTGTTTTGATAATCACTGTTAGAGTCTTTCACGCTGAGTATCAGAGAAATTTATTGCAGTTGAGCGCAATATAATCCACTTCCCTGCCCGTTGGGTGCAGTAGGCTCAGCGTTCCAGTCGACTCTCTGCTGACGGAGAAATTATGCGTAGCTCGAACAAACTCGGATTAGTAATCGCAAGCATCGCGCTTGTGGTGATCGTCGCTTGTGGCGGCGGTGCGGAAGAAGACCCCGCCGCCGAAACCGTGGCCGTGGCCGTGGCCGTGGCCGATAGCCCCGCCAGTACTGTTGGTGCCGTCAGTCCCGATAGCGCTAGCAGTCCTGAAATTCAACCAAATCGACTGATCAAGCTGGTTGATGCTTTAGACGATCCAGATCACTATTGCATAGACATACGAGGCTTTGGGTCGGGCGTCCGTTTAAACGATTCTCTGCAGGCGCACACCTGTAAGCCGAACGATAACCGTGATGAACAGTTCACGTTCAACTCGTCGACAGGTCAGATTTCCACCGAGGAGTACGACCTCTGCATGCAGCCGGAATCCTTAACAGACGGCGCCAACATTTACTTGAATGACTGCTCCAGCACTTCGCTGCAAGCGTTCACCTCGCAAGCAGACGGCACGATTCGGTTGGGCACGACAGGAAATTCCGGACTGTGCATTGCGGTCGCAGCAGGAGAAGGCTTTAGAATCAACGCGATTCACAAGCGTCGCGAACTATATGTGAGAACGTGCGATGACACGGATACGAGCCTGATGACGTGGTCGTTCGCCTCAGGCGGGGTCACACCTGAATCGCGTAGTTCAATGCTGAGTGGAACCCCGCTCAGGTCACTACCCGCCGTAACCGGCAACTACGTGTGCTCGCATGTAATCCTTGTCCAACTCGATTCCCAAACCGGGGCGGTCTGACAGGTAAATCTTGTCGCCCCTGATATCGAGTGGGTGGTCGATGAACACATCGTAGGCATTGAGCTTCGCCTTAGAAGTCTCGACACGGTAGTGGTTCGGTACAGACGCCATTGCGTGCGCACCCGCCAGGACGTTGATCGGGCCGCTGGCATCGTGGGGTGAGATGGGGACGTAGTACGCCTCGGCCATCGTAGCGATCTTCTTGATTTCGGATATTCCGCCGGTCCACGTAACGTCCGGCATGATGAAGTCAGCAAGTTCGTTCTCAAGAATCGGGATGAAATCCCACCTCGTGTGAAGTCTCTCACCTACACAAATCGGCACGGAAACGTTTTCACGAACCTGCCTTAGCGCGTGGGTGCTTTCAACCGGAATCGGCTCTTCGAACCACCAGAGATTGTACGGCTCAAGAGCCTTCCCTAGACGAATCGCCGTAGGAACATCGAAGCGACCGTGACAGTCGACCATGATTTCGATGTCAGGACCGACTGCCTCACGTATAGCAGCAATGCGATCAACACCCATATTCTCCGCTTCAGCACTAAGTTTTCCGCTCAGATATCCGTTCGTTTCTTCTTCGTGCTTCGGCAGGAACGGATCAATTTTCAGAGCTTTCTGACCCGTCGCCACGATTGCTTTTGCATGCTGGGCTGTATCTTCGACTGTCGATCCGTTTTGCGGGTGACAGTAGATCGGAATTCCATCGCGGACCGGGCCGCCGAACAGTTCCGATATTGGTAGCCCTAGAACCTTGCCTCGAATGTCCCATAGTGCGATATCGATTGCACTGATCATATTGGTGGTCAGGCCGCGCGACCCCATGTAGGTATACGTCCGGAATATCTTGTTCCAAATCATTTCGATAAGGCGAGGATCGTCGCCCTCGATTAAGTCGCTTACATGCTTCAGTCCAGCGCAAATGGGGAGTGCGCGGGGGGATCCGGCGGTGACCTCGCCCCATCCCGTGATGCCTTCATCCGTGCTCACTTCTACGAACAGATACTCGCGGTTTCCGGTGGCCTGGTTGTCGCTGGCTGTATCGAGATATGGTGCCGGGGCCGAAATCAGCCAGGGCGTAATTTTGGTGATTTTCAACAGGGGCCTTCTTCGTTGGGGACATGACTTGTCGGACAACAGGGATACCCCAATACCGAATCAATGGCGCAGGGCATTTCGCCTGAAGCTTAGCTGATCTGGCCGACGGGGTCGTTTCGATGCACTTCTAGATGCCCGCGCATGGCGTCTAGAAGAGTATTTGTCGATCGAATGTAGGTGACGCGATCCGAGAGCAGGTGTTTGCCTGCCGCCCGCGCTCGTTTTTCGAGTTCAGCGTGTGCGTTTTTGACCTTCTCGTGGTCGGGTTCACCGGGAACGCCAAGCGACGACGCCATATCGTTTTGCCCAAACGTGATGCAGTGAATCCCCGGGACCGAAACTATGGCGTCGAGATTATCGATGCTTGCCTGACTTTCGAGCTGTGCGATCACGAACATATTTTCGTTGGCATCGGCGATGTAACCGCCATTACCGCCGAACTCATCTTTCATCGTGGGTTGATGATCGTAGTAGTGCCCTCTTCCGGGTCCCCACGATCGCTTTCCGAGTGGGTTGTAGTAGCAGGAATCCGACAGTATCTGCGCCTGCTCACCGCTTTCAACGCCCGGGCCCTGAATGCCTTGCACCCCTCTCGCCAGGTACTGCTTGATCGGCACTGGATCAACCGATGGAACGCGCGCCGTGACCGTCATTCCGTATGCGTTGGCAAGGCGGCAAATTTCGTCTATCTCGGAGAGATCAAAGTGCCCTTGTTCGCCGTCGAGATCAACGCCGTCCATGCCCGCAAGATGGGCGAGTTCAACCAGCTCTGTCGAAGGGAAATGCATCTGCAAGAAATGCGCTTTTCGACCTTCTTTATTTGCCGAGAAAATACGATTGATGGGCAAGCCGGTTCTCCTGATATTCGTGTTGGACGCGCGGCAACGGAGTATAGCGTTGGTGGCGGGTGGTGCAACAGCGCGAAGTTGGGTTAGATCGAAGGGCTACCAAACCGATTCTGTAAAACTGGAGCGGCAGGCAGACATCGATCCCACAAGCCTTTAGTTGTGAAGCGCACTAATTGCGGAATATTTAACAAGCCGAGTGTGAATTTTTAGGAGAACTCTGGAATGACTTCATCCATGAACAATTTCATCGCTGAAAGTTCCTGAAAGTTCTCGAAATTCGTGACGATAAGATCAAATCCCATCTCACGCAGCTCGAGATACTGCTCACGTACCGACGACGGATCGCCCGCAATAACGTGGGGCTTGGCGGTGTACAAAGTACGGGGCACGGCAGTCTCCCCATCCTGGTCGGTGAGGCCCGCTTGCTCCAATGCGCGCTTGTGAGATTTGTCGATGAAAGTTGGGATCGACAGCGTCTTTCGAATCGAGTTGAAATCACGGCCAACATCATCGCAGTGAGCACGAAGCACATCTAGCTTGTGCTGCAGGTCGGGAAGCGGACGTGCCACGTCGTTCCACCAGTCCGCATATTTCGCTACGACCCGAAGTGCCATCTTCTCGCCAGAAGCACCGATCATAATCTTTGGAATCGGATCAGGCCTCGGTTCGGCATAGGCGTTGTCGACCGAGTAGAAGCGCCCCGAGAAGCTAGCCGGTGAATCTGTCCATAGCGCACGAATCAGCTGTATCGCCTCCTCGAGACGATCGATCCGCTCGCCGGAACGTGGATAGTCGAAGCCGAACGCCTTGTGCTCGCCCTCGTGCCAGCCTCCGCCGTAGCCGAGGGTGAACCTACCTCCGCTTAGCACCTGGAGAGTGGCCGCCATTTTCGCGACGAGCGCGGGATTCCGGAACGAGTTGCTCATCACGATCGTGCTGAGGCCGACATCGGGGTACTTGGACGCTATCCACGTAAGCACAGTCCAACATTCGAGCCGCCATTCCTCGGCGTAGTTCAGATGATCAGACACCCAAATCGAGCTGAACCCCTGCGTGGCAACATCGAGCGCATTTTTAAGATCGTCGAGATACTCGTTTGGCCTGATCGTTTCTTTGCCCCGATCGCCTACCGGTGGGTTGTAGCCAAACTCAATCTTTGGAGTTCCGAGCATATCACTGCTCTCCTCAGTTGACCCGGCTGAGCTGGATTCAGGCGGGTTGGTTCATTTCACGATTCGCGAATCAGATGGTACAGACTATTCCAGCTGGGGTTCGTTTGAATTTACTTTGGGCTGAATTCCCGAATCACGCTCGTCCAAACGCACCAGTCGACATAAGAAAAAAAGCCCCCAGATTTCTCCGAGGGCTTTTTAGTTTGGTTCCATATGGAGCGGGAGACGAGGATCGAACTCGCTACCCCTTGCTTGGGAAGCAGAGCGACCGTACTCACCCAAAATGCAACTCCGTTGCCTCTAAGTTGCGCTTTTCGAGGGAATTCAAGAAGATTTCCCATCCATATGCCAATCACGAGCGAAGGAACAAATCATGGCGAAACTACATGTGTTGGGATCAGGTGGACCGAGACCGATTAAAGCGCGATTCGGATCATCGCACATCGTCGACGTCGGCGGCAGGAAGATCATGTTCGATTGTGGTCCAGCGACTACATACAAGATGGCACAGACCGGACTGCACCCACTGGACATCGACTATCTGTTCTTCACGCACCACCACTTCGACCACGATGTCGACTACCCATGTTTCATGATGACCCGCTGGGATGAGAGCGTCGGGAAAGAAGAGCCACTGCGTGCTTTTGGGCCGAACAACACAGAGTCGATTACCGAAAGGTTGATAGGGGAAAAAGGTGCTTTCGCATATGACATCAACGCTCGTACCAACCACCCGCTAAGCAAATCGACGTATCAAAAACGGGGCGGGATTCTTCCAAGGCCGCGGATGAACGTGATAGCAAAAGACGTAGGCCCTGGAACAGTTTTTACAGGGAACGATTTTGAAATTACCGCCGCCCCTGCCGAGCATGTCGAGCCGTACCACGATTCTTTGGCGTATCGTCTGGACACATCAGAAGGCTCGATCGTATTCACAGGTGACACCGAACCATGCGAGCGAATCGTCGAATTGGCACGGGGTGCCGACGCTCTCGTTTCAATGTGTGGCAACTTCGAATCGGTATATGACGCCAGACCCAACGATATCGGCCAGACCGGAACGCTTGGTGCCGCCGAAATGGCAGCTGAAGCTGGGGTGAAAGAGCTATTTCTGGTTCACGTAGGTCCTGATCTCTCGGCACCTGAAAACCGAGAGCGCGGAATCGCTGAAGTAAAAACTGTTTTCGATGGCGAAGTTACTTTGACCGATGAACTACAAACGTACGATTGGCAGAAGCACGACCACAGCCACGATAACCCACCATCTGGCCCCGAGGTACATCCACACATACATCGGCATTGACCGCCCTCATCAGGTTGCTACCTGTTCGCAAGCTCCGAAACCACTCGCTTGGCGCTTAGTACTGCTGATTCAAGCCCAAAATTCTCGGTGTAATCCCCGCAGTAGTGGACGTTATCGTGAGGAGCTCGAATGTCGTCAATTAAATCCAATCTTCCAACGCGCCACGGACAAATAGCATAAGGCCAATGCTTAAGGGCGCGATCGAGCACGCGCCCACGGGCAGTCGGAAATATGTCGACCAGATCTTTTTCAAAGGCGTCTAGTGCCTCATCATCTGACATTTTCTGAAGCGTTTGCGAACCATCGTCTCCTGCGTAAAGCCTGATCAGTCCGCGACCGTCATTCCGCTTCATATCGGCGGGGAATGTAAAAGTTGGGTCACCGATTCCAATGGTTTTCATGCCAACCACAGGTACTCGCCAAATTCCTTCACCAAAGAATTCCTCCGAAGGCCTGTCGACCAGAAATGCTGCCGAAGACATGGCTCCATATTCACACTGTTCTAGGGCCGCTCGTTTAGCTTCGGGTAGATCCTGAAGAACACTTAGGGCTAGCGGGGCCGGAACCGCCATCACACATTTCTTGGTTTGAACGTTGTGTAATACGCCGTTTTTCTCGTACTGAACAGTTGCTCCGATGTCGGTCGAACTCACCCCGGTGACAGTCGCTCCCGTTTCTATTTTGGCTTTGGATTTATCGGCAAGCGCCCGAGTGATCTGTACAGTTCCGCCTTCGACAAAGAACTCGTCTGCCGCATTGACCTGCCCCCCAATAAGTAGACCAGAGTAAATGTTAGAAACTCTGGTTGATGAAGGGGTTAGAAATGCCAAGAAGGAAACACAGCCCGGAGCAGATTCTGGGCAAGCT
>Ga0209501_10002554_pt1 | contig 18970 bp, 18 predicted proteins | sample ArcticOcean_MG_C_4_FD_187434 | JGI IMG/M metagenome (GOLD analysis project Ga0209501, IMG submission 187434) | Marine microbial communities from western Arctic Ocean - ArcticOcean_MG_CB4_134 (SPAdes) (version 2) | ecosystem: Environmental > Aquatic > Marine > Oceanic | place: Arctic Ocean...
ATTACATACAGAAGAAATCGCTACCTATACTAACTTAGAAAGACGTATACAAATAACTGATGCAATAGTGAAAACTACTACAGACCAACTGTCTACATGGGAATTTTTATCAAGAATTGCAAACACATTGAACATTGATGGATTTAGTTATCGAAACTCTAGCGCTGTTATGGATGAAATTTCCTCAGTTGTTACTCAGTATGAAAATATTTCACATGCGAAATTGAATGCAAGTGCAAAAGTAATTTTAAAACCTGAAGATAACAACCCCCTGCCTACTCAATTATTGCACTCTGATAAAGTATTGATAGGAATTCAATGGAAACCTGAAGTGAATATAAGTGAATTTAAATTAAATAAAATACCCGATTTGGAATTAAATATAACTACACCTGATAAGTTAATATTAATACCTGGCCGCGTCCTTTCAATAGAAGGAACAGAGGTTGAAATTAATCCCATAACAAATAAAAATACGGCTATATATGAGAAATCCTTATTAATGTCACCAATTGATGCCCAGAACCTTTCTATTAACAATGGCGATTATGTCAATATTGAAACCCAGTATGAAATATCAACAGCTAAAGTAAAAATTGACCCTAATTCACATCAGGGATTTGTTTACTGTACGAAATTATTTGCTGAATATATGTCCTTCTTAGAAAATGACAAGTCCTTTAATCCAATGTTAAAACCTGGCAAGCTGAACTATCAAACAGTATCAATTACAAAGATTATTTAACTTCCTATGAAATGGATCGTTGTTAGGCACGCAGAAAGTAATTGGAATAAAAAAGGAATATTCCAGGGCCAAAGAAATCCTGAATTGAGTTCTAATGGGTTGATGCAAGCCTCTAAAATCCACCTTGGGCTAAATAATTATTTCATTGATCATATATATTCAAGTGATTTAAAAAGAGCCAAAAAAACAGCCACTATTATCAATTCATATCTTAATTGTTCTTTCGAAACAACTACAAATATTAGAGAGATAGGCTTTGGAATATGGGAGGGATTAAAGCCACATGAACTTAAGCTGCAATTTCCTTATGAATATCATAAATGGATTTCTAAAGGTTTAATTCTTGATAAAATCCAAGGCTCTGAAACCTTAGACATGTTAACAACAAGACTTATTAATTTCATTTCTGAAGTTCGATTACGACACTCGGAAGATAGCACTATACTATTAGTCTCTCATGGCGGGACAATTAGATTGTTGGCAAAAATGCTCTTAGGTATTCCAGTTGATGAACCTATTTCATTTACAACTAATAATGCAGGTATTTCAATTATAGAATCAAATCTTTCTAAGCCAAATGCTCGTCCATTACTTGAAATGTGGAACCAAACAACCCATCTTAGTAACTAAGATGTAATTCTAATATAATTTTTGATAAACTCAAATAATGAATCTAAATAAAACTATATTACTAATAATATCTTTAATACTTATTTCAGGATGTATAAATACAAATGAAAAAACAATTCAGATTTATGCAGCTTCTTCATTAACTCAAGTATTAAATGAACTAATTTATGAATACAATAAGTTTAATAATGAATTTGATATCTCTGTTTCGTATGCTGGATCTTCTACATTAAGACAACAAATACAATTCGGAGCAAAAGCTGATATATTTATTTCAGCGGATGAAATACAATTTGAAAAACTAAGGAATTCAAAATTAATACATGCTTCTTATTACAATTTAGCCCAAAATAAATTAGCTGTTATAACTAATAATAAAAACATTAATAACCTTTCACAACTTTTAACTAATGATATAAAAATTGCAGTTGGTATGAATGAAACACCTATTGGAATGTATACAAATAAACTATTAGATAAATTGGATTTATCAAATGAATACCCCTCTAACTATTCAGATCTCTTTAATACAAATGTAGTGTCAAAAGAACGTAATGTTAAAGTAGTTGCATCAAAAATCATACTCAACGAAATTGATGTTGCTGTAGTTTATGAAACAGATTACTTTTCTATTAAGGATAGTAATATCTATAAAATACCAGTCGCAAAAGAACTTAATATGCTTACTTCAATAAATGGAGGGATTATACAAGATTCAATGAATAAATACCCAGCTAAGGATTTTCTTGAATATATTTCCAGCCCTGAATCTCATTTTGTTTGGTTGAAATTTAATTTTCTAGTAGTAGATTGTAATTGCTAATGAATAAAAATATATTTACATATCTACAAACTCTTAAATATGTCCCTTTGGTTATTTATATCGGATTTATTCTATTCCCTATAGCTATAATTATTTTTCATTCATTAAATGATGTTGATAAATTAACATCTTTCACAAATCCTGTTGTAACTAGTGCATTGTTTTTATCATTGATCACTAGTTTTATTGCAATTACAATTGTTATATTAGTAGGTTTGCCTGTTGCTCACATAATTACTAAGAGCAATTCAAAAATTATCAAATATATCGACTATACGATTGAACTTCCTATAATTTTACCGCCAGTAGTTGTTGGTTTTGCGATGTTGATGACTTTTGGTCGCAACGGACCTATTGGAAAGGTTTTGTTAGAATTAGGTATCTCTATACCGTTTACCACAGTAGCCGTAATACTAGCGCAAGTATTTGTAGCTTTTCCTTTCTTTCTCAGGTCAGTTAGGTTAGGTTTAAGTGATATCAATTCTGACTTTGAGGATATTGGAAGTAGTCTTGGATTAAATTCAGTCAAACGTTTTTTTTATATCAACTTACCTCTCGCATGGAAATCGATAATAAACGGTGCAGCGTTAGGGTGGGCAAGAGCTATTTCAGAATTTGGTGCAACCTTGGTATTTGCAGGTAACTTATCTGGAGAAACACAAACCATGCCACTAGCAATTATTTCAACAATGGAGTCCGATTTTGATTTAGGTATTTCATTATCTGCAATACTTATTATGATTTCAATTATTGTATTAATTTCATTGGCTAGATTTAGACGAGATTAATTAAACTATAGATCATACGGATCAATTTTATTAACATCTTCTTTAATCCTTTTATTTTCACGTCGTAGACTTATAAAACTCATATAACTCATTACCATAAGTATCAAACTAGCCGCTGCATAGATAGATAAACTTTCTTGAGGGTTTGTTTGGTCAACAAATGCTGCAAATGCAGCAATGAAAGCAAAGAGTACCATAGATAGTCTTGGAAATATAACTACGATCAATGAAGCAATAGAAATACCTAGCGTAATTATTAGCGCATTTCTGGGAAAATCGATATCGGTTATAAAATAAGGTGCAATTTCTTGAATCGCTATCATAACTGCTAAAAAAGCACCTATAAATAAGGTAATAAATCGAATCATACTAAAACTCCTTATTAATTAGAGTACGTCTTTCATAAATACTAAGGCATTATTACCTGCAATTTTATATATTTCTTCGTCATTGTACCCACGTTTTATCAAACCCCGTATAATATTCTTACCGTCGGCAGGAGATTCTAAACCATCCATATATGGTACATCTGGACTAGCTGGCCCCGTCATATTTAATGATGCAAAAGCAACGTGGTCGCCAATTAATGTATCAGTACCTATACCTACATGATCTATTCCAACTAAGTTTACCATATAGTCATAATGATCTAGGACACATTCAATAGTTTGTTTAGGGCCCTCACAAATTTGATTTGGTACAGCTGTAATGCAAATTAATCCCCCCTTATTGGCGCATGCTAATAAGGCGTCGTCTTTTGTACTTCTTGATACTGGTGTTAATGTATGAGCAAAGTTGTGGCTAAAAATGACAGGCTTTTCAGAGTGTTGGACAGCATCTATTTTTGTTTGATGACTTGCATGTGCTAGATCAATTATCATTCCTAATTGATTCATTCTCTCTATTACTTCAATTCCAAATTCACTCAAACCAGTATCTGTACGTTCATAACATCCATCACCAATATATGTTCTAAACGAATAGGTTAGTCCAGCCATCCGTATTCCCATAGCATAAAGTACGTCGACTAAAAACAGCTGATTACCAATAGCTAAATGTTCGACAGTAGGGAAAAAGCCCAATTTGTTTAATGACTTTGCTTCTCTAATTTGTTCGGGAGTTTGTACAACTAAAACATTATCATGATTTTTTTTAATATCAGTGAACATTAAGCCTATTTCTTCTAACATTAATTGAAAATCACCTGCAGAAGGGTGTCGTTTTGTAATATTCCCTCTGAATCCATTTGCTGTACATACGGTTGACCATCCACCAGCTTTTGCTGCTTCATACCCCCAAGTATATTCTCCAACACTAAGATATTCTTGTAATCTGGTCATATCTTCTGTCATAACTATTGGATGTTCGTGAAGATCCATCATTATAACTTTATTCATTATTTCTTGAAGTCGTTCTTCTTCATCTGGATTTAAATCAATGGTTAAAGAATCAATTCTTCCTACTTGTTTGGATAATCTTAAACGTTCCAGCATAATACCTCCCCATAATTATTTAATGAGTTCCCTCACGAACTAATAAAGGATTCATTCCTTGCATCCCTCTTAAAAAATTCATTTCACCTCTATGTCCATTAAAATGGCCTAACATATGTAAAGATATTGCCTCGTCGATTTGTTCGGTTCCAGTTCTCGATTTAACTTGTTTTGTTAAATCAGATTCAGATAAATTTTCTAATAATTTCGTTGTGGATTCCCAAACTAAATCTTGGTAATTTATAAATGCATCCATATCAGAAATAAATACTTTTTGGGCATCATTATCTGATTGACCATTACCATTACCATCAAAAGGCAAGCCTGTTTTATTTGACCACTCCTCATTCCATATTGGATCGAGTTCGTTTATTCGTACATTAATTATCATATCTTCAACTCGAGTTGTATGCCACAAACACCATGCAATTGAATGACTACCAAAGTCAGGAATAAAATGTATTTGGTCTGATGACCCATTACAGGCATCTCGAAGAGCTCTATGTACAAAAGCAAGGCTCCATTTTATATGATCAACTCTACTCATATTCCTCCTCCATGATGCTGTAACGGTTTATCTTCCCTAGATATTATAGTCATAAGTGCTTCTAAATTTGTAGTCGGTTGTTCACAAATAAAATTTGTACAATAATACCCTGTAATTTTCTGATCTACTAGCGTTTTACCTGCGTATAAAACGTTAGTATTCTGTTTTTCTAATTCGTACTGGTTTATACCAGATATTAAGAGGTTAGGAAGGAAATGTTTATTTACACTAGCTCCTAATCCTAAAATCTCGCTTGATTGTTTTAATAATTGAGGATAAGAAATGATAAGTTCATTAGTTTTTTGACTCTTCCTATTTAAAAATGTAAGCCAATTTGTGAATGAATAAGTGCCTTTATCTATCAAATTAAACATTGATTCTATATTCAAGTCTGAAATATTTGAATATTCTTTTTGATCTAGATAAACTGATAATTTATTTAATACTTCTGAGACCACAGAATGAGGAGAGGGGATTACTCCATCATGAACATCGCGTGGTCTATATATTAAATCTGATTGTTCCATGGCAGTGTCATAAAATCGTTTAGACTCGCTATCCCAGTAGAAAGCAATCATTGTGTTTACAATTTGTTGTGTTTTTTCTATCCAAGAATAATCAAGTGTTATTGAGTGGATAGTGAGTATTGTATCTAATAAAAAAACGTAATCTTCTAAATACCCATAAGGATTCTTAGTATTATTGGTATGTAATAATTGATCATTCACATAGTGGTTATCTAAAAGGAAATTAATATTATCTATTGCAACATTTAGGTAACGTTTTCCTAGAAATACAGATGCCTTTGCAAAGCTTTTTGCCATCATGGCGTTCCAAGAAGTTATAATTTTATGGTCAGTTAAGGGCTGTACTCTATTAAATCTATGTTGTAATAATTCAGTTCTACATTTTTCAATAATTGTAGATAATTCTTCCGATGTTATATTTAAAGAATTTGCTAATTGTGAATGTTCAAGTTTTATATTTAAGATATTAGTATTTTCAAAATTACCTTCTTCAGTAACGCCATAGTACTTACAAAATACTAATGATCGTTCAGAACCAAGGATCTCATCAAGTTCAGATTTATCCCATGTGAAATATCTCCCTTCCACTCCTTCTGTATCAGCATCTTGACTTGAATAAAATTCGAAATTATCACCAGTCATTTCTTGTAAAATATAGTCTAAAGTTTCTTTAACTATTCTTAAATATTGTGAATTGTTGGTAATTTTATAAGCATCTACATAAATAGAAGTAATGAGGGCGTTGTCATATAGCATTTTTTCAAAATGAGGAACTAACCAATTTGGGTCAGTTGAATATCGGTGAAACCCCCCGCCTAATTGGTCATAAATCCCACCACACGCCATATTATTTAAAGTATGTAAAACCATTTGTAAATATTGATTGTTTTGAGTCGAATAATATATCTCAAGTAAGTAATTTAATATAGTTGGTTGTGGAAATTTAGGAGCATTGCCAAAACCTCCAAAATTAGAATCATATTCTTGTGAAAGCTGTATCAAGGATTTATTAATCAATGTTTTAGTATCAATATCTTGGTTGTCAATGGATAAATCTTCGAAACTTATATGTTCTGTTAATTTGTTAGCTAATGGTTGTATTTCATCAAATTTATTATAAAATGCATTACTCATTGCTTCTAAGACTTGTTTAAAACTAGGCATACCATGTCGTGGTGCTGGAGGAAAGTATGTTCCCGAGTAAAAAGGTTTAGTTTCAGGTGTCAAGAAAACTGTCATGGGCCAACCACCATGACCGTTTTGAGCCAACACAGCTTGCATATAAATATTATCTATATCAGGTCTCTCTTCTCGATCAACCTTAATATTAATAAAATTTAAATTCATAATTACTGCAGTTTCTACATCTTCGAAACTTTCTCGTTCCATAACATGGCACCAATGGCAAGAAGAATAACCAACACTTAATAGAATCGGTTTATTTAGTTTTATTGCTGCGTCTAAAGCCTCATCACCCCAAGGATACCAGTCAACTGGATTTTCAGAATGTTGTAATAAATACGGGCTTGTTTCATTTGCTAATCTATTTGACATACGCGTAAAGCTCTTTATAGTAGTATGATTTTCTTGTATTCTTAGTATACTACATATATTTTTCTAAACATTCATTTTAAAGGAATTGAATTTATGGAATATAATGATAATGCGAAATTGACTCATATGTCACATTGCGCTGGTTGAGCTGCAAAATTTAGTCCAGAAGACTTGGAACAAGTTTTGTCCCATTTACCAAAAATAAATCATCCATCACTTCTTGTTGGAATAGAAAGTAACGATGATGCTGCTGTTTTCAAATTAACAGATGAAATAGCAATAGTTAAATCTGTCGATTTTTTCCCGCCAATTGTAGATGACCCTTATTATTTTGGTTCAATTGCGGTAGCTAATGCCTTAAGTGATATTTATAGCATGGGCGCAATACCACTAATAGGGTTAAATATAGCTTGTTTCCCTAAATCAATGCCTAAAGAAATTATAGGTAAAATCTTATTAGGAGGCTATGATAAAGCTAAAGAGGCAGGTGTAGTTATTGCAGGTGGGCATACCATAGACGATCCTGAACCTAAATATGGAATGGAAGTTACTGGAATAATTAAACCAGGAGACGAAATAACAAATAATAATTGCCAAACTGGTGACAAACTAATTTTAACTAAACCATTGGGTACAGGAATAATAACTACCTCTATGAAAAATAATGTTTTAAGCTCTAATGATATAATTCTACATACCGCTTTAAATACTATGAATACTTTGAATAAAGATGCTTCAAGCATTATGGTTAAAATTGGTGTGAATAGTGCAACTGATGTTACAGGATTTGGATTACTAGGACATCTTTATACTATGCTTTCTGGTAGTAATAAATCAGCCAAACTAATATATCCTAATATTCCTATAATCGATGGTGTGTTTGATCTAGTAGAAAACAATACTCCATCTGGCACTATTAATAATAAAAACTCAGTAGAAAAACATACCAGTTTTGCACCTACAATAACTGAATTCGAAAAAATTATCTTATTTGATGCTCAAACTTCCGGAGGTTTACTTATAAGTGTTTCAGCTGATAGATCAGATCAACTTTTATTAGAAATGTCTGCAAATAATATACCAGCGGCTTTAATTGGGGAAGTTGTAGATAATATATCAAATACTACTAATATAATGGTGAATTAATATGAAAAAGATCTATGTTCAGACTGATATTATCAAAGAAATGATACAACATTCTATAGAAGAAAATCCAAATGAATGTTGTGGATTAATTAAATCAGCTAAAAATGATTTCCAACAATTATTTAGAATGACTAACATTGATAAAAGTCCGTATAGATACAGAATGGACCCAAAAGAATTATTAAATACCTTAACAAAAATAGAAGATGATAGTGGTTCGTTATATTCAATCTACCATTCGCATACCCACTCTGAGGCCTATCCATCGGCAACAGATGTACGAATAGCTACTTGGCCAGATGGAACTTCAGTTTGGCCAGGTGTTTACTATTTCTTAGTGACTCTCATGGATAACAATAATCCATATGCGAGAGCTTTTGAGATCGATGATGGAGACATTATCGAGGTTGAAATTATTAAGACTTAGTAGCTAACTCTATTATTTTATTTGCTAATTCGGACGTAGTCACTATTTGTTCTTCTTTTTTTCCAATGTCTGCAGTTCTATAACCTTGAGCTAAAACGGTATCAACTGCATTTTCTATCGACTCTGCTTCCTTTGGCAATCCAAGTGAGTATCGTAAAAGAAGAGCAACACTTAAGATTGTTGCAATTGGGTTAGCTTTTCCTTGCCCTGCGATATCTGGAGCTGTGCCGTGTATTGGTTCATACATGCCTTTCGCTTTTTGTGATCCATCAGAAGAAGGTATACCAGACAAACTCGCGGATGGTAGCATACCTAAAGAACCCGCTAAAACAGAACCTTCATCTGATAAAATATCACCAAAAGTATTTTCCATTACCATCACATCAAACTGCCTAGGGTTTTGAATGAGCTGCATTGCGCAACTATCAACTAACTGATGTTCAAGTTTCACATCAGGATATTGAGAACTTAATTCTATTGCAATTTGGCGCCATAAACGAGAACTTTCTAATACATTTGCCTTATCAACAGAAGTTAGTTTTTTCTTTCGTCCACGAGCTAATTCAAACCCAACACGTAAAATACGTGTAATTTCTTTTTCTGTATACTTTAATGTATCAACAGCAACTCTACCCTGTGAATTTGTCCATTGTTTTTTTGGTTTTCCAAAGTACAATCCACCTGTTAGTTCTCGAATCATAATTAAATCAATATCATCAACTAACTCTGGTTTAAGAGGTATAGAATCTCTTAAAAAAGAATAAGATTTAACAGGTCGTATATTTGCATACACACCAAGTGCCTTTCTAATAGATAGTAATCCATCTTCTGGCCTGACTTTAGCTGTTGGGTCGTCCCATTTCGGACCACCTACGGCTCCAAATAAAATCGCATCAGCCTTCCTACTTAGTTCAGCAGTTTCAGGTTTAAGAGCAACACCATACGCATCTATTGCTGCGCCACCGATAATATCTTGTTGAAAATTAAATGTGTGTCCAGATGATTTAGAAATTCCCTCGAGTAATTTAACGCCTTGTTCAATAACTTCAGGTCCTATACCATCACCAGGCAATACCATGATATCAAATTTCAATTAGTTCTCCTTCAATTCGTAAACATAGAAAATGTGTAAGTAAATTTATACAGTATATTCAATATTAATGCTAGTATAATATTCACCTTCAAAATTATTACATTGCAACATTAAATAAATTTTCTGGTGCTTCTTAAATATATACTTAGGCGAATTAGTGTTGTCTACCATATCTAAAGTGATAGTCTTTAGCATGTTTAAATTGGATTCAGCAGTCTGTTCTAAAATATGCAGTTCACATGTAGGTGTTATTAAATCGATATGATTTTTGAATCCACTGAGTTCAATATTTTTAGGATCAATAATAATCGAATTCGTATCAGTTATAGAAATATTCTTTATAAAGAAACCTTTATTGTTAACAGAATCATCAGTAATATATTCAAATCTCACAAGTATTTTATCCAATTCCGAGATGTTTTGTAGTGTAATTTCTTCTTTTAACCAGCCATTAGACTTATTAGTAAAGTGCCTACCAGTAGAGTAAAAAGATGAATGCTGATCAGTCATATTTTTGGTGGATATAATTTCCCACGATTCTCCTCTATCCCTAGAAATTTCGAGATAGACTAGGTCGAATTTATCTTCAATATTAAAGAATATATCAAAACTTAATTTGGGATTGGAAATATTATGTAATGGAAATTCAAATGTGATGTTATGATTAATTAAATCACCACTACCACTCCACCAAATTCGGTTATTCATAGTTTTATTTAAATAATCAGATTCTATTGTTATCGACCCATTATTCACATTGTTGATTTCAAAATACTGAAGTGACATTGGTGGCATATTAATGATCTGAGCATCGTTTTTAGTTAATTCTTTAACAAGTGTTGTGTTATTCGTATTAGTATACAATTTACAATCACCAATAATACAATTAAAAGTTTCCAATCCCCAATCGGTAAATAATTCATAAGTACTTTGATTATAGTTATGTTTCTCTTTTAAATAATTCGAAAGCCCGGTAGTTGATTTATTTTCTGCTATAAATAACTCTTTAAGAGATTGGATACTAAAACGTTCAACTAAATAAATAAAAAAAGAATTCAAATAGCTGTATTGTAATGCAGTAGGGTTCACCAAGTTAGTAAGTGATAATGGTTGCGTAAAAATATTCGAATCTAGATCATTTGTAAATCCTAACGAATGTCGAACAAATTCAGCTGTACCTTCTTTGACCCAAGAATGCTCACTAGAATCAAGAGTGTTTTGAAATAAATGTGATAATTCATGTGATAAAGTACCTAAAAATGAATCCTCACCTATCAATATTTCATTAATGTCTAGAAAGATTACATTTATTTCATTACTTCGGTAATGTAATTCAACTGGGTGATTATTTGAATCGGAATAGTATCCTGAAATACCTGAATTTAAATTAGTAATTACAATGTATATAGGCTCAATATTTTCAATTATTTCAAACCAAGTATAAATTTGAGGAAGTAATTCTTTATAAAATTTTTCTATTGAATTATCAAAATTCTTGAGATTAACATCTTTTATATATTGATTTTCTATATACCAACAATATTTGGTATTTAGATACTTGATTTCAGCATCGCTAAAATTAGAAACCGATATCTGTTTAGCCAGTATAGGTCTTGTAATATATTCTTTTGTATCAATAACAAGAAACTTTTCATCTTCCTGTTTTTGGCAATTTTTACTAGGCAACAGAAATTCCGATCCTGGTGTTAATATTTCAATATTATTAACACGTTCGAAAAAGTTTTTTAAATCTAAATCTACAGATGGTTTTACTTTAGTAACTTTGGGTAAGCTTTTATTACTATTTAGTGTAAAATCAGGAGTCCCCCAAGGGTTTATTATCAAAGGATATCTGTCAGTAATATCTAATGGTGACAAAGAAGGATCTTTTTGAAAGCTTGGAGTAGGTGTTGGAAATTGTTTTTCGACAGGGAGTATAGGGACAATAATTTCACTTACTAATCTGTCAATTGATTGCGTAGGTATCGGATTGAATGTATCAAAAACTGGTTCGTTAACATATTCTTCGGAAGAGTCACATGCTATAAACATTAAAAGGATCGGTATTATGATTTTAAGATTTAATTGAATTCCCATTGTATTCATTCATTGCGGTGTCAAAACCATTAGTTAATATATTATGTAACACCCCAGGTATAGAGTTTATTATTTGATCAATTATCGGTTGTTCATCTGGTTGAAATTTGCTTAAAACATATTGTATTGTATCTTTTCTACGATCTTGGCTTATTCCAATTCGTATTCGCGAAAATTCATCTGTTCCTAATTCAGAAATAATTGATTTAATACCGTTATGACCGCCCGCACTTCCATTTTTCCTTAAACGTATTTTTCCTAGAGGTAAATCTAAGTCATCATATATAATTATAAATTGAATATCTTTACCTAATTTGGATACGAATTTTCTTAAAGATTTACCACTATTGTTCATAAAAGTGTTAGGTTTAATCAGGTAAATTTCTGTTTCTAGAAAGTAAAACGTGTTCCATTCTGCAGAATTGGAATTTTTTTGTAGTTTTACACCAAATTCAGTGGACAATTTATCGATAATGGAAAACCCGACATTATGTCTTGTATCAGTATATTTGGGTCCAGGATTTCCTAAACCCACTATCAACGTTTTATTGGTTTGCAATTTGGTTGTATTTTTTTTAAATAGTCTATTGAAAAACATATTAAAGCATCTCTAGTAATTCTTGTTCAGAAATAATTTGGATATTTAGTTCAATTGCTTTTTGAAATTTGGAACCTGGGTCTTCTCCAGCAATTAAATAGTTAGTTTTATTCGTCACACTTCCAGTTATGTTTCCACCATTGCTTTTTATTATTGATTCACATTCAGATCTGGTACTATTTTGTAATCGCCCACTGATAGCAAAGGTAAACCCAGACAATCTAGTTGATTCATTTTCTATATTATTATTTGACATTAGATTAATACCAAGTTCTTGCAAACGATTTAATTGATATATATTATTTTCATTCGTAAAATAATTACAAATACTAAACGCAATTTTTTCCCCAATGCCAGTTAATTTCATCAAATCGGACTCACTCATCTCAATAAGTTGAAATATATTATGAATGTTACGTGCTAAAATATTTGACACTTCTGATCCTACAAATTTAACACCTAATGCAGATATCAAATTATGGAGTGGTCGTTTTTTAGATTCTTGAATAGAATTAATCAGATTATTCGTTGAAAGATCTTTGAATCCTTCAAGTGAAGAGACTTGATCAAAAGTTAATAGATATAAATCTACAGGCGTATTTAGCAGTTTTGAGTTTATTAAAGAACGAATAGTTTCTTCACCTAATCCCCTAATATCCATACAGTTTTTACTTACAAAATGAATCAAGTGGTTCTCAAATTGATCAGGACATTCTGAATTTATACAATAGTAATTTACATCATCTGGATATTTATATATTGGTGAATTACACGAGGGGCATTGAGATGGCATGGTAAATACTTGTTCATATCCAGTTCTTTTTTCTAAGACAGGACCCAGTATTTGAGGTATGACATCACCCGATCTACGTATATATACATGATCATTTATACGAATATCTTTTTTTAGAATATCATCATAATTGTGAAGTGTTGCATTTTTAACAGTAACACCACTTATAATTACCGGATCTAATTCTGCAAAAGGATTTAAACTACCAGTACGACCTACATTTATGCCAATTCGATTCAATTTAGTTATTTCTGTTTCTGTTGGATATTTGTAAGCTATGGCCCATCGAGGATCTCTTGCAACAGTTCCTAATATATTTTGTTTTTGATATGAATCCACTTTAATTACAACGCCATCAGTATCATAGTTCAGAGAATTTTTCATTTCTGTCCAATAAGTATAATAGTCAATAATTTCTGCAACTGACGTCACTAATATCCTATGTTCATTAATTTTAAACCTTTGAGTAGCTAACCAATCTAAAGTTTGACTATGAGTTTCATATTGATAAAATCCATAATTAATTCCAATTGCATAAATAAATATATCAAGAGGGCGTTGGGCTGTTATTTCTGGGTTTAATTGTCTTAGAGAACCAGAGGCTGTATTCCTTGGATTTGAATAGGTTTGAAGACCTTCTAATTCTCTTTGTAGGTTAAATTTATGAAATTGGTCTAAAGGACAATAAACCTCACCTCGAATATCAATCAAAGAACCATTGTTAGATAGTATATTATCAGGAACATTACTTAGAGTTTTTATATTATTAGTTATATTTTCACCAACAATACCATTACCTCTCGTCGATCCAGTAGTTAATATTCCATTTTCATAAATCATAGAAACTGCAAGTCCATCAAATTTTAATTCACACTGCATTGTAAATGTGTCATCGTTTAATAAACGAATTATACGTGAATACCAAGATTGTAGTTGTTGGCCATCAAAAACATTGCCCAAACTTAACATAGGAGATTTATGTTCGATTTTGGCGAATTGTTGCAACGGAGTGCTACCAACTTTCTGAGTAGGAGAATCAGTAGTTGCTAAATGAGGATACAATTCTTCAAGTCGTTTTAATTCATTGAATAAGTCGTCATATTCACTATCAGGAATTTTGGAATCGTTCAATTGGTAGTATTGAATATTATGAAATTCAATCAGAGATCGTAATGAATCTATTTGTTTATTTATATTATTATTCGTCATACTATCATGTGTGAATATTATTCGAATTTATATTGTATTTATAATAAATATTCGCTTTTTTCAAACTATAGTAAGCACCACCATAGCGTGCAAATGCTTCAAATAATTTTAAATTTGCTTTACATTTGAGATTTAAGCTAGGGTTATTTTTCATATAAATTAAATCGACATTTTATGGTTTTTATATTTGTTTGATAACATTATAATATATATTAGCATATGCATTACAACTTAATTTTTATAATATATTAACAATTATACTATTAACAAAAGGAATCAAGTGATCAATGTACTAAATGACATCGTTATTTTAGATGCATCCAACGGAATTGCAGGTCCATATTGCGCTATGTTATTACAGAATATGGGGGCTCGGGTCATAAAACTAGAACTAGAAGATCAATCTATAGAGAGATGCGATATACGCTATCATTTATGGAATAGAGGGAAAGAACAAGTCTCTCTAAATATGAAAAAGAAACTATCACAAGAAGTACTACAAAAATTAATAGCAACGACTGATGTAATTATTTTGGATGGTGTTGAGTCTGAATTACAAAAGAAACAATTAGACTATCTTTCTATCAAAAATTTTAATTCTAAAATTATTTATTGCCTTATACCTCCTTTTTCGTCAAAAGGTCCATTCAGTAATAGGGATGGAGACACCTATTCTGTAGGTGCTGTCTTTGGTTTAATGGGCGACCAGGGAGAAAATGGAATACCTGAGTTCGTCAGATTGCCAATAGCAGCATATGGAGCTGCATTCAATTGTTCGTACCATATAACTGCAGCACTTCTATGGAGAGAGATGTACGAAGAGGGGAAAAAAATTGAAGTATCACTTGCCCATAGTGCTGTTGTTATGCAAAGTGCCCAATTCATGTCAGGTATGGACTTACCAGTCAGAAAGCCATTGATTCGTGAAGGAATTCGCGCAAGTGTACCAATATACCGTTTATTTAGAGCTAAAGATGGATGGTTTTTCTTAGCAGGTGGCAATCCATCTTTTTGGAATAAACTGTGCATTGGGTTAGAGCTTGAACAATTAGTAATTGACGAAAGATTTAATGATGCACCTTGGGGAATACCAAGCGAATATCATATAGAACTTGCTGAATTATTTGAACCCATATTTAGATCTAAAACTATAGAGTACTGGGAAGAATTTATGAAAGTTACCGATATACCTTTTGCTAAAGTAGGAAGTAAGGAAACTTATATCAACCATGAACAAATGTCACATAATAAAACAATCGAAACATTTGACAATGAAGAATTAGGTAAAACTAAACAAATATCAAATATTGTTTATTTTGATGGAGAAAAAACTAATGTTAACCCGACAGTAAAAGCTAAAGGAGCAGATAACATTACTATTTTTAAACAATTAGGATATAACGAAAAGGAAATTAACGAACTATTGAATTCTTAAACAATACCTGAGGACTAAATGAATAATAAATTATTACAGCCATTCAGAGTTTTGGATCTTGCAGGATATATAGCAGGGGCATATTGTTCAGGACTACTTGGAGATTTAGGTGCCGACGTAATAAAAGTTGAATCATTTGATGGTGATGGATTTAGAGCATTAGCAGGGTTTGAAACATGGAATCGAAGCAAACGTGGTATTGCTGTCAATCTACAACATGATGAAGGTAAAAATATTATCTATGAACTTGCAAAGATTAGTGATTGTGTTGTGCAAAATTATAGATTTGGCGTGGCAGAAAAATTAGATGTTAATTATGAAAAGCTATTAATACATAACCCCACCATAACTTATTGTACTATAAATGCCTATGGTACTAATGGACCTTATAATAAAACACCAGGATTTGATCCTTTGTTTCAAGCTATGAGCGGTAGTATGATTTATCAATCTGAAGATGAAGACAAACCGGCATTTATGCGTGTAGCTTTATCAGACTATACAGCTGCTTTACTTGGGGCATGGTCAGTTTGCCTTGGTCTTTTAGACAGAAGTAAAAGTGGAAGGCCTCATCATGTAGAGACATGTTTAATGAATACAATAATGGCAGTACAAGCTGCAGAATTTTTCTTTGTTAACAATAGACCTTGGGAATTAGAATCAACTCATAATAACCTGGGAATTAGTGAATTCAAACATTTGTATAAATGTAGTGACACATGGATATATATTGATCTTAAAGATAGTCAATTATTCGAAAGAATAAAAAATAAACTTACACTATCTAAGACAAACTCACTTGAAAGTTTTAAGTCCCATTTATTAAAATTACAATCTGAAACAGTTATTAACACAATACGAAATGCTGGTGGGTTTGCAGAAAAAGTTAACACCACCAAACAATTAATGGAACAAGGAGAATTGGATTCTCATTCTATGGAAGTAATAGTTGATTCACCAACATATGGGAAGATTAAACAATCTATTCATCCAGCGATTATTGACGACGAAGTTATAACAACAACAAAAGCAGCGCCTAAACTCAGTGAAGATACTGATGAGATATTGTTTGAATTAGGGTACCAATCTTCCGAAATAGATAAACTGAGAAAGAACAGAATTATATTATAGTTCAATTATACATAAAGGTTTTATTATGACAGAAAAAAGAGAAGAAATTCATTACCTGACGATCACTCAATTAAAAGAATTATATAAAATCGGGGAAATAAACCCTTTAGATCTTACTAATTACATGTTTGATAGAATCAATTTGCTCGACGATAATCTTCAATCTTATGCCACGTTGATGAAGGATTCAGCTCTTAACACCGCTAAATCATTAACTAATTTACCTAAAGATTTATTCGGATCATTGCATGGTATACCCATTGCTATTAAAGATTTATGTTATACCAAAGGAGTCAGAACCATGGGAGGAACAGCAGTTCTTGAAAATTTTATACCTGTGTATGATTCTACAGTAGTTACTAGATTACAAAATGCAGGAGCAATAATCCTGGGTAAACTCAATTTAACAGAAGGTGCTATGGGTGGATATAATCCAACAAGACAAGCCCCCCGAAATCCTTGGAATAATGATGTGTGGGCAGGATCATCTTCAAGTGGCTCTGGAGTAGCAACTGCCGCTGGACTTTGTTTTGGCTCTTTAGGCAGTGATACAGGTGGGTCAATCCGATATCCTTCAGCTTCATGTGGAATAGTGGGCTTGAAACCAACCTACGGAAGGGTTAGTAGATATGGGGTGTTAGACTTAGCAGAATCTTTAGATCATGTAGGTCCCATGACCCGTTCTGTCAAAGATGCATGGGATATCTTTTCAGTAATACAAGGCTATGATATAAATGACCCTACAACTCAGAAAGCCAATAACGAAATTGATCCTAGTGAAATAGATATAAATACTATAAGAATAGGCTATGATGATAGTTATGCTTCTGAAGGTGTTAATACTGAAATAGTTAAAGCCATACGAAATGTGATTAAAGTTTTTCAAACTTCGAAACTTTTTATAAAAGACGTTCTAATGCCGGATGTTACAGATTATTTGCCATATTGGACAACTTTATGCACTTCTGAGGCATCATATGCACATTCTACAAACTATCCTTCACGCAAAAAAGAGTATGGTAAATGGTTTAGTGAATGGCTAGATATGGGTACTTCAGTTACTAAGGAACAGTACATTGAGGCTTGTAACAAAAGAGAAGCTTGCAATTCACTCATTTCTAATTCACTTAAAGATGTTGATGTTTTAATAGCTCCTTGCGTAATTGATTTACCTCACTTTGTTGATGACTCTATCTTATACGGGCCTATGAATTATTCAAGGAATTCTTTACGTCAGAAATTCACTGTACCATTTAATTATAACCGATATCCTACATTAACTATTCCATGTGGCATGAGTGAATCTGGACTGCCTATAGGTTTACAAATAATAGGGCACCCGATGAAAGAAGCACTGATTTGTGCATTAGGTATGAAGTTCGAAGCGTTGACTAACTGGGGTAATTTACACCCCAATATCTAGATACACACAAGCTTTATTTAAAAAATGGATTCACTGATTTGAAACTCCGGAGAGCAATTTGTAAAATTACTAACATCTTTAATAATTTGTCTTGCAGCTATAGTAAATGCATCATGGACTTCTTCTATAGAATTAAAATTCAAATAGGTGACTGCGAAATATTTAGGTGGGGTACCAGGGTTTGAACTTGAAATACCTTTTTGTATTTGGATATCAATTAATCCAAGTGGCTCAAGAAGGTTTTTTATCTTTTCTATGTGAGTTTCAATGTAGTATTTTACATCAAATACAATATCATTCGCATTAGGAAAAAACATACTAACAACAATCATAAATTATTAAACCTATATTGCATTTATCTCTTTCAAGTTAATGATAGCAGCATCGTCATAACCTAAAGAATTAAGCAATTCTTGATTATGAGCACCAAGTTCAGGTGCGATACCGGGTTTACTTGGAGTTTCAGATAATTTCCAAGGCGAACCATGAATTTTTAACGTTTCTCCATTTG